>Ga0070689_100000129_pt1 | contig 43808 bp, 77 predicted proteins | sample KBSS23HmetaG_FD_64669 | JGI IMG/M metagenome (GOLD analysis project Ga0070689, IMG submission 64669) | Switchgrass rhizosphere microbial communities from Kellogg Biological Station, Michigan, USA - KBS S2-3H metaG | ecosystem: Host-associated > Plants > Roots > Rhizosphere ...
ATGGAAGGCAAAAAGCTCGCTGCGGGGCTGATCTATCACAACTACGACCCGGATGCGCAGGTGATCGAGATATCAGGCGCATCATGGGTCAAGGGCTGGCTCACTCGCCCCGTTCTCAAGGCCATGTACGGATATCCGTTCATCGATTGTGGATGCCAGGCTGTTGTTCAGCGCGTCTCAGACGATGACACCGCTCAGCACCGGATGCTCAAGGCCTTCGGGGCTGAAAGGTACCGCATCCCACGCCTTCGAGGTGAGAATTCAGCAGAAAACATCTTCCTGACGACCCGCGAGACGTGGGCCACGAACAAGTTTGCGAGGTAGACGATGGGCAAGCCAAAGGCGCCGAAATCGCCGGATCCGAAAGAGACAGCGGCAGCCCAGACGGGAACAAACGTCACCACGGCGCTTGCCAATGCTCAACTCGGGAATGTCAACCAGTACGGCCCTGACGGCTCTGTCACCTATTCGACAAACGGCGGCCGCAATTTTACCGACCCGACGACAGGGGCAACATACTTCATCCCGCAGTATGAGCAGCGCACGACGCTTTCGCCGCAGCAACAGTCCATCAAAAGCCAGACCGACGCCGCAGAGCTCAATCTTGGATCCCTGGCGAACCAGCAATCCGGCTTCCTGAAGGACTACCTTTCAAAGCCCGTCAATCTCGACACTTCGGCCACCGAAGCGCGGACGATGGAGCTGGCCAACCAGCGGCTTGCCCCGCTCGTAGCGCAGCGTGACGAGGATCTGCGCGCACGCCTTGCCAACCAGGGCATCAAGGCCGGCTCGGATGCCTACGGCAAGGAGCTGAGCACGTTCAATCAGGGCACCAACGATGCCTATAACCAGTTGATTCTGAACGGCCACCAGCAGGCGGTTCAGGATATCCTGACGCAGCGCAACCAGCCACTCAATGAGATTTCGGCTCTTCTCTCTGGTTCGCAGGTCGGTATGCCCCAGTTCGGCGCTGGCACAAACCAGCCGTCACTGCCGACCGTCGACTATTCCGGCCTCGTCGAGCAGAACTATCAGAACCAGCTCGGCGCCTATAACACGCAGATGCAACAGTCTAACGGCATCCTCGGCGGCCTCTTCGGCCTCGGCGGCAAGGTCATCGGCCTGTCCGACAAGCGCGCCAAGAAAGAGATCGAGCCGGTGGGTGAGATGGCGGGCCACAAGCTTTACTCCTTCAAATACAAGAAGGGCAAAGGCGACGGGAAACGGCATGTCGGTGTTATGGCCCAGGAAGTCGAGAAGAAGCGGCCAGACGCTGTTTCTGAGCGCAAGGACGGTCTGAAACAGGTTGATTACGGCAAGCTTTTCAAGGCAGGAGCTAAATAATGGCGGTTCCGTCTTTCCTCTTTGGTGGAGACACCAAGGAAACTCCCGACTCCATCAAGCGCAAGCGCGATCTGGTGCGCGCTATCATGGGCGCTTCCAATGCCCCGAAGAACATCGGTGAGGGCCTGAACGCCATTGGTGACGGTATCGTTGCGAATGTCCTCGATCGCCGCGCCAACAGAGCGGAAGAGGCTGGCCAGAGTGCCGCAAACAGCCTGTTCAACAGCATCATTGGATCTCCGGCTACGCCTGGCGCGACGGGTTCGGCAATGCCGGCAGTCTCGCCATCCGGCAACATCGCTGCTGTTCCCAGCCAGCCGGGGGAGGTTTACAGCCCCTTTATCGACACTGTGAAGTCCAGCCTCAACAACCCTTATGGTCTTGCTGCAGTCGCCGCCACAGGGCAAGCGGAAAGCGCGTTCTCTCCCCAGAATGCAAACCGCACCTGGAGCGATCCGAGCGAAAGCGGAAAGGCAGGCACGGCCGGAGGTATCATGTCGTGGCGCGGCCCACGCCTTGCCGCCCTCCAGCAGTTCGCGCAAGCCAACGGTGAGCAGCCTGGAAATATCAGCCCGCAGACGCAGGCAAAGTTCTTCCTGCAGGAAGACCCGAAACTTGTCGCATCGCTCAACAACGCCAAGAGTGTTGAGGAAGCGCAACAGCTCATGAACAGAGCATGGGCCTTCCGCGGCTATGACCGCCCGGGCGGTGAGGCAGCGCGTCGCATAAGCCTCGCAAGCGGCTTTCTTCCAAAATTCCAGGGACAGGGCGGTGGCCAGGAAGTTGCAAGCCTCGATCCCTCCGCCGGCATACGCCCACAGACTGCGCCGGAAGCGATCAATGCGGCAGCTCCCCCTTCTGGGTATGTCGACCCGCAGGTTACGACTGACTTCCGCCAGCCTATGGTAGCGTCTGCCCCTCAGGCCCGCGCACCGATGCAGGCGCCCACACAGCCCGCCCCGGCGCTACCGCCTCCGACCACCATTCCGAACGCTCCGGCAGTCGCTGTGATGCCTTCTGCCGCCCCGCAGCCCCAGCCACCCCAGCAGCAGGTTGCCCAGAACGCCAGTCCTTTCGGTGGCGTAGACCCGCGCCTGTTGCAGGCACTTCAGAACCCGTGGCTGAACGATGGCCAAAAGCAGGCGATACAGTTTCGTATTCAAGAGCAGATGCAGGCAAGCCAGCAAGAGCAGGAAGAGCAGACGTGGCAGCAGCGCCAGAAGTTCGAAGAGCAACAGCGTCAGAATGACCCTGCCTATAAGCTCGGTCTGCAGGAATCCCAACTGAAGATCGACCAACTCAAGAATGACCCCGGAGAGATCAAGGTTGTTGATAAGAGGCTTGTTCGCACATTCCGGGACGGGCGAGTTGAAGATATCACGCCGAAGGACCCAGCCAACCCGGCCGGGAAGTTCCGCTTTGACGGACGATCAGTAGAGGGCCAGGCTCTGAACGGGCTTATCGATAGCGGTCAACTTACCGAAGAGCAGGCTCAGCAGCTCGGGGCCGGCAAGACGATAACTGACCCGGCAACAGGAGCAGTGTCGTTCCTGACCCCACAGAGCGTTTTCGCAGGCCAGACGCCAGCGGCACAGCAGCAGCCCTACGTTGATCTGTTCGGTGATAATGCTCAGCACTCGCAGGGGGTCGACATATTTGGGGATCAGGGCCAGCGTCGTCCTGCCCCCCAGAATGCACCGGTGCAATCAACAGATCAGGCACCAGCCGCGCCGGCGCCCGGTGGCCTAATCCCCCTTACCGCTGGGAAGCCGAGCAAGCAGCTGTCGGAAAGTGAGCGGAAAAACCAATCGCTGTCCACAGTCATAGAACCGGAATTGAAGGTTGTTGAGGACAACTACGACGCCCTCACTGACCCGAAGAACCAATTTTTCTCGCGTCTCCCAGCCAGTGAGTGGAAAACGACACCTGAGTATCAGCAGGCGGCAAATTCTCTCCAGACCATCGTTTCTTCCTACCTCTACAGCGTGTCTGGCGCGACTGCCACGCCTGAAGAGGTAAAGAAGCAGACCGATATTCTGACGCCTCTGCCGTTTGAGTCGAAAGAGTCGATCGAAAACAAGAAGCGGCGCATCCGCACGATGGTGAACGCGGTTAGGCAGTCAGGAAGCCTGCCCCCACTCGCAGAGCCGGCGCCTGTTTCGGATGACATAAAGGCCGCCCGCGATGCCATCGCCAGAGGCGCGCCGCGAGATGCCGTTATCAAGCGCCTGCAGGATGCCGGCATAGATACGACGGGGCTTTGATATGGCTGGTTTGAACTTCGACGATCTTATTCCAGCCAACCCGCCCGGGGACAAGAAATCAAAACTGACGTTCGATGACCTGATCGTCGGGAAAAAGCCTGTCGACACCAGCAACCAGCCGGTGGATGTGCCCACGGTCTTCACCGATGAGATGCTGTTCGGTCTTCCCATGAAGGCAACCAATGGCGTTCAGGCTCTTATGCAGCGCGGGCTCGCGGCACTTCCCGGCGAAAGCCCGTGGGAAGGGCAAACGGTCGGCGATCTGTATGACACGAACCGCAAGGAATATCAGGCCGCACGCGAGCAATATGCGGACCAGAACCCCGTAAAGAATACCGCGGCATCCATCGCAGGCTCTATTTATGGCGGCACTGTGCTCGGCGGAGCGGCCGGCAATGTCATCGGGCGCGTCGCTCCTCGGGTTGCTCAGGCGGTAAACGCTACCTATGCCGGCCGCATGGCTGGTGATGCGGCTTCCGGTGCTGCTCAGGGTGCTCTGTCTGCATATGGCCATGATCAGGATATCGCCACGGGCGCCGCAATCGGTGGCGTTGCCGGTGGTATGGCCAGGCCTGTCATTGATGCCGGCGGGGCTCTCGTAAGCTCTGTTGGCGGGCTTGTCGGTCTCGGCAACCAGACCCGCGCGAATTCGGCCATCACGAACGCCCTCACACGCTCCGGGCAGTCTGCCGATGATGTTGCGAACGATATAGCCACAGCGGCAGCGCAAGGGCAGCCGGAGTATACCGTCGCTGACGCCATCGGTAATTCAGGCCAGAGGATGCTTACTGGTGTCGCCCGTTCACCCGGAGATATGCGGCAGCAGATTGCCGAACAGCTCCAGAGGCGTCAGGCAGGGCAAGGCCGCCGCATTCAGAATGCGCTCGTCGAAGGCTTCGGCACTCCCCAGACGGCAGAACAGACACAGCAAGCCCTGACTGCACTGCGCAGAGCAGACGCCAATGTAAATTATACGGCTGCGCGACAGGGGGCGGGGACAGTCGATCCCACAGGGGCTATCTCCAGGGCAGATGACTTCCTCGGAACGGCTGGTAGTCTTCCGCGCACGAACATTGCAGACGACAGTGTCGAAGGGGCTGTCCGACGCGCCAGATCGTTTCTCACGGACGGCGACAATATCGTCAGTGATTTTGATACCGCGTTCCGTGCCAAAGTCGAACTCGACAACATGATCGAGAGCGGCAGCCCGACCATTCAAGGGCGCCTCATCCCGATCCGCGACGAACTCGACCGGGCGCTTGAGCGCTCTTCGGATGTCTACGCCAACGCCCGAGATACTTTCCGCCGCCAGAGCCAGGATATCTCCGCTGCTGACGTAGGCCGGGAAGCAGCCATGCGCGGCCGCGTCGAAGATACGATTCCGCGCTTCCAGTCGATGACGCGACCTGAGCAGCAGGCGTCTTTTAGGGCAGGGTACGTTGACCCGTATATTGCCGATGTCCAGAAGGCCACTGGCCCGATGACGAACAAGGCGCGTCCGCTCATCAGCGATGCAACGGCGGCTGAATTCCCGGCATTCGCAGCACCTGGTCAAGGCCCCCAGCTCATGGATCGGATCGCCCGCGAGCAGCGGATGTTCGAAACGACAAACGCGGCGCTCGGCGGTTCTCGTACGGCAGACAACGCGGCTGATATGGCCGATGTCCAGTCGTTCGATCCGACCATGCTCGGGATGATCGCCACCGGGCAGTTCAAGAGCGCTGCTCTTCGGGGCCTGCAGACCGGCATCAATACTCTTCAGGGGCGGAATACCGCAACGAGAGACGCAATTGCCCGCATGCTGCTTGAGAATGATCCTCAGGCGGCTCGGGATGCGTTGAGAGGCGCTGTGAATTCCGGGAACAATACCAGACGGGTCAGAGAAGCGCTTGTCAGAGCCCTGACAAGCTCCGGAGCAACGGCGCTTCCGAAGATCCAGTCCTACTAATAGCCACGCCAGATGTGAAGTGCGATGGCGACTGCCGCAATTGGCAGGATGTACCAGAACAAGTCCATGGGGGTCGGTTCTCTCCCCCACTTTTCCCGAGCCCACTGTTTTTCGCCTTGGCCGGGTATTTTCAGGTGTTCATGCGGGTCGTGATCGATCTGCTTCATTTTATCTCCAGAAAGCCGCCCGTCCCTACATATCATAGGGCGGCTCTTCTTCGATAGAGGAGTTACGACCATTCCCAGGAACGGCGCCGGAATTTATTCGAAGCCAGCCAATACGACGGCTGTGGCGAATACGACAATTGTATCGGCAAAATACAACTCAACCATTGACGACCTTGTCGCTGACGCTAACATCGCGCGGCCGGTCGTCGCAGGCGGCACCGGGGCAACTACGGTCGGTGCCGCTCAGAGCGCACTGTCAATTGATGGGAAGGTTGTCTACGCGGCCAAAAGTGCGAACTATACCGCGGTCGCGGCTGACAATAACGCGACGTTTCTCTTTACCGCCGCCGCCACTCTTTCGCTAACGGCAGCCGCCACACTCGCCGCCAATTGGCACCTGACTGTCACCGCAGACGGCGGGGATGTCACGATCGACCCGAATGCCAGCGAAACAATCGGCGGCGTTTCAACCCTCGTCCTCCATGTAGGCCAGACGGCTTCCATCATATGCGACGGCAGCAATTTTCGCGTCGAGATCCGCGGGGGTGCCTATGTTGCGCAAAGTGGCAACTATACGGCTCTCCTCGGGGATAAAGGTACCAAGCAGCGGTTCACGGCGGCGGCAACGCTATCCCTGACGGCCGCTGCGACGCTTGGCGCAGGTTGGACGATGGACATCTATGCCAACGGCGGGGATGTCACGATCGACCCGAATTCTTCGGAGACGGTCAACAGCGCTACCACTCTCATTATCCCGAACGGCAGCTCCGGAACGCTGTGGTGCACCGGGTCGGCGTTCTTCTTCGTCATGTCCGGGCTTGGCCTCATCCTCGTCAAGTCGATAGATCTGACAGGAGCAGCTTCCACGGCCGGAGCATTCACCGATCTGTCAGCGACCCTGTTCGATCAATACAAGATTGAAGTCATCAACGCTGTTCCGGCGACAAACGCCGTGGATATGTATCTCGAAAACAGCACCAACAACGGCAGTTCATACGGCGCCACATCGGACGTGAACTGGAGACGTAGCCAGCAGACGACGGCCTCTACAACGATAAGCGGCATCAATGCTGGCGCTGATACCAAAGCAATCCTTGCGAACAACGTCAGCAACGCGGCCAATATCAGCGGCTTCAGCGGCTCTTTCTCGATCACAGTCCCGAGCGCGGCGCGCGGCCGTGGCACGTTCAATTTTACCGGTCACACCGGGGCTAACGAATTTGGCGGGGAAGGATCGGCATTTTTCGCGGCCGCGACCAATGCATTGCGCATCCGCCCCTCGTCGGGCAACTGGACTTCCGGTAGAATCAACCTATACGGGCTCAAACACTAAGCAAGGGCTATCCATGTTTCGAATTTTCGCTTTTCTATTCGCGCTCATTGCGACATCAGCAAGTGCGCAGACGTACCCTCCGCAGATAGCAGCCATCAACCCGGCTTCCCTGATTACGTTGACCGATCAAGCAAGCGCGGACACATTGCGTTCCGACCTCATCACCAAGATATTCGGCCCTGCCGGGATGGATACGGCTCTTCAGCCGACGTACTTTTCCACTTATAATTTCGCCGGCTCGACGTGGGCGAGCGTTGTAAACCTGAACAATATCCAGGAATGGCGAGTGACCGTTGCCGGTGGCGTCGTTTCCAGGCTTTATCGCTTTCAGCCGACCACCTATCGGAACCCGACGACCGGAAAGGGGGCGATGATCATCAGCGCTGGTCATGGGCAGATCGGCACATCGCCACCCTATACCGATATCATCAAATGGCTCATCACCTCCGGATACGAGGTGTGGACGGTTGATATGCCGTTCAGCGGGCTCAACGGCCCTCCCTATACGGCTTATCCGACGATCAACATGGGCGGCCGGCTCGGCAATGTCCTGGTCCGCAATCATGACGAAGCAGAAGCTCTCCTGACGCCAACCTTCAATCCTCTGCGCTTTTTTCTTGAGCCGCCGCTGTCCATCGTCAACAACCTGAATAGCCGCGGGATCACCAACATAGCTATTTCCGGTCTTTCCGGAGGTGGCTGGACGACGGACGTTTATTCCGCGCTGGATACACGCATCAGAGCAAGCTATTCCGTGGCAGGTTCTATGCCGATCTATGCGCGTAGCTGGGCCCCCCCGAACCCGGCCCTTGGTGATTGGGAGCAGCGTGCCATTCCCTCTCTGGGCACCGACTATATCGACCTGTATATCCTGTCGTCGATCGGCACCGGTCGCCGCCATGTCAATCTGCACAATCTCAATGACGATTGCTGCTTCGGCGGCACCATTGCCAACCATTATGCGGCGGCGGTTGGCAATGTGGTGAATGCTATCGGCGGTAGCTATTCCGTCGTCATAGACAATACGGCGGCCACCCACACGATTACTCCCTGGGCGGCTAACTGGATCGAACAGGACGTAGCAACCCGCTTCTGAGGTTCCCATGCCTTCAGCAAACACGATATCCAGCGGCGCGGCGTTCTTCATGACGTTCGTGTCGCTGGTCATAACAGGCTTGTCCAGTTTCGATTGGTTAACGTTCTTTACCCCAGAACAGGCGCTTAAAGTCGTCGGAGCCCTGAACCTATTCGGGCTTCTCGTCAAAGCATGGGTAAGCTCTGCCGAGCAGATGGCAAAGCGGATGAACCCGCCAGCCTAAACCGGCCCACACTCTCTCAAAATCCGGAGACTACCATGGATCGAAGCGTCTTCTTCGACGCCGTTCGCGCGTCTGTGTTTGGCAATTCACTTGCGCAGTCTCAGGTAGATGGTATCGACGCCCTCCTTGACGCCTGCGCCGCCGAGCAGATCGCTGACGGCCGGCAGGTGGCCTATATCCTGGCTACTCCGATGGTCGAGACAGGCGGCACCTTCCTCACCAAGAGCGAGAGCCTGAACTATTCGCCCTCCGGGTTGCTCAGCACTTTCGGGCCAAGCCGCATCTCGCCTCAGGATGCCAACCAGTACGGTCGCACGCCTCAGCATCCGGCGAACCAGCAGGCGATTGCCAATCTCGTCTACGGCGGTGAATTCGGCCTGAAGCAGCTCGGGAACATCCAGGGCAATGACCCCTGGACCTTTCGTGGCCGTGGCTTGGTGCAGGTAACTGGGAGAAGGAACTATACCAAGTTCGCCCGTCTCCTCGGCATCCCGCTCGATACAAACCCGGATCTGGCCATGGATCTCGATACTGCTGCGAAGATTGCGGCTGTCGGCATGCGTGACGGCCTGTTCACCGGCAAGAAGCTCAGCGACTACTTCAACCAGACGAAGACCGACTGGGTGAACGCACGCCGGATAATCAACAGCCTCGACCGTGCAGACGAGATCGCGCGGGATGCCCAAAAATTCTTCGCAGCCATCAAGAAGGCCGCATGATGCGCCGGCAGATCATCGATGGGGTTGATGCGGCATCGCAGAAGCTGACCGCTGAAATCAACCGCATGCCGTGGTTCTGGCGGCGGATCGCGGTTGCCGGCATCCTCATCTGGTCGATGTCCCTCCTGACCTACCTCGCAGCAGTCGGGACGGAAAATACCCGCTCAGATATCGCCTTCTACCTCTCGGGCATACTGATTTCCACGATGGCCTCCTACCTCGGCATAGCCACCCTCGATCATCAGAACGAGCGCAAGGCCAATCTCGCCGCCGCCGCTATCAGCCCTCCCACGGATGTTGGATCGGTGCAGACCGATGTCAACGTGAAAGTGTGACATGGACCAAACCTATATTGCCCTAACCGTGGCGATTGTCGGCCTACTGACATCCGTCGTCACCCTGGCGACTGTGGTTATCGGCCTCACCCGAGGCGTGAAGCGAGACGCGCAGATCCACAATCTCGCCTTGTCTGTCGATGGGAGACTGACGGAGCTGATCGCCATGAATGCCAAGTCTTCGCATGCTGAAGGGGTAATTCAGGGCAAAGCAGACGAGCGGGCAAACCCGTCATGATCGGCTTCCTCCTGACCCCGCTCGGCAAGATAGCCGGTGCCGCGCTTCTCCTCGTCGCCCTCTACGGCGGCTTCCGTCTGTGGCTCCATAACCACGATCAGCAGATCCTCTCAGGCTATGTGCTCCAGAGCGAGAAAGACGCTTCCGATGCCATCATAGCCAAGCTCCAGCGCGAAATCCTTCTCGGCCAGCAGATCCGCGAGCAGGCTGACAAAGAGGCCGAACAACTCGACATTCAAAACCAGAAGACGGAAGCCGCCAATGAGAAAGCCATTGCCGCTAATCCCGGCGGCGCTGTTGTTACCGCTGACGATATCGCTCGCATTAAGCGGGTGCTCGACGCTCAATGAGCGGAGACAGAGTGCGGCAGTTCAGAAGGCTATCGCTCAAGCGCCCGTCCATCTACCGGATCTACCCCCCAAGTGCAGGCAGAAAATGCCCATCATCCCGGCCCCTGAAGGCGCTGAGTGGTGGGGCGTCTATGTCCGGGCCGTGACTGCCGCAAAAGCGCAAAACGACCGTACGGCTCTCTGCTCCAGATTTTACGACAATGTGAAGACGAAATATGAGGGCCGATGATGGGCATGAACCTAGGCATAATGATCGGCATTGGCAGCAACAATGGGGCTGGCGGTGGTGGCACGCCTACTGAGCTGCAGACGCTCACCCTTTCGAATACCTCGTTCTCTCAGGACACCGTACCCACTACAACGATTGCCTCTATCGGAGGCAAGACGAGTGGGTCCAAGATCGAAATCATCGGAGGGAATGGGAAGCTAGCTCTAAATTCCAGTTGGACGCTTTTGATTAAAGGGCTGATCGGCCCCGCTGCCGGAACGTTCGATATCACGCTTCGGGAGATCCATCCGACACTTGGCACCAAGGATACGGTCTTTACGATCACGGTGACGGCATTGACTGGCCTACATCCGTCGTCTGCGTCTCAGGCAATGGCCGGCGTCTATTCGCTGAAGAAGGTGGTTACCGCCTATGCCGGCAACTGCCTCCAGGTTCGAGATAGCACCAGCACCCTTCGCACGGTCGGATTCGACGGTAATGGCGATCTTGATCCCAGCGTGTTTTCCGCATGGGGAGACGGGCTCACCTTTACCGTTGCGACATGGTACGACCAGAGTGGCAATGCGAATAACCTCACCTCTTCGTCACGTCCGAAGCTCGTGTTCCCGAATGCACCGACAAACTACAATGGCAGCTATATCGACTTTTCCCAGGGAACGGGCGGCATCAATCTGCTGACCGTCAATACCTTCCTGAATGTCGGCGGCACGAACAACCTTGCAGCCTTCGTTGTTGCTTCACGTCTTGGTTATGGGTCGGCCTCAAACCCGCATCCTCGTCCTGGATCTCCTTCAACTTCGATCGGCGTAGCAACGCTTCTCGGCTACGGAACGGCGGTCGGCGGCAAGCTGCTGACCTCGATCTCGAATCTTGGCAACGGCCAGAATGACGCGACATCGTTCAGCATCAATCGCGACAGTCTTGGCCGATCGGCCGCGCCTTACGATCTGCCGGAGTGGCTCGCGCTTGAAGAGGCTGCGCCGAGCGCCACGGCCGGCTTCATCAATATGTGGTTCAACCAGTCTGGAGCAACTGTCTCCGGAGGTGGCGATACCCGCATTCATTATTCCGCCCGAGAGCATGGCGTCACGGGAGCTTCTGCACAGCGCCTGGTGGTCGGCGCCACCGGCAACCTCGGCCTGCAGCACAATGGCGGGGTGAAAGAAGTTATCCTGTTCAACCCGGCGTCCCCGCTCTCCGACACGGAAAGCCAACGGATCGGGATCTGGCAGAATGGCCGCTGGACAGTTCAAGACACTGTATGGGCGAACCGGTATTTCGTGGTTGGTCTTGGACAGAGCAACATCAACGGCCAGTTCTCGGCAAACACCTCTGGCGACAACACCGGCGGGACAGAGTCGATCACGCGCCGGTTTATCCCTAAGATGGCAGAGGCGATAGGCATTAATTCTGAGAGAATCCTTGCTGGCTATTCAAATCGCACGATGCGCGGCGGCACGGCGCTCCTAAAGAGGCCGATGCCCGGTGATCCGACAACCGACTTTTACTTCTGGGACGAGGACACCAGCACTCCTGGCAACCTCTGGACCGGCGTGGACGGGTCCAGCGTCGGCAACATAAAGGGCTATCTCGACGCCATCAAATACATGAAATACAAGCGCGTCGTGATCGTCTACGCTCAAGGCGAGGAAGACGCGGCTTCTTCCATGACAGGAGATCCACGCCGTCTGCAGTGGGCCCAGCAGAGCTATTCCTACCCCGATTATGTCAGAAACTATATCGGCCAGCCCGAAGCCCCGATCGTTTACCAGCCACTTGCCCGCTATGATGCAGGTCTAGTCAACTCGAAATATATGCGCCGGCTCCAGGCTTCCTATCTGACGCAGCAGTTCAATTGCTTCCTTGCCCCGGACACCGGACATCTCTCCCGCGGGACAGGAGCCAATTACATCGCCCATCTCGGGACTATGGCTGTTGCGGCGAACGGTGGCTACGACGCGACCACAGGCGGAGCAGAAGACGGCTACCAGCGCGCAGCATGGCAGAACGCCAAGGCAGCAGGCCATGCTATCCATATGGTTCAGGGGAAAGACCTGGCGCTCAATGACAACTGGCGCGGGCCGGAATTATCTGCCGCAGTGCAGAGCGGGGCAAGCACGATCGATGTCACCGTTTCCTATCCGTACGGGTGTGGCGGCAGCGACATTTCTACGGTGTCAGGCCAATATGGCGGGTTCACCGTCTACAACGCCAGCAATGTGGCGCAGACGATTTCTTCCGTCTCTAAGGTGAATGCCACCACCATGCGCATTACACTCTCAGGCTCGGTCCCTGTGGGGTGGTCTGTCGTCTACGATCCGAACTATGCTTCAGGTACTGCCGAAGGCGCGAACGTCCGCAACCAGCTTGTAGACAATAACAGCGAGCTGAACTTGCCTGTTGCGTCTTCTCAGATCCTTACGGGCTAATTCCAAAGCGACCCGACATGCTGTTAGAGCAGCGCGCCGGGTCTAACCTAAGACGACCTCACGGGACCGCCAAAGGCTACATCAACTTTATGGCCTAAACCTTCCCTAAGACTTAATGGCAGTACATCGCAGGGCATAAAACACGATGGCGGAAGAGATGGGCAGCGGCACGGAAGTCACCAGGGCATACCAAGACGCCATCCAGGCCCAGTTGGGCGAGCGCGTCACGAACCTTGGTCGTAGGCAGACAGACCTTGAATCGGAAATGCGTTCCGGCTTCAAGCAGATGGAGACGGCTGTCAGCAGCCTCGCCAACGAGATGCGGACCTCTGTTGCCTCGCTGTCCACCAACATCGCCGAGAGGAACCGACCCCAGTGGCAGGCGATCGGCGTAACGCTGACCTTCTGCGCCATGATCGGGGGGCTCGTCTACTGGCCCATCAACGCCTCCACTATCCGCCTTGAAAGCGCCATTGCCACGATTGCCGACAAGATGGTGACGCAGAAGGAGATGGAGTGGAGGACGCAGAGAGGGTCGGAAGACCGGGCAAGGACGGAGATGAGCGTCAAGGATATACGCGAAAGCCAAGTGCCGCGGCTGGAGCTGGATCGCGTCTTCGAAAGCTATAACCAGCAGTTCAGAGACCAGCAGCGTCAGATAGACGAGGTCAAGACGGCGCAAGGATCGGTTTACGGCACAAGGGACATATTACTCGACCTACGAGAGCGGATCGACCGGATGGAACGCCAGCGTCTAGCTGCATCGCAAAGCGGCGGTTAACTGCCCACGACCAACTTCCACAGTTCACCCACTAACACCACAATAAGACCAGCAAAGAAGATGAGGGTGTAGATTGTCCAGCGTAGGCGCGTAAACATCTTAGAAAAAGGAATCGTAAAGGCAAAGCTGTTGCCGCAACCAACCAGGAACACGCGATCCATTTTCCATTGGGGGCGCGTCACCAATAGGCTTGAAGTGGTTCGGTAAGACAGTCTCGTCCATCCAGACGCCTCTCTCCAGTTCGTAACCAATCGTTTTCGCCCGGTTCCACACTTGGAAGCCTTTTTCGAAGCTGTCGCCGTATCTCATGCCTTTCCCCCTTCTTCCCCTCTCAGGATCGCTGAATACGCAAGCTTCCGCCTTGCAATAATAGCGCTCGCCTCTGCTGGAGTTATCCGCAGCTCATTTGCCAACGAATGCACGTCCTGCATATATTGAAGTTGTTCCTGTGTGGGGAGCGCCGCTGTCAAGCCTGGACTGACATGGCCGAAAATGCCTCTGAACGCGTAACCGAAGATGTTGCTCATGCCTTTTCCTCCTTGCGCAGGATCTCAGATATCCTGTCTAGCACCTCTGCATGACTGCCGGAAAAGGAACATACTGTTTCCTTGTCGTTCTCCTTGATTTTCATGATTGCAGCGCCAGTTCCCTTCGTGAACCGCGCGGTTATCTCAAGATGTCTTGCTGTCTTCATGATGCCTTTTCCTCATTCTCCTTGAGAGCGTAAACGTCCCGCATTTCCGGGAACATTATCTTCACATCCGGATTGGCGGTTATGAGGGCGATGTATTCGCTGTTTTCTGCAAGCCTCCGCTGGCAAATCTCCCGAACTTCATCGGTGTAGGGCTTGCTTATCTTCTCGATGAGCCTTTCCATTTCTGGATCAGTCTCCGGCTTCCGTGCCAAAAGAGCAGACGCCATCGCGGCCAATCTATCCATCATCCGTCGCTTCTCCATTCACCTTCCTCCTTTACAATAGCATGGGGTGGTCAGGAGCCGAACATGAGAAAGATTACGCCCATGATGCCCGTTCCGATAATCGCCCCGGCAATTGTTAGAAACATGTCTATATCAGTCATTGGGCTTTGTCCTTGCGCTGTCTCTCTCCGCAAGAAGAGCCATCGCGACAGCCTCGGCGATCTTCCGCCATCCATAGGCCTGCGGCAGCACCGATGTGACGTTGATGGCCGTCTCCCATATGTCTTTCGGAATATGTTCTGGCCGGCCTTGCTGTGTCCAATGACGCATCACATCTTCCCCACTGACTGCAGCGCATCTCCCCAGAGCTTCGACGGGCACTCTTCTGGCTGTTCTCCCGTGAGCTTGGCGAAAGTCTCGCGAGCCTGCAACATCTCATCGCTGAAGTCTCGGTCGTCGCTATTGAGCCACTCAAGATACGTGCATATCAGCGTCGTTGCCTCAAAGGCGCTGATCTTCTTGCCGTGGACAGAGGCAACAGCATCCATAGCCTGCTGCAAAGCAAAGTCGTCAAACTCTATATTCATCTCATTCTCCTTTATGGGAGCCACTAGGGCTCCCGAGCTACAAGTCGTTCTTAGGAACCGATGGGTAAATCGGCGCTGTCACTGGCATCACCTCCTTCATGTAAAATGGCGTCAATCGTCTTGTTCCACAGCGAGAGCCATGCCCCGCTATCGCCGGAGAATGTCGCGCGCCCGGTAATCTCATCCCCCTCGAAAAGGATAGGGATTTCATTGTATAGAGCGTCTGTATCCTGCATGGCCTCGATTGCGGCGATAGCGGCATATTGGTAATCTACGTTGACTCCATCAGGGAGCGCAGCTGCAACGTTATCCCGAATGGCTTGCGCTACCTTCTCGATCATGTTCATTCCACTCTCCTTCCGGACCGTTTGCGGACCGCTTCATCGGACAGAATAGGAACAGGCGAGAACAAAGAGAAACCGCCTGTCCCAGAAATGCTTGGTTTTCGCGAAGCATCCTCCGTTCGGGACGTGGGGGTCGAGTGTTCGAATCACTCCACTCCGACCAGTGTAACTTCTTGAAAGTTATATCATATTCCCGATAAGGTTAGAATACGTAACCTTTTATTTTCCACTGCATCGGACCGTTTGCGGACCGTTTCCTAGAAAGCGTTCGCTGCCTGATTCTGAAAATCCGGGCTGGCATGCGAATAGGTCCGCTCGAATTCTTCCGTCGTCATACCTAGAGATGCTGCCGCCTGTTCAGTATCAACTCCGGCCTGAGCAAGCCATGTTGCGCGCGTGTGGCGCAGGACATGCGGCGTCACGTCATCGGCGAATCCCGCCGCATCCCTGACCGTCCTGAACGCCTTGTGCGGCTTCGTGATCTTCTCACCCTGGTAGGTGACGACATAGCGAAGCGTGACGGCTTTCCCATCCGAACCAACACCGGTATCAGCCTTGTGCCAATATCGCAGAAAGCGAAGCAGGCGCGGAGGTATCTTGACTGGTGCCCGTCGCTTGTTGTGCGCGACACGCTCGCCATCGGCGCGGCGATAGATCACGCCTCGGTCAAGATCGACGTGGCCGCCATTGGTGTTCGGTATCCACTGCAGGTTCAGGATCGCAGTCAGGCGGGTACCGGTGTAAAGGCCGATAAGGATCAACCGGACTAGGTGATCGCACTGTTTCTCGGTTCGCGCCGTGCGGAGCAGCTTCGCCACATCCGAGCGCGTCAACCACCGCTGGCGTGGCATTCCTTTTTCGGGAAGGGTCACCTTCGGCACCATGTCCAGTGTATTTTCGGCGTGGTAGTAATTGATTGCAGCGCGCATGACTTCCAGATCCCGCCTCGCGCCACCAAGGTTACCGCGGTCAACGGCATAATCCCTGCACGTCTGGCCCTTAACCTCTGTCAGAAACATATCTCCGAAGAAGTCCCCAAGCCGATCGATCATGGCGGACGTTTCCTTTGGCCGCGCCGTCGAATCCGCCCTCTCCGCCAGGTAGATCATGAGCGTATCGCCCACGGTCACCTCAGAGGCACGACTGCTCCGGATCGGCCGGTAGTTGGAGTGGATATATTCTGCGAGCTTTTCTTGCGCTCTGCCAACATCTGCTTCAGCGCAATCCGTGGCGATACGCTGCTTTCCGTCCTTGATGAACCATGTTCCAGTGTCCGGTCGGAGCCAGAGCCTTGCGGGGCGTCGTTTTTGCGGCATTTGTCGATCATCCTCTTGATTCCGTTTCGAGTTACGAAATCCTTATTGGCGATCTGAATGATTTCGAGATTGCCCTTCCTCGCCTCAGTGCGGAGAGAGGATTTCGTCAACTGCCCACGAAAGAACACTCGGCAGGCTTCTGCAAGGGTGATTGGTTCGTCATCGCCGATTTCCTCCATCCTACCCCTCCTTTATGGCGTCGAGTGCGGCGCGGATGCTGCCGGTGTCGGTCCATAACTGGAATGAATCCTCGTCTTTTAGGTGCGCCGGCGCCTCCACTGCAAAAGGCTCCAGCGCCTTCCTAAGCCGCTCGATCTCGCCTTCGATTGCCGACCTGCATTCCTGCGCATCGCCGTTCTCGGTATCGTGCTGGCGGTTCTCTCGGCCTTCTGCGTAAGCGAGTTGCCAATAGCGGTCGAGGAGGTCATGGATATTGCTCATCTGCTCACAACCTCTCCAGTCCGCGTGTCGATGACATCGCCGTTCATCTTCCTTTTGAAGCGCTGCTTCGGCTTTGCTTTCAGCCCTAGATGCTTCAGACGATTTGCATTGACTTTCGCCCTGATGGTGGCTTCAGCATTGGTCTTCTGCTTGTGTGCGGAGCCAAGGACAGCCTGAAGATTTCCCTCGCGGTTCTGGCCTCCAAGCCAAAGAGGCGTGATATGATCGAACTCGATCTTGTCTCCCGGCCGGAACTGATGACCGGTTAGGGCGCATCGTCCTTCCTGCTTCAGAAGGATGCGATTTTTGCATGCATCTGATGGCATGCTGTCGTCGGTGCGGCCGATCCACTCGGAAACAGCGCGGCTCATGGCTGCTTCTCCGGAGTTGCTGAGGAGAGGGCGGCGTCAACCGGCGCATGAAGATACCGCTCTTCTACCTTGCCGACAGCTTTTAGCTTTTCGTCATATGCCCACGAGTAGCCATACGGACTCGTAATCCAGTTTGACCACCTTTGTTCTGGCTCCATCCATATGCGCGCTTGCCAAATCTCTTTGTGACTGCTGCATATTATGGTACCGGCATCCAAGCCGCGCTGTTCGTTGCTGGTCATGGGCGGGCCCTCCCGATACTGTTCATCGCGACAAGGATGTCACTGAGCAGGCGAATGCACAGCGCCTTCCGGCTTTCCGACAGGCCATCCCAGAAATCCATCGAGCCGCCGCGCTGTGCAGCATACTCCTCACCCCAGAGGGCCATGGCGAGTCTAGCCTCGGCGTGTGGATTAATGTTTCGTCTCTGATCGTCCATATCCCTCTCCCTACTCAGCCGGTGCGGAATGGCCACGAAGGGCCGAAATTGCTCTGCGCCACCAAGGCTTCGGAGACGGCTTCTGGATGTCGATCTCCTGGCGGAGGCGTTCTGTGGTTTCGTCCCTCTTGCGGAGGTAGATGACGGTGGAGGTGCGGGCGTTGGGATAGCGGATCAAATGTTGCCGGGTGGAATCGCTCATGATCTATTTCCTTTCGCTGCAGCCATCAGGCGCTCAAGTGGAGAAAGATGCTCTTGGACAGTCTTCGCCTTCAGCGGTGGAAGCCCGAACTTTTCCAGATATTTGCGAGAGTGCTTAGCCCAGACCTTCCGGCCCCAGCTCGTAGCCCCAAATTCCCAAGGGCGAGCAGCGCGCAAGGCTTTCTTTCGGGTGGCCAGGTCGGCATCTGCCGGAAGGCTGCGGTCAACCTCGGCGACAACACGGGCGGCGGTGTTTTGCCAATCGATCATGCTGCGTTCTCCGAAAAGGCATCTGTGATGCTGACGCCGTAGATTTCAACAATCCACCTCTCGGCGGTGCGGAGAAAATCGTCGAACTCGCTTTCGCTCATGCTGGAGAAGCTAATCGACTTCGGGACGGCGACCGTGAAGCCCTTGACCATGACAGGCGTGACGAACCCAGTATGGAGCTTCACCACGTCATGCAGGGCTTCCGGTGAGGGGGCGCAGTTGCAGGCTTTGACGACGCGCCCGAGATAAGACCAATACAGGCGAAGCTTCGCCGGCGAGCGGCCTTCCGTGACTGTCACCTTGACGCGCTGGCCGACAGGAAGACGCGAGATCAGATCCGCATCCGTCTGCATTTCCGGAACGAGGGCGTTTCCGCGGCGCTGGACGTAGATCTGAGGCTGTTCTGTCTTCGTCGCCATTGTCTCAGCCTGCCATCAACAGAGCTGCAGCGCCGTCAACTGGCTGCGTGTCAGGGTCGTAGATGTTGCGAAGCATGGCGATTTTGGCGCGAACCTCGTTCAGGAAGGTGATAACCTCCTGCTCAAGCCCTTCGATTATCTCGGGAACGCGGTGGACACGAACGCAGAAGAACTGCATGGCTTCTGGCATCCGAGGATCGAAACTGACGAAATCGCACCACTCGCGGCCGGTACATGCCAACTGAAACTGGATTTGTGTGATGTATTTCTGCGGAACAGCCTTTCCGACAAGCGTTTCGATGTGGGTTGCGGTGTTTGGGCATTTAATTTCAACTAGCCCGTCATCCCCCACCAGACCGTCAGGCGAGCAGCCAGCATCTGCAATGCTCGGGTGAGGTACGAACGAAACCTGCCGCACATCCACGTCCTTGTAGAACTCGTATGCTGACCGCGCCTGCGGTTCGGTATCTGTTCCCCACCTCATGGCGTCATTGGTAAAGCCCTCGGCAGGAACGCCGGTCAGACGCTCGCAGATGAGCTGCGCTGCATAGTTGGCGCGTGACGCCGAATGCCCCTTCTGCGTCTTGGCTATTACGTCAGCAACGCGCGATGCGGTTACCTTGCCGAGGCGCAACTGCTTCCACTCTTCAGAGCCCTGAACGATATCATCCATTGTTGCGGTCCCCCTTAGACTTCAGGAGCCGAACGGCTGCATCGAACTGGTCGGCGCGGATATCTTCAAGCCTTTCCACCTTGCCGCGAGCGCAAAATCTACGCTCATCCGCGCCGACCGCCTCGATAAGCTCCCTGAGATAAATTGCCTGGTCTTCGGTGATTGTCTGAGAAGCGCCTGCTGCCTTGCCGTCATCGTCCTCGCCGCGGCTCGTCAGGTTCAAGAGCGCGCCGGCAGTATAGCGCTTGCCGTAACTTGTAGACGAGCCGACAGATTGCACTGCATTCTTGCTTCCGCTCGCGTCGGTCGGCAACTCAAGTGTCGTTTCTTCACGGTGGCCGGCCCGATGCGACAGGACGGCAGTTACTGAAATCTGGCCGTCGATTTTCCCCGTTCTGAAACTGATGCCGAACCCGTACTTGGCAAGAACAGGCTTAATGGCTTCGTTGATGTCTTCCCAAAGAGCATATTTGCTTTGGGTATTGCCATTGCGATCCTTGATGCCGCCCCGTTCGACAATGACAGGAAGCTCCTGCTGCATCAGGGCAAAATCAGCGTCATATTCAGCCTTGGCATTCCTTGCCAAGATACGCTCCTGCATCTGAAGCAGGCGCTCCATCTTGTCGATATCGACGTTCGGGTTCATGGCCGCGCGCTCGATAACCTGGATGATCGCAGTGCTTTCAGATGTCACCGGAGCCGGCGCATGCTCGATTGTTTTAACGGCGGTAGACATGCGTAATCTCCTGATTTGCGCGGTCGTCGTCGGCAAACTTCTGATCGGCAACGACAAGCGAGATGCCAACGAGAGCAAGAACCCCGATAAGGACGATCGCCTTGTTGATGGCGTAAATCATCGCGGCAACGTCTTCCTGGTATTTGACGTTGATGGACTTTGCTTTTGAAAGAGCGTCAGACAAGGCGACAGGACATTCGCCAAGGGTGCGGAGGTCACAGCGCATTGTCGTCCCCCAAAGCGTTAAAGGCGGTGCGGAAGTGACCGACAGTCAGGCGAGGCGCTCGATTGTGGGCGAGCATCGGGCGGAACATGTCTTGGTTGTCCTCGTCCATGCTGATATCGTGCTTGGCGACAGCGGCGAATGGGCGAACCGCCTCACGCAGTTTAGTGTTCTGCGCCTCAAGATCGCGAAGGCTTGGGAACAGGGCGGAGAGAGCATCCCGAACGTCGCGGTTCTCGTCTTTCTCCAAGGCTATTGAGATGTAATCCCACTGCATCTGGTGCGGCCGCATATGCTCGACCATGGCGCGGAACACCTGCACTTGCTCTTCATCGGACATGTGCGAGAAGATATTACCGAAGCTGTCAGCATCCGCTTCGATGAAGATCGGGCGGCTGGATGTGATTTTTACATCGATCTTGCTCATAACGTGCAGCCCTCCACCACAAAAACAGGCACCTCTCCGCGGAAGTCGTACCGGTCGCCATCTCCGGTCTCTTCTGCTATCCGGCGAGACCAATATGCTTTCTCGCGCTGAGCCTTGTAGACAGCGGCGGTTGCAAGGTTGAGAGCGTCTGTCGCTTCTTCGAGCTTGGCTTCGAACTGGCGAAGCATGGTGGCTTTGCTGTTGGTCATGATGAAACCGACCAATCTACTTCGCCGGTTTTAGCTAGATGGCGCAGAGTCTCCGCTGCCTGTGTTGGTGTATACAGGTCTTGGTCTTGGTAATTTGCTGGGAGGAACAGTGATTTGGCGGCGTCTTCCTTAAGGCCGAGATATCCTCTGGCTCTATCAAAAAGCAGAATCTCGTCTGCCAATACGGGAGCTTTCCCGAACGAAAGCCATGACGCCCAACCGGCTATGCAGCTTGGCGTGCCACATTCATGGACGTAGCTGCTCATAGAAAATCCACTTTCAGCAGAAAAAGACGTATGCTGCTGCTGCTCAATAAGATCGGCGAGAGCCAGGATGCGTTTCTTGTTCACGTCAGCCTCCTTCGGCTACGAGTTGGATGAATGGGGGTGGGGAGGGAAGGGGTTGTCCATGAATCCGTGCTTGATGCCGTATTCCCAAGCCTTCAAGGTGTGCTCGACAACGGCTTTGAAAGCATCCGGATCGCAAGGAGTACCGTTCCCCGGACATGTTCCGAAAGCGTCCGCACAATCACGGCACCTTGGACCATAGTGCATCGCGTATTCGACTGGACCGAATTTGCTCATCGTCCATCCTCTTGATCATGTTGTGGTGTGGTGTCGGAGAGGGCGGCGCGGGCTGCAGCAACCATCTTGTCGTAGGCAGCATCGATTGCGGCGTTGTCGCCCGCAGTGATGAACTCGACCGGTCCAGTAAACTTGCGCAAGAGATCGTCGTAATCGACAACTAGCTTTAGAGCATGTTCCATAACTTCACTCATCAGCGTGTCCTCTGTTCTTGAGTTCATCCGCCAACTCCTCGGCGTAGCGCTCCACATTGAAGGTCGGCTTTGGCCCATCGGCTTGCCATGCCCAAAACAAGGAATCCGCTCTTGCAAGCTCTTGCTTTAGGAACTTCGTTTTCATTTGACTGATCTCGTTCCGGTTGCGCCGCATGTGTCACTCCGCAGCCTGAATAAAGTGGCCGAAACTGACGATTGGCTTTGAGAATGTGTCGGGAAGGTTTTCAAAGCGCTGAAACGAGAACACATGGCCCCCGACCCGATCGGCACGGCGCTTGGCCTTGGAATAGGTACGGAACCCGACCGCATCTTCGCGGATATCGGACCAACCGACCCATCCGCGCATTTCGCATCCGTCGTAGTATTCAACACCGGAAGCAGTAGGGCGGGAGATGGCGTGGCGGGGGACGAGGTACATCAGCGTCCCTCGGCTTTGTCTATGGCTCCGATCACCAGAGATGCAAGAGACGAAAGACGATCGTAATCTTGGTATACGTCCGGTACATCGCCGAGAGTTGTTCCAAAGACGGCCGCTTTCATCTCCTTCAATGCTTCAAGAAGATCGGGAGCGGCTGCGATCAGTTCGCTGAAGCGAACCCATTCTCCATCTGCCTTCTCGTATCTAAGGTATTCAAATATATCGACCGGAGGGCGTTTTGTCTGAGCCATATCAGCCTCCGGCCTTCCGAGACTTCATCCAGTCGTCAAATGCCGCTTCGCAGAAAGCGGGCGCAGCCGGGTCGCCGGGGCAGTCTCTGTGCATCTCGTAGTATCGGATGATCTGCGTAGCCTGGATGTCTCCGGCTTCATGAGCATTCACGATCTCACGAACGTAAGGTTTGATTTTATCTGCGAGTGCCATGCCCATCTCCTTCTCACCGACCCGGGCCGGTTACGCGGTGCGTTCGATCTCGCTCATGGTCGCGAGCGGTGATGCTTCCTTGAAGGCGGCGCGTAGATCGTCCTGAAGATCAGAGTTCTCGGACCAGATGGCGCGAGCGCGGGCGAGAGCTTTGTTCTCCTCTCGACGTTCCCTGGCCACCTGCTCGGCAGGACGGATGTAATCCCATCCGGCGCGGGTGTGGCTCATAGTCGTCAGGCATTTCTTGAATTCGGAAATCTGGTTATTCACTTCGCTCGTCATCGTCTCGTTCCTCTTCTTGCCGACCTCGGTTACCGTGGGGTGGGGCTATCTAGCGAAGATGCCCTTGAGCAGATCGTTGAAGCCGTAGTTGTTGCCGGTGATATTCTTCGCGGCGTTGGCGACCATTGCCTTCGTCAGCATGTCGCCAATCTCGGCAGTGCTTGCGATGGCGGCTTCGAGGATGGCGCTCTTCTCGGAGATGAGGTGCTTCTTGACCTCCGGGATGATCTCTTCCTTCATGAATTCGGAGACGACCGTCGAAATCTGGTCGCGCATCGTCCAAGAGTGATTGGCAAGAAGCCCCTCGATAAGGCGCTGCTTCACCTGTGCCTGGATCTCGGCCTTGTTGGCGTCCAGAAATTCCTTGAGGTCTTCTTCCGTCATCTTCATTTCCTCTATTGCTCCAACCGGTTTCGCCGTGAGGGCGGGTGGGTTTGGGGGTGGTGATCGATTAGGGGGTGGCTACCTGAACACGGATCAGGTCTGCTGCCGTTTTGCAGATAGCCGCAACTGCTTCCCCGTTACGCTCGCCGCATTCATAGAGGGCGCTCACAAGCTGATCCCGGCTACCATTGAAGCCATGATCGCCATTCACTTTCTGCTGGTCAGAGGTTGGCTGCTCGCGCTTGAAGACCGTGACGGTGACTGCGTTGGGCCAAACCTGATTGACGTTGATGTCTTCCGGCCCTTCGTCCTGCATCTCAGTCAACCCGCGAGACCACGAGATTTCCCAATGGGTCAGGTCACGCTTGTCTTGGTAGATTGATCGGTAATGACCGTGCCGACGGCTCTTGCCTGTCTGCTCGCCCTCAACAACAGCGATGAAGTTTTCCTCATCTTCGTTGTCTTCCCATTTCAAGATTGCCTGTGCGGTCTCTATCTTCACGGTCGTCATCCTCTCTGGTGTTGAAGCGGGGAGATCAGCTGGTGGCTTCTTCGTCCCGGGCTTGTGACTACTGTTGTATCCTCTTTAGAGGACGCGGTCAACAAAAATATCCTCTTTGGAGGATAAATTATTCACGCGTTCACGGGGCAGTATTCCAGCGGCGGGCTATTTCGTCTGCCAGCCATGCGTCTCGTGCGTCTTCTCCGACGACGATAGACACGTCGCCGATCGTCAGCATCCATACGCCGCCATATCCGTACCCATCCCCGCTAAGTATGGGAGTACGGCTTACAAACGCCCGCTTATCTCTGATATCGTCACTCGTAAGTTTCATGTCGGCGCTACCCCTTCGAGAGCCTCACGCGCAACCCTTGCGGCTTCCTGGCATCCTTCGCAGCAAGTATTGTCTGCGATACTACGGAGAGCCGACAGAAGCAGGTGCTGTTTCCGAGCGCGGCCATCGCATTCAAGCGTTAGGCGCCTGTTCTCGGCCTTGACGTGATTTATTTTCGCTCGCCACCCGGCCTCTGTTTCAAGCCTGTCCTTTTGGTGCAATTCTTCGGATTGCAGGTCGTACCAATCAAAGCACTTCTGCATGCTTTCGAGATCGCCGCCGAACTGAGCGTGAGCGGCTAAAACGTCTGGGTGAAACTTCATCATCGTGCCATCACCCAGAAAGCTGAGCACATGCCACCGATAGCCATGAAGGCCGCAAGCCACATTAAACAGTCAAGGAATATTGCAGTTCGTTTACTCATGGCTGGTCTCCTGCCTGGTTGGATGACGCCCTCCCACAAACACACTTGCCGGCCGCTATGCAGTCGGATGCCTTTTCGAAATCAGCTAGGAACGGATGATCACAAACGTCTGTGGGCGGGTAATCGTCAAGGTGCCGCATTACGTTCTGAAACTTCTCTTCCGTCGTCAGGTGCCGACCGCGCCTGATCGTGTTAGAAGCGATCATCAGCGCCCCACGAGCCCACATCTGGTCTTTCCAAGGGGATTCAGAGAGCATGGCATCGATTAGTGATGCGCATTCCTCTTGCCCCATGACAGGCTCGTGCTTCTTTATAGAGGCGTAGATCTCTTCGATGACCGAGGCGTCCTCTATGCCGCCGTCGAATACCTCGTCGATGATCTTGCCAAGAAGTTGTCTGCTAATTGCCATCGGTCATCTCCTTCAAACTTCCTGCTACACTATCCTCCTTAGAGGACAAATACAAGCTCCATCCTTTATAGAGGACGATTTTTGTTGAATCGAAATGTGAGGGAGAGTACAAAAGAGAAAGCCCCGGTCTGGTTTGCATCCAGCCGGGGCGATTGGTAGCGGTTTTAGACCTGGAAGTTTTGTCCGCCGCCAATAAAGAATGACAACGTTATACCGTTACGTTTCGTTCATTTCAACTTAAAAAACCTCCACACGGCACCGAAGGCCTCAAATATTCGGAGCATACGGGTTTCAGGATGCCGTTTCGTGGCTAACTGGCTTATGACGCAGTGCAGACCGAGCCGGTACGGATGTGCCGGAAAGTTAAATCCAATGGCGTGACCCATAGCTACATTGGTCCTGACGGTGCAGGGCATCCCCCTGGCGGTCCCACGGCTCAAACCTCCTCCGGTCTGACTAACCGGGTAAAGTTTGAGTTTCTCCGAGCCGCAAAAAATCGGAGACAGGAACATGCTCTGGAAGGCATGGCGGGCTTGCCCGGAAAAGATGCTGAGTATGCGCCCCTCGGGGTTCTCTTGGTCAGAGACTGATAGAAAGAGGATCGCTCCCCATGATCCCTTTCAGGCAGAAAAGGGTAGAGCTATGTCTTCAAGACACTGTCTCAGAACCGACCAGATCAGACTTTGGTCTGTCACCAAGCAATTAATCACTATGAATTTTACCAATTGCTAAATCGCCCAGAGGGAGTAGCTTTTACGGTCATGGCAGCGCTATCGTTGCGTCTGAAAAGAAAAAGTTCCTAACAAGCTTGCATATTGATCGTGTTTGCAGCACGATGAGAAAACATTCCTAAGAACAAAACGGCGGGGGAGAATATGCGCGTTTCGAGATTGCTTCGCATTTTGAGTAGGATATCCGAGCAGGAAAAAGAGCAGGTTCTTATCGAGTTTGAGGCCTGTCGATCTTCTTCAACAGTCTCAGCATCGAAAGCTGGTCTTCCTCTGACCCCTCTAGACGCTTCAGTATCTCTTCAGTGTTCCGGCTCATCTCCACGCCGAGCAAAATCGATGCAACGCTGACTTCCAGCGCATCACATACAGCACCCATGCTTTCTACGGTCGGGTCTTTGCCTTCCTTTAGAATAGAATGAAGATACCCAGGTCCTTTCCCCGCTTTGAGGGAAATCTCCCGAGCCGACTTGCCTTTTTTATCTAGGGCCGCTTGTAGGCGGTCGCGCCATCCTGAATCAATCATGCGGTCAATATCCTCTAAAACAGATATTTTCGCACGTCCTTCATAGAGGATGCTTGACACGTCCTCTAAAGAGGATAATGTAGCAGGCATGGCAACAAAACTTTCATCCAAACTCGATGCTGAAACCGAAGCGCTTCGTACTGAGGTCGAGACGTTCTTGACTGATTTCCGGGCATCGGGTGGCAAGATGGCAGATTCCTATTTCAGCAAGGTTGCGGCCGGTAACGGCGAATTCCTGAACCGTCTCAGAGCCGGCAGTCGTGTCTGGCCAGAGACGATCGACAAGGTGCGCGCCTTCATGAAGCAAAAGAGACTGGACGCATGACCTCCCCCCATACCCCCACAACACCCCTTACGGAGCCAGTCGAATGAGCACGCTAGACCGCCTCAAAGGCATCATCGTTCTCGTTGCCTGCATTGACGACGACAAGGTCACCTCAGAAGCGACCTTCGCCGACGACCTCGGTTTCGACAGCCTGGACTCGGTCGAGTGCGTCATGGCTGCAGAAGATGAATTCGGCGTCATGCTCGACGATGAAGTTCTCGAAAAGATCGTCACTGTTCAGGACGCCGTTGATGCAATCGACGCGGCTCTCGCAGCAAGGGGAGTTCCAGCATGACCACCCCCACAACACCAAGCTCCGAAGGCGGGGACGGATGGATCGAATGGAACGGCGGCGAATGCCCTGTTGATCCTGAAACGATCGTCGATGTCAGAGACAGGGACGGCATCATCTGGGACGAGTGGCCGGCGAAAAATCACGATTGGAGACACGGTACTGACTCCCCCGATGAAGAGCCTGTCGCCTATCGCATTTCAACCCCATCGGAGATCAAGCCATGAGCATCCTCATCTTCGGAGCAATCTATCTCTTAGCCATCTACGCCTTCTACCGGCAGTGGATGACCGACGCTCCCCTCCATGACGACGACGGAAACCCGGTTGTCGTCCAGTTGAGCCAGTACCGCCGCCGGTATCCGGCTTTGCAGCGGAAGGACAGGCTATGATCAGTCTGTCCAAAACCGAAGCCAAGGTATTCAAAGCCTGGGAAGGAACCCAAGAGGGCTTCGGGTATCTTTCCTTCAGCGCCACGGCAAACAGGAGTGGCGTCGAGCTTCATCGCATCCGCCGTTCGGTTCGCTCCATAGCCAGAAAAGGGCTCTTGGAGTTTGGCAAAGGGCTTTGGACCGAAGACGGTGAAGTAGCTGGCGCCGGATACGGGCTCACGCCTGCTGGCCGCGAATACCTCGACAATCTTTCAGATCCGCACGCGCCTTCCTCCCCTTCAGGGCCGTGACGGTTGCCGGTCGGTGTGGACCTCCTCCCAAGCCACCGACCGGCATCTAATTCTCGGCAGCTTCCAATCTGCCAGCAAACGTACTGCGATGGAACCCAAACTCTCAAACGTATCGGGCTCCATCGCATCTTCCAGAGCCAAGAGGGCGGCGGCGGTAGGCTTCTGGAATTCTAGAATTTGTGCATCCCCGCGGCGGGGCTGAGCAGAAGACGGAGAGGTTGAACCTCTACCAAAGGCAATCGCCTCTCCGTCTTCGATGTGAATGATCTTCTGGCTCACTCGTTTGCTCCCTTTGACGAGAAGCAACGTAGGCCAGGAGAAAGACAACGTGCAGTCAATCAATCCGGAGAACTTGTCCAAGAGTGACAAGCCGAAATCGAACAGGGTCAGGGTTATGAGTGACGTGTTCTACGCAAAAAACCTTTTTGAGGAGGCCTTCCCGTTGCGGCGTTACGGGTCGGTCAAGGCCATGGTTTTCGAGGCCCACAGGTTCATAAATCGACGCGTGCACAAGGATTTCACCATCCGCCGTGCGCGCTCGATCTGGGAAGGAACGGCTCGCCGGATAGACGGTGAGGAAATCGACGCCCTACGAGAGGCCGTCTACGAGGAGACAGTACGTGAGCAACGAGAACTTCGCACCAGGCTGGCGGCTCTGGATGAAATACTTGCCGGAACCGATACGCCTTCGATTGGCAAGACGGTGGCAGAAACGCGCTCACTTTCTCGCAGATTTGGCCGAGTGGATCGCGAAGGTCGGTAGGTCATCATGATAGCGGCACTCTACGTCGAAACAAACGGCTGTTACTTCAACCAGGCAGGCGTTGATCCGTGGGATGAGGCAAGGGACGCTCGTGAATATGTCGGCCCGCATCCGGTAGTCGCTCACCCGCCGTGTCAGCGATGGGGACGGTTCTGGCACGGCAGCACCCGCAAGCCGCATCAGTATAAGCTTGGCGACGATGACGGCTGCTTCGCACATGCCCTGTCATCTGTGCGTCTGTTCGGTGGAGTTCTTGAGCACCCGGCGGATAGCCGGGCATGGTCTCACTTTGGCCTTACGCCGCCGCGCCGGTACATGGGCTGGCAGCGCGCTGACTTGAACGACGGTTGGACCTGCTATGTCGAACAGGGGCACTACGGCCACTCCTCCCGAAAGCCGACATGGCTGTACGTCCACGGCATCGACAAGCCCGATCTCCAGTTCGGCCAAGGAGATCAACGCCTGCCGCAATGGATGATCGATCGCTACGGCTACGAGAAGGCCCGCAGGATCGGCGTCGTCGCCATGGTCGGCGGAAAGGATAAGACAAAAATCCGCAATGCCACGCCGCCGCAGTTTCGCGATTTGCTGCTGTCGATGGCCCGAACCGTGAAGACGAGGCGTCTAGCAGCATGACGCGCACCACCACCCCTAACCCATAAGCAATCGAGGGCGACGAGCATGCCGATCGTTGAAACCAGTATCGTCTACGAGTTCCCGACCGACGAGCGGAACAAGCGGTATCTCATCAGCAAGCACAAGGCCAAAGGCAGGCAGTGGGTATCGACATCCATCCATGACGGCCATGCTCGCATGAAGTTCGCGATCGTCCGCCACAAGAAGGAAAAGCCCCAGCCAAAGCCTATCGATTGGAACAGCGATGAGCCATACGAGCAGGTGCTGAAGCAGGTTCGCACCGTCAATCGTGGCGGCCAACGCCTAATCGCCTATGCCGGAAGCGGCGAGGGGAAAGGTGAGTGGGACGCATGAGCGAACGCCCCTTCATGCAGCTCTACGTGTCTGATTTCGTCGGCGATACCCTTCACCTGACGACAGAGCAGATCGGCGCCTACATGCTTATCCTCATGGCTATGTGGAATGCTGGCGGGGCACTACCGGCCGATGAGGCAAAGCTTGCCAGGGTTACGCGCCTTTCAGTGAAAAAATGGCGCGGCATAGCTGGTGACATCATGCCGTTCTTTGCGGCTTCCGACAGTGAAATATCACACAATCGGCTGACGAAAGAGCTTCAAAAAAGCGAGAGTAAATCTCAATCGAGAGCTTCCGCCGGGGCAGCAGGTGGAGCCGCTAAAGCATTGAAAGATAAAGATGCACGTCTAGCAAATGCTACAGTTTTGCCACAGCATCTTCCAGATACCATAACCATAAAGGAAGATACTCCTGCTAAAGCAGTCGTATCTACGCGCACGCTGGATCTCGATCCGAACGTTCTTGAGCAAAAACTCAGGGGCGCAGCAGGTGAGAAGATCCACCCACATGCAGCCTTCGTCGTCGGCCCGATCCTCGAACTCATCAACGCCGGCTGCGACCTAGATCTCGACGTTATCCCGACAATCCGCTCAAAGGCAGCGCAGCTTTCGCAGCCGGCTCGGTCGTGGGGGTATTTCGTCCAGGCTATCCGAGACGCCTGCGACCGTCGCGTTGCCGCAGGAAAGCTTCAGGCCAATCCGAACGCAAGGCCCACACCGCCTCCTCGGCAGACGGCATTTCAGCAACGGCATCAATCAGCAATCGACGCATTCGACCGAAAACTAGGGATTTTGCCCGATGACGAACCTACCGGCAACACTATCGACCTTGGAAACGCAGATTGGCGCACTCACTGAAAAGCTGGCGCCTGCGACCGAAGATCATGTTTCGAAAGCCGTTCGGTCATTGCTGGCCGCCGGCCTGGCGCTTCCTTCCGGGATGAAGGTCGAGAAGGCCCCCGAGATCTACGCCTACGCTCTCTCCGGCATTCCTGCCTACGGCGTACAAAAGGCGACGGGCTGCATCATCCGCGGCGAATATGACATCAATCGCGGCTTCGTGCCAACGCCGCCCGAGTTTGCCGCTATGGCGCGCCTCGAAAGCAAGGCAATCCGCGAAGACTTGGTGAGGTTGCGTGAGAAGCAGGCGACGCTGCAGGAGGCCGCCACGCCTCGCGAGAAGACCGACGAACAGCAGATGGCCCGCATTCGCAAGCTCTATGCCGAATTCAAGACCGCGCACGCCGAAAGCAAAGTTACCGATCGGTTCCGGCAGCAGATCGAAGAGATGACGCCAGAGCAGGCGAAATATTGGGAAACCATTAGCGCCATGCGTGACGCGCCGTCCATCAGCGAAGAGCAAATGGCATTCCGGCGCAAGATCGGCAAGGAGATCGATCAAACGGCACAAGACGAGAGAAAGGCAGCAGAATGAAGAAGCCTAAGGCAGAAAACAGCACCATCCAGTTTGCTTTGATGGACGACGGCAGCGTGATCATCCACCAGAAATTTCCGAACGGCCAATGCACGTTTGTCGAGATCGGATCTGTCGACGCGATGACGCCGGTCATAGACGGCCTAACCAATTTTCAGAAGCGCTGCAGAGCGCACCAGTAACCAGTAACGAGGCGAGTAAGCCATGAACATGTCAGTAGGCGGACTGCAAAAGCAGCATGAGAACTGGAAGGCAGCGCAAAAGCGTATGGCTATGGCGGCTATTAAGACCGTGACTACAAAGCCACAGATAGAGGTTATAACGGCTACGGTCGTCAAACAGCCTGTCATTGAGGTTGTGCAACCAAAGCGCAAGCCTATGTGGACGTGGGCAGAAATCAATTTCGACTGGCATGTGCGCGTCTGGCGCGAAACGCTCGATGCGACGATTTCAACGCTTGCTCATGAGAATGCTGCCCTGCGCGCGGCGCTTCAGATCGCCGATATCGATCTAGGCTCCGGAATGACGATCAGGCGACCGGTCAAGGAGATTGTCGAGGAAGTTCTTGAGAATTTCCCCGGCATCACCTGGGAAGACATCAAAGGCCAGCACCGATCTGTCGATGTGGTCTATCCCCGGCATCTGTGCATGTATCAGGTATTCACCCAGCGACGGGACATGTCTTATCCGAGGATCGCCAAGGCCTTCGGTGGCCGCGATCATACGACGGTGATCAGTGCCGTTGTCAAGATCAGTGGCATGAACGCTGAAGACCACCGCAAAGCATTAGAGCGGCAGAGAAAATTCTGCAAGAAGCGCAGAAAATACGCTCGGGAGCGAATTCGCGAGCTTGAAGCGGCAGCAGCACAATAACGAGGTAACAGCATGGGCGGCAAAGCAACCAAGGTAAAACGACCTGCAAACAAGGGCGCTGGCCGTCCAAGGAAGCAGAACGTCGAAAGGTACCCGAGCGGAGACATCAAACGATCGGAGACGCAGAAGGAAGTCATGAGCGTGGCGATCGACGCACGCCGCCGTGTGGATGGCTGGGGCGACAAGGTGAGCGACGATACCGTCAAGAGCCAGTTCGCAGGCTATACTCTAGGGCGTATCTTCCTCGACGGCAGGATTACCGAAGAGCAGCGCAAGGCCGGTGACGAGTATGCGGAGATCCATGCCCGCTATCGCCGTCTCGTCGGCCTGCCGGCTCCCAGCGCTCGTGCGCAATCACTCTTCAGCATCAAGGGCCATGAAGGCGATCAGACGGAAAGTATCACCCAGAAGGCACGCAAGGCCAGAAACGCCATGATGGAGGTCGAGGGCATCCTGCTCCAGTGTGTGGACGGGCCGCAGGTGAAGCAGACAGTTTTCAACACTTCGGTTATGGATTACGAGCATCTGAGAGGGATGAATGACCAACAGCTTCTGTGGCTTAAGCGTGGATTGAAGGCTTTGGCCGATCGGCGGCAGTTGCCAAATCATAACAAATCAGTTATCGGTTGGGATATTCCAATCTCGAATTGCGTCTGACGAAATCGCTTCGGCGATAGGCCGCCTGATCAGCGGCATCACTGAGGGACCCTCGGGTGGTTAAGCTCTCGGCCTCGGAAAATAAATGAGAGTGGCATGCCGGCTCTGCCTCCCTAGAAACCGGCCTCAACACCATACAGCAGTTCAGGTGCGAGGCAGCATGAGTTTTCTATCCGAGCATCCTGAGTTGATGATGGAAGTGATAGCCGTGATAGCCGTCCTTGTCCAGCGTGCCGGCGGTTCAGTCGAGATAACCAAGGCAGAAGCGCCAGGCCCGTTCAACCTCCTGACAAAATTCGACGGCCACGGGTCATTCTTCATTGTGCGAGAGGATATCACGCATGAGGAAGTCGACCGGCTGAAGGCTTACGAGTGAGCCCAGCATGAACCCTTCAGAGCCTCACCGCGTAGCAATCCTCATCATCCTGGCTCTCATAGCCTTTGCAATAGGTAGCATCCCCTATTGGGGCCCAATGGCATGGCTAGGCCAATGAGCGTTCCCTTCGCTCTCGTAGCAGTCCTGTTCGCCGGCTCCATCATCTACTCTCCGACATTCGGCAACTATCCTGCCTATGCTCTCGGCATAATCCTCACCACTCTCATTATCGTAAAGCTCATGGAGCCATGCTGATGTGGATCAAGGCCGTTCTCGTCATCGCATTGCTGGCTTCGGCAGGGTGCCAGAGCCATTACGAACCGCCAGGACAGGATTTGCGGCGCGCTTTGTAGAATATTCATATCGCGAAATGCCAAAGCCCCACCGGGCAGATGAATTAATATTCTAACGAGGTGCCGAAATGATCGAATCCCTCATCGTCCTCATTATCCTGATCATCGTCCTCGGCATCGTCGTCTTCGTGATCAACATGCTGATCGACCTGATACCGATGGATCCGCGCTTCAAGCAGGTCGCAAAAGTATTACTAATCCTCGTCGCGGTGCTCATTCTCATCATGCGCGCCCTTCCGCTGGCTGGCATCAGCCTCGGGCATATCTAAAGCAAAGGCAGGTAAGTTATGGCTTCTCCTGAATGGAACCGCGGCGGCGCTAGCGCCATGAACTACGGGCGCAAGGGCGCAGCTATTACGCCAGGCGCTTCCGATCTCGATCCCATCCCGAAGGCAGTCGTCATGACGACTACTGGCGACATCACGATCGTTCCTGATGGAAACGCCAACGCAACCACTATCACCTTCACAGGCTGCCCGGTCGGCTTCATGCCGCCGTATGTCGTTCGTCGAGTGACCGCATGCTCTGGCACGTGCGCGACTGTGGATGCCTGATGTCTGGCGTATCGACTTACACGGAAGAGATGGCTGACAAGATCTGCGAGCGCATTGCTGACGGGGAAAGCCTCAAGGCGATCTGCGAAGATGACGAGATGCCTTCGAAAGCGACCGTGTTCAAGTGGCTGGCTGAAAACACAGCATTCTCTGACAAATACGCGCTCGCGCGCGAAGCCCAAAGCGACGCTCTTTTCGACGACATTCTGTCGATCGCTGATGATGCTCGCAACGACTGGATGGAACGCAACTTCGGAGACGCTGCTGGGTGGGTTGAGAACGGGGAAGCGCTCAGACGCTCACAGCTCCGAATCGACGCCCGCAAGTGGATGGCGTCGAAACTGAAGCCAAAGAAGTATGGTGATAGGCTTGACCTCAACCACTCTGGAAGCATCGCATCCATCCCAGATGACGCCCTCGATGCTCGCCTCCTTAAGCTCCTCGGAAAAGCTGGAACTGCTGGGACTGCTGGAGGAGAAGGAGAGGAGGAGGAAAGCTAGGCTTCTTTTCGTTTACAAGCCCTACGCGAAACAAAAGGAATTCCATTCTGCTGGCGCTCTCTTTCGTGAGCGGTTGTTCATGGCGGGTAATCAGCTCGGCAAGACCTTGGCGGGTGCAGCAGAAGCCGCGATGCACCTCACTGGTCGATACCCTGATTGGTGGGAAGGCAAACGCTTCGATCAGCAAGTGATGATGCTCGCCGGCTCTGAATCGTATGAACTGACACGCGATGGCGTCCAACGCCTGCTTGTCGGGCCGCCGATGAGCGAAGAGGACTGGGGGACTGGTTATATCCCCAAGGCCGACATCGTAGCCACGACACGCCGCTCTGGTGTTTCTGGTGCGCTTGATACGGTCACGGTTCGGCATGTGTCCGGCGGCACGTCAACGCTGCTGTTCAAGGCATATGAGCAGGGCCGCGGGAAATGGCAGGCCAACACGGTTGATTTCGTCTGGTTCGACGAAGAGCCGCCGGAAGATGTCTATTTCGAGGGGATTACCAGAACGAATGCGACGGGCGGCTCCATTGCCGTCACGTTCACACCTCTCAAGGGCATGAGTACGGTCGTTGCCCGTTACATCCTGGAGAAATCCATAGACCGCGAAGTCATCACGATGACGATCGACGACGCGGAGCATTACACGCCGGAAGAACGGCAGAAGATCATCGACAGTTATCCGCCACATGAGCGGGAAGCACGAACGAAGGGCATTCCGTCTCTCGGGTCTGGCCGCATCTTCCCGGTTCCGGAAGAGGACATCACGGTCACGCCATTTGCCATTCCAAAGCATTGGGTGCAGATCGCCGGTATCGACTTTGGCTGGGATCATCCGACCGCTGCTGCAAACCTCGCATGGGATAGAGACAGCGACGTCATGTATGTCACGAAGGTCTATCGCAAGCGCGAGGCGCCAGTTCATACGCATGCCGCTGCTCTGAAGCCCTGGGGCGCATGGTTGCCGTGGTCATGGCCGCATGATGGCAACAACGACACGGCGGCCGGCGAGAACCTGGCATCACAGTACAAGGCTCAGGGGCTTGGCTTCCTTCAGGAGCGAGCAACGTTCGAAGATGGCAGCAACAGCGTCGAAGCCGGTCTCATGGACATGCTCGATCGCATGGTGACGGGTCGTTGGAAGGTTTTCTCTACCTGCACCGAGTGGTTAGAGGAATTCCGCCTGTATCACCGCAAGGACGGCAAGGTCGTCAAAGAGCGCGACGATACGATTTCCGCATCCCGATATGCGCTGATGATGAAGCGGTTTGCGAAACAGAATGCGCCAGCCTCTGGTTGGAAGTTTGAGGCTCGAAAGGTCGTATAAATGGCGGAAATGACCCCAGAGCAAGTTGTCGGCGTTGTCTCGCTGCTCGTCAAGGACGCGGAGAATTACCGAGACGAGCTGTCGAAAGACCGCGACAAGGCGATGGAATACTACGACGGCGAGATGAATGACGTTGCCGTCGAGGACAATCGGTCGAAGGTCGTGTCCCGTGACGTGCGTGCGCAGATCAAGAAGGCGTTGCCCTCGATCATGCGCACGATCCTCGGCAATGACAAGGTCGTCGAATACGAGCCCGTTGCTGAGAACGACGAGCAGTTTGCCGACCAGGCGACAGATTACATAAATTACGTCGTCTTCCCGGAAAGCAATGGCTATGAGGGCGTGCAGGACGCAGTCTTCGACGCCATGCTCCTGCGAAACGGCATTCTGCATTGGTGGTATGACAAGCGCATCAATGTCAGCGTATCGCGACACACCGGACTCTCAGAGGATGAACTTGTCCAGCTTGTCGCGCCTGATGATGTGGAAGTCCTCGAAAAGGATGAGCGCGTCGAGCAGGTTGACGGTCCCGAGGGTTTGGTTGAACTTCACGTCTATGACGTGAAGATCCGCCGACGCGTCACGAAGGGATGCACGAAGCTCGCCGCGGTGCCGCCGGAAGAGTTTCTTTGCCATCCCGACGCACTGGATCTGGACGAAAGCCCACTGGTCGGCATCAACAAGCGCCTGCGCCGGTCTGATCTCGTTGCAATGGGCTACGACAAGGACAGGATCGATGCCATTCCGATCGCCAGCAAGGATGCTGAGCAAGAAGAAGAGGAATCGACCCGTCGTCGTGAGGTCTGGACGCAAGAGGATTCGACGCAGCGAGCACTGCAGGAGGTCGATTACTACGAACTGTTCGTTCGTGTCGACGCTGATGGGGACGGGATTGCGGAGCTTCGCCGCATGGTGTTCGCAGGCGGCCTGAAGGTAGCGAACCTTCTCGATAACGAGGAATGGGACGAGATCCAATTCGCGGACATCCTCTGCGAGCGCCGCCCGCATCAGCGAGAGGGCAATTCTGTCTCTGATGACATGGTCGACATCCAGAGAATAAAGACTGTTCTTCTCCGTCAGACGATGGACAACCTTTATTGGGCCAACAACCCTCAGCCTGTAGTGCAGGAAGGCGTCGTTCAGAACCCTTCGTCAGTGCTCAACCCGAAATTCGGTGAGCCTATCCGCGTCACGCAGGGCGTCCCGGCCGATCAGGCGGTAAAGTGGAACATCGTGCCGTTCGTGGCCGAGAAATCCTTCAACATGCTGGAATACCTGGATCGGGAAGCAACCGACCGCACTGGCATTTCTGATGCGTCCAGCGGGTTGCCGCCTGATGCGCTGCAGAACGTGACGGCGAAGGCGTCGGCGATGATGGAACAGGCCGGGATCGGCCAGACCGAGCTTATGGTGCGCACAATCGCCCATGGCCTCAAGCGCATGTTCAAGGGCCTTCTGCAGCTTACGATCAAGCATCAGGACCAGCCCCGAACGGTTCGCCTGCGCGACAAGTGGGTGACGTTCGATCCTCGCCAGTGGAATTCCGGGATGGACGCCACTGTCAACACGGGCCTCGGTGCCGGCACACGTGAGCGCGACATGATGATGATGACGCAGATCATCGCGCTACAGGAAAAGCTTCTTGTGTCGCTCGGCCCTGACAATCCGTTTGTCAAGCCTGACAACGTCTACAACGCCATTTCGAAATTTTCGGAGTCGGCAGGCGCCAAGTCGCCGGATTTGTATTTCACCAAACCAGATCCTGAAGAGATCAAGGCGAAGATGGACGCTGCTGCCAATCAGCCTAATCCAGAGGTCGTGAAGGTCCAGGCTCAGGCCGAAGCAAAGCAGCAGCAGGCCGCGCTCGACGCGCAGGTCAAGCAGCAGCAGAACGAAACAGACGCTCAGCTTGAGATGGAACGCCTGAACCGGGAATTCGCTCTCAAGCAGGAGCAGTTGAACCGGGAACTCGACCTGAAGCGCCAGCAGCTTGAAGCGGAACTCGACCTGAAGCGCCAGCAGAGCGCGGCTCAGATCATGATGAACGCTCAAGTGACCAACGCCAGGACATCTCAGGTTGAGATCGGAGGCCAGCCCGGATGACGGACGCTGAAAAGGTCGCTCAGGCCCGGGCGTTGCTCGACATGCCGATATTCCACAAGCTTTGGGATGAGATGGAAGAGGGCGCAATCAACGCCTGCCTCTACGCCAAAGCGACAGACACAGAGACAGAAAGCGAAGTGCGCGCCTCAAGGGCTGCAGAAGCACGCGCGATAAGGAATTTCCGCAGCAAGCTAAACGCTCTCGTGAGCGAAGCCAATGTCTCGCGGAAAGGTGCACCCGCATAGTGCCGGAGCACTCAAACTCCTGAGAAGGAAATAGCATGTTTGGAAACGAGAGTGCCAACCTGCCAGCCGGCGGGAGCAAAACCGTTGAACCCTCGACTGATCTCGACAACCCGGAAAATCTGAACTTCTGGGAGCCAGGCGACGAAGAAGAAGTCGCCGAGGCCAACCCGAACAAGGAAGAAGAAGGGATCGAAAGCGAGACGGATGAGGCCTCTGAAGAAGATGGTCAAGAGTCCGACGCCCCCGATGATGAGCAGGAACCAGACCCCGAGGCAGAGCCGAAGGAGAAGGAAGATGCGGTCGTCATTACCCTCAAAGGTGGTGAACAGGTTCCTCTAGAGGAGCTGAAGCTCGGGTATATGCGGGAGCGGGATTATCGCCAGAAAACGATGGAGACGGGCAACCAGCGCCGTACTCTTGACGAAATGACAGCACGCGTCACCAGAACGGTCGACGCCTTTGCATCCCATCTCGCCGGCATGTTGCCGGATGAACCACAGCCCGCGCTGGCTATCTCCAATCCGAACGAATATGTGCGCCAGAAGGCCATGTATGACTCGGCATTGGCGCAAGTCAACCGCATCATTGAAATGGCAAACGAGCCGAAGGATGTGGCGAAAAAGCTCACCGAGCAGCAGGAAGAGGAGCTTCTAAGCTCTGAAGATGCCAAGCTCGCTGAAGCCTTCCCGCAGACCAGGAAGTCGCCCGAAGAGCGCAAGAAGTTCTTCGACGAGGCTTTCAAGACGGCGGTCGACCTCGGTTTTACCGAGCAGGAGCTGAAAGGCAACATCGATCATCGCTATTTCAAATTGGCATATTGGGCCAAGAAGGGGCTTGAAGCGGAGAAGGCCAAAACCAAGGCCATGACGAAGGTGAACAACGCCCCCCCGGCAGTCGCCAACGGCAAGTCCAAGGGGCCGGCCTCACAAACTGTCCGCTCCAACCAGGATGCAATGAAGAAGCTGTCCCGAACCGGGTCGATCCGCGACGCAATGGCGATCGACTTCGAGTGATCCCTAATCTTCGAGGACAAACATCATGGCAGTCATTACCAATACCTTCCGCACCACGAATGCGGTCGGCAATCGGGAAGAGCTGTCCGACGTGGTATCGCGTATCACGCCGGAAGACACCCCGATCTATTCCCTGATCGAAAAGGGGAAGTGCGTTTCCGTTCACCCTGAATGGGAAACCGACGAACTGGCCGCTCCCGGCGAAAACATCCGGGAAGAAGGCGAAGACTACACCTTCGACGCAATCACGCCTCCGGCACGTCTGGGCAACTATACCCAGATCATGCGCAAGGACTGGATTCTGTCGGGCACGCAGGAAGTCGTTTCCGAAGCTGGCAACGTTCAGAAGCGGAAATATCAGAAGCTCAAGAAGGGCGTCGAGATCCGCAAGGACGTTGAGTACGCCATTCTCGACACCAAGGCATCCGTTGGCGGCGCTGTCCGCAACTTCGGTTCGCTTAATACCTGGCTGATCACCAACGTATCGCGTGGTGGTTCGGGCACCAACGGCGGCTTCAACTCGGGCACCGGCCTTACGGTCGCTCCGGGCGCCGGCACGCAGCGCGCATTCACGAAGACCATCCTGGATAACGTGATGCAGCTCGGCTACCAGAACGGCGCCAACTTCCGGCACGTCTCTGTCTCGCCATATGTCAAGTCGGTGTTCGTCACCTTCATGTCGGACACGAACGTGGCGTCCTTCCGCTACGCCGTCTCCAAGGGCGGCGAGCGCAACACCATCATTGCAACGGCCGACTATTACGAAGGTCCGTTCGGCACGGTGATGGTCCACCCGAACCGCGTACAGGCCGGCTCTGCCACGCTGGCACGCAACGCCTTCTTCATCGACACGGAATTCCTTGAATTCGAATGGCTTCGCAAGATCCAGGAAGACAAGGACGTGGCGAAGACCGGTGACGCCGACAAGGGCGTGATCATCGGCGAAGGCACGCTGAAGGTGAAGAACGAAAAGGGCCTCGGCGTTGCCGCTGACCTCTTCGGCCTCACGGCTTCCACGTAAGGAGATAAGATCATGACCTATTCCTACCTCCCTATTGCCGTGACGGCCTCGGCAACGCTTAACCGCAAGCGTCATGCCGGCACTACAACGGTCATCAACGCAGCAGCAGGCGCCACTCTGACGCTTCCTGCTGCGTCCGGTACCGGCGATGAATATACCATCTTCGTCGGCACCACGGTCACGTCCAACAACGCCATCGTCCAGGTGGCGAACAGCACGGACGTGATGCAGGGTGTTCTGTCGATCGCATCGGATATCGCGGGCGTTACCTGCCCGACGACAACCACGTCCGACACGATCACCATGAACGGCTCGACGACAGGCGGCATTCGCGGCAGCTACATCGTCCTCAAGGACATGGCTTCCGGCTTCTGGGAAGTCTCCGGATCGCTCGTATCGAGCGGTACCGAAGCGACCCCGTTCAGCGCTGCCGTTTAACTCCAGGAGGGCGGCTTTCGGGTCGCCCTTTCCTTTCCATCTGAGGAACAATCATGACAGATCTGGAAAAGCAGGCCGAAGAACTCGGGATCAAGGTCGATGGCCGGTGGTCTGAAGAACGCCTGCAGCAGGAAATCGACAAGGCACTCTCCGCTCCCAAGGCCGGTTCGGAGAAGAAAACACCCATCAAGCTTCTCTACGACACCTGGTTCGAGGAAGATATCCGGACCCGCGCTGGCAAGGTCGTCGAGGTGTCGATCTCGGAAGCAAAGCGGCTGATTTCCGCCGGCAAGGCAGAGCGCGCAGACCCTATCCCGGGCGACGAATGATCAGGGACGGCGACTGGACGCTATACGACCACGATTTCGCCCTTGGCCGGACGATCTGGCACATGTTCGACGGCGAAAAAGACGTGTTCCGCGTCGACCAGAACGTGACGAGCCTTGTCAGCGAGAACCAGGCCGTTCGCAACGTCGCCGAGAAGGCTTGGCGTGGCGACTGGCACCGGGTTGCCTCTGTCCCGCTCAATATCGCCCACGATCACGGTCTCGTCAAAGCCCACTCGGAAGGCGACGACGGCTTCGTCAAGCGGTTCCTTAATTCCAGTGACAACCGCGCCTGGCGCACGAAAGAAGGTAACCTCTGATGGCTGTCTTCGCGGATTATCTGGATCTTCGCGTGGCCGTGAGCGACCATGTCGGCAATCGCAACATCTCCGATGTGCTTGCCCGACTGACGCAGGCCGCGGAGTCATGGCTGAACCAGAAGCTTCGCGCCCGCGAGCAGATCACCGCAGCAACCTTGACGTTTACGACAGGTGAGGCGCCCCTGCCGGCCAATTACCTTGAAATGATCGCCGTCTACGATTCCTTCCACCGCCCCCTCATCCAGGGAACGCTGATGGACGTGAAGCGCGTCTGTTCGGAATATTGGCGGTACGCGATCGACGGCTCGAATCTCATTATCTACGGCATCGATGGGACGCGCGATATCGAATATTACGCCGCGCTTCCGACGCTCACGACCAGCGTTTCAACGACCAACTGGCTCCTGGCGAAATATCCGAATGTTTATCTCTATGCCGTGGGGCTCGAAGCCGCGAAGTTCCTTCGTGATGCCGAGTTGACGCAGGCAACAGACGCTCTTCTTCAGCGCGCCATGAACGATCTGAAAATCGATGATGACAGAGCCATGTGGGGCAACGCCTCGGTACGGCCAGACATGGTGATGCCATGACGATTCTTGAGATCATCGAAGCAGTCTGCAAGAACGTCGGGCTTGATGTCCCTGACAATGTCGTGGCCAATACGCGGCGTGAATATGTCGAACTCGTCCAGTTCTCCAAAGAGGCAGGCGACGAGTGTGCCAGACGGGTTGATTGGGCGGCACTTCGCAGCACAGCGACGATCACGGGCACCGGAACGAATGATAATTTCGCTCTCCCGGCCGGCTTTTCCAGACTGACCATCGGCAATGCCGTTTCGGTCGGCGGTGTGCCTATTCGGGGCGGGGTCAGCCAGGACGAATGGTTCACGCTGACGCCAACCACAGGAACGCCACGGTATTTCCGGGTTAGCGGAACATCGTCCATCTCATTCTATCCATATCCCGCCATAGGCGTTCCGATCTCCGTATCCTGCCAGACGAAGAATTGGTGTTCGAACGGAACATCGACATGGAACGGCGACACCGATACGCCGCTTATCCCCGACGATCTGATCGTCAAGGGCACGATCTGGCGCTTCAAGCGTAAGTCAGGCCAGGATTTCAGCGATTACCTCGCCGAATTCGAAGCCGTTCTCACGGACATGGCAGGCACAGACATGCGGGAGCGTTCTCCTTGGCAGTAAAGGCAGCGCGCGGGCAGGTTCGCCAGACTGCACAGCCGAACCCTCAGGCACCCAGGATGCAGCACAAGTCATTCCCTGCGCCGACGCGTGGTTGGGTGACGAACGAAAACCTTGCGCTTTCGCAGCCCGCAGGGGCGCTTGTCCTGGACAACTGGTTCCCGACTTCTACGGGCATCAGGACGCGGGGTGGGGCTCGTAAGTATGCCACGATCTCGACGGGGCCCGTCACCCGCATGTGGACCTACAAAAGCGGCCAGGTCGAAGAGTTCTTTGCGTCTGACGACGACAAGATTTTCAACATCACCACGATAGCCGATCCTGATGTCATCCCGTCTCCGGTCGTCAGTGGGCAATCGAGCGGCTATTACTCCATAGCCCAGATCGGCACGCCAGGCGGCAACTATCTCTATGCGGTAAACGGCACAGACAGCCCTCGTCTCTACGACGGGTCCACATGGACGGCTGTAACTGGCGTTTCGACGCCCGCAATTACCGGTGTCACAACATCGACACTCGAATTCGTCTGGCTCTATGCGAGCCGCCTCTATTTCATCAAGAAAGACACGCTTTCCGTCTGGTATCTGCCTGTAGACGCGATCGGTGGGGCCGCGGCTGAATTCTCACTAGCCGGCATCTTCCAGGAAGGCGGCCATCTCCTGTTCGGCGGCAAGTGGTCGCTGGATTCCGGTGATGGCCTTGATGACAAATGCGTTTTCGTCTCGTCTGAGGGAGAAGTCGCTGTCTATCAGGGCCTCTACCCGGGTGATGCAGGCTGGCAGAAGGTAGGTGTTTACCTCATTGCGCCGCCGATGGGACCGAATGCCACCATGCAGGCCGGCGGCGACTTCCTTATCGCGACGGAAAGCGGAACGGTCCCGATCTCCGAAGCCGTCCGCAAGGATGCAGCGGCACTCGATCTGTCGGCCGTCACGCGCAACATAGAGACTGAGTGGCGTACGGAGGTCGTCAGACGCAAATCCCTGCCTTGGGAAATCGTCAAGTGGCCGACCCGCAACATGATGGTCGTGTCTCTTCCGGTTCCGGATGATTCAATCGAGCCTTATTGCTTCGTGGCAAACCTGCAGACGGGAGCATGGGCGCGGTTTACGGGCTGGGACACGCGCAGCATCGCGCATTATGCCGATAATGGCTATTTCGGCACGACCAACGGCGAAATCTTCATGATGGACACAGGAGGTTCCGACGACGGTGACACATATGTCTGCACCTATGTCGGCCTTCCTGATCATCTCGACAGCCCCGGCGTCACCAAGACAGTTCACCAGTCGCGCGCAATCTTCAAGTCGAACGTGCCATTCATTGCGCAGGTCAGCGCATCAACCGATTACCAGATCGATATCCCGCCAGCGCCATCCTCCGTCAACGACTTCACCGTCGATGTCTGGGACGTAGGTTTGTGGGATGTCGCACAGTGGGATGCCGGCAGCACCTCGCAGACGACTTCGCAATGGGTATCGATCGGCAAGACCGGCTTCTCTGCGTCTCCTCAGATCCAGATTACCTGCGGTGTAACACCAACGCCGACCACTGAACTGGTTGCCTTCGACATGCTGTTTGAGAACGGCGCGGTGATGACGTGATTACATGGGCGTTTGCTCAGCCAGGAAAAGAGACGGAAGCGCTTTCCTCCCTGGTCGCGGATCGCATTTGGCCAACGAAGGGCAGAAACTTTGGTGAATGCCGCGCGATAGCGGTCATGGAAGGCAAAAAGCTC
>Ga0070689_100000131_pt1 | contig 43315 bp, 29 predicted proteins | sample KBSS23HmetaG_FD_64669 | JGI IMG/M metagenome (GOLD analysis project Ga0070689, IMG submission 64669) | Switchgrass rhizosphere microbial communities from Kellogg Biological Station, Michigan, USA - KBS S2-3H metaG | ecosystem: Host-associated > Plants > Roots > Rhizosphere ...
CTACGCGTGCGCAGGTATGCCACCGCCAGCCAAATTCCGGCCAGCACTGTGTTTGCCATCGTAAACCCGGGCACTACATTCGGATTATTGAGATGAACGAAACCAAAGAACGCGCATGTCAGCAGCACGCCAAGCGACGCGAGCCGAGCGCGCGCGAACGTTTGCAGTCCGTAACCTCTGAACATCGCCTCTTCAGCGAGTGCAGCCACAATCAGCAACCCCGCTGAGCCAACCATCGATCTGGCAATTCCTGCGAATCTGTCGTTGCTGAAGGAAAGATGGAGACCGCCGCCGAGTTTCGCTATGGCCACGGCGACGACTATCGCTGCGAAGCCGATCATGGATCCGATAAGCAGGTCTCGCCACCATGCCCGGTGCAACGTCAGTCCTAGAGATCGCCAGGGAAGTCCTTCCAGAAACCGCGCGCACAGGTATCCGGCGCCGAGTGCCGCGACTAGCAGGATGAGCCGGTAAACAAATTCGAAAATGAAGTTGCGACGCGGGGGCCCGGTCGTGGCTACGAGCGCGTACAGAATGCGCACCGCAACCGTCAGCACAAAAAGGACGACGAAAAAAGCGAGGACCCACAGCAGTACACGCCATCCACTCCGGAGCCGGCCAAACTCGTTGATGAAGATGTTGCGCATCGGGCAGGCATTCTAGCAGGAATCCGCGTGAATCCGTGGCCGTATGCTAAACTTCGAGCACCTTCATGAATCTCAATCGTGAGAACCGAATTCGACGCCGTCGCCGCATTTTGCTCTGGGTTTTGGGCGGAACGGTGGTGTTGTTGCTCGCGATCATCGTCTCGCAGCAACTCTGGCTTTGGACCGTAGTCCGGCCCGACACGCCCGCGGACGCAGTGGTTCTCTACGCTCTCTCTACGCTCAATTTCGTCGCGTTTGTCGTCTTCCTGTTTATCTTCGTCCGCAACCTGCTCAAGCTGCGACGAGAACGCAGAGAGCGCCAACTCGGTTCGAAAGTTAAGACGCGCCTGCTGGTCTATTTCATCTCGATCAGCTTTCTGCCGATCATGGCGATGGCGTTCTTTTCCTATCTGTTTCTGAATCGTTCGCTGGAGAAGTGGTTCAATCCATTTCCGGACGAGATCAGGCAGCAGGCCACCGAGGTCACGCGATCGACTTTGTCGAATCAGGAGCAGACGCTACGCGAGACCGCGTCGTTGTTGGCGATGCTGCTTGGCAGGCAAGCGCCGGAAGAGCGGCAGGCTACGATGCAGCATGTGGTGAACTCAGGCCAGTTGGTCCGCATTGAGATCGCAGGTAGAGGTGGCTCAACGTTTTTCCAAAGTCCGAACTTGTCTGCGACTGACTCGGATCAACTCGAAAAGCTTTTTAGTAAAGCCCGGGGTTTTCACAGTCCGGATGGCTTGAATCAAATAGATGGAAAAGAGTTTGACGCGCTCTCGGTGCCTTTGAATGAGACGGAGATGCTGATCGTCGCGCCGCAGAAACGCGCGGCAAACGACCTTACCGATCTGGTGACGGGTTCGGAACGTGATTATCAGGATCTGGTGCGGTCACAACGGCGCGTGCGTTTGCTTGGACTCTCGACGTTGGGATTGATGACGCTGATCCTGTTGTTTGTTTCGAGTTGGGTCGCGATCTACCTGGCGCGCGGTATCGCTACGCCGATCAAGGCGCTCGCTGAAGCTTCGAACGAGATCGCGCGCGGCAACCTGGCGCATCGTGTCACTACCGTGGCCGACGATGAGCTGGCGCTGCTCGCCGCGTCGTTCAATCAGATGACGACGCAGCTCGAGGAGAATCGTACGCGAATCGAAGCCGGCGCCGCTGAGTTGCGCGACAAGAACCTGGCGCTGCGTGAACGACGCAACTACATCGAAACGGTGCTCCAGTCGTTGTCGACTGGCGTGATCTCGCTTGACGAGAACGACTGTGTCACGACCTTGAACGCGTCGGCGGCACGCATGCTGGCGCTGATCGATAAAGCCGAAGACAATCCGAAGTTGAGTAGCTTGATCGGCAGTGAAGACTGGCTCGTGATCGATCGATTATTGCGGCGGGCGCGTCGAATCGGACACGCCACGGAGCAGACCCAATTGCAGAATGGAGGCGAGCCACTGCCGGTCTCGATGACGGCTACAGCTTTGCCAGAGTCGAAAGGACCGCGACGTGGGGTCGTGCTGGTTATCGAGGATCTTTCGGAATTACTTGCAGCGCAGAGGGCTGCGGCGTGGAGTGAAGTCGCACGGCGCATGGCCCATGAAATCAAGAACCCGCTCACACCGATTCAGCTTTCAGCCGAACGCATAGCGAAGAGTTATGGACGTGCGACTGCCAACGGCGGCAGTAACGGTTTTCGCACAGAGGATCGTCTGGATGAGAAACGCGTCGCAGCGGTAATCAGTGAGTGTACTGAGACTATCGCGCGCGAAGTGGCGGGCTTGAAAGCGATGGTCGACGAGTTTTCGCGTTTCGCTCGGCTGCCAGCCACGCGACTCGAGTTCGCAAATCTCAACGACGTCGTTACGCACGCCGCGGGTCTTTACGTAGACCGGCTTGACGGTGTCGCTCTAACTCTCGACCTCGATCGTGATTTGCCGTCGTCGATGCTCGACGTGGAACAGATCAAGCGAGTGTTTGTGAACCTGATCGACAACGCTGTTGAAGCGCTGGCGTCAGTGAATAATCAAAAGCAAATCACGATCGTCACGAGTCACGATGTGGAAAAGGGTTTGTTGCGCGCGGAAGTGGTAGATACAGGGCAGGGAATCGAACCCAGCGATTTCCGGCGCTTGTTTGAGCCATACTTTTCGCGACGCGACAGCGGTACCGGCCTCGGACTCGCGATCGTGCAACGAATCATAATGGAGCATGGCGGCCACATCCGCGCGGAAAGAAACTATCCGCACGGCGCCCGTTTTGTAATTGAATTACCGGCAGGTTAGGAATGGATTCGATTCTCATAGTTGACGACGAACGCGGCATTCGCGACACGCTGCGCGCGGTGATGGAAGACGAGGGCTTCGTCGCCGACGCCGTCGCCACGGGAGAAGAGTGTCTGAAAGCGCTCGGACGGCGCGCTTACGGCTGCATCCTGCTCGACGTTTGGCTTCCCGGAATCGACGGCCTCGAAACGTTGAAACAACTCCGCGCAGCCGGATCGGACGCGGCCGTCGTGATCATCTCAGGTCACGGCAACATCGAAACCGCCGTTCGCGCAACCAAACTCGGCGCGTTCGACTTCATCGAAAAACCCCTCTCCATCGAAAAGACCGTGCTCACCGTTCGCAATGCTCTGCGCCAGCAGCGACTCGAGTTGATCAATGCCGACATGGCCGCGGCGCTGGCGCGCGAGTACACGATGGTCGGCGAGTCAGTCGCGATGCGCGCGTTGCGCAAACAGATTTCTGTGGTTGCGCCGACTGACGGTCGTGTTCTGATCTACGGCGAGTCCGGAACAGGAAAAGAATTGGTTGCGCACGCGATTCACGCGGAGTCGCGCCGCGCTGCCGTGCCGTTTATCGAAGTCAACTCCGCGGCGATTCCGGAAGAACTGATCGAATCCGAGCTCTTCGGACACGTGAAAGGCGCATTCACCGGTGCCACCGCCGCGAAAAAAGGGAAGTTTGAGCTCGCCGACGGCGCGACGATTTTTCTCGACGAAGTTGGCGATATGAGTCCGAAGGTCCAGGCGAAAGTTTTGCGCGTCCTGGAAGAGCAACGCTTCGAGCCGGTCGGAAGTGGCAATTCGGTCACTGTAGACGTGCGTCTGATCGCAGCGACAAACAAACGTCTGGACGTCGAGATCGAGCAGGGAAGCTTTCGCGCGGATCTTTTTTATCGCTTGAATGTCATTCCTTTCGAGTTGCCGCCTTTGCGTGAACGTCTCGAAGACGTGCCGTTGCTGGTTGATTACTTCAATCAGCAGTTCTCGAAAGCCTACGGCAAGAAGCCGAAGCAGTTTCTGCCCGAGGCACTGGAGGCGATGCAGTCGTATTCGTGGCCCGGCAATGTGCGCGAACTGCGCAACACTGTCGAACGCGTCGTGATCATGTATCCCGGCACAAAAGTCTCAGCGAACGATCTCCCGCCACAAGGCAAGGAAGAACCACCAGCGGCGTCTTTCCGGTTCCCGTCCTTTAAAGAAGCCACCGAGGCCTATCATCGCGAGTTTATTCAACGAAAACTCGAAGAAGCCGACGGCAACGTCTCACGCGCCGCTGAATTGATGGGCGTCGATCGCAGCCACCTCTACCGCCGCATGCGCGCCCTCGGCATTCAGAACCGCTGAGCCACAAAAAGCACATAAAGAACCAGCCAATCAGCTCCCTCGCTAGTCCTATCTATTCTCTATTCGATGGCTCTCAATCGTTCAGGATTAGCCACCGCTGTTTAGTTGAAATGTTTTTAAAGTCTCTACATATGATTTGAGAGGATTAATTGCTGAGCAGCCGTAGCGAGGCAACTCGCATGACGGAGTTACGCAACGTGTGTCAAATACCCGCGTGAACTGTCCATTAATCGCACTCAGCATAACGACCCAATTGCTATGGCTAACATTACAGTTCAAGTTTGGGATGCGACTGGGAATAAGCGACAGACGGTCGACCTTCCTGACGATGTGCCTGTTGAGCGAATTCTCATCCTATTAACTGACAAGATGAACTTGCCCGCTCGGCATCCCGACGGCCGCACGCTTGTCTACAAGTTTCATCATCAGACTGCAGGGCAGTTGCGTGATACACAATCGCTGCGTGCGGCCGGTGTGAAGGGCAACGATATCCTGAGGCTCTATCACGAGATGATTGCGGGGCGAGACTAGTATGTCCACGCATGCAGATATTCAACTGCTCAGCGAAGACCGCTTCGACCGTTTCCGACGCATTGAGTGGTGGGAACAGTCAAGACTTAGTGCCGCCAGGGTTTTGGTGATCGGCGCGGGCGCGCTCGGTAACGAGATCCTGAAAAACCTTGCGCTGCTCGGTGCGGGAAATATCTTTGTGGCCGATCTCGACAAGGTGGAAGAATCTAATCTCTCTCGCTCCATTCTCTACCGCGAGCATGATGCCGGACGTCCGAAGGCTCAAGTGGCGGTGGCTGCAGCCCGCAAAATTTACCCACCTCTAAGAGCCTCGTACTGTCACGGCGATGTCATCTTCAGTCTTGGTCTCGGAGTTTATCGCTGGGCAGACGTAGTCATCGCCGGTCTCGACAATCGCGAAGCGCGACTGCACGTGAATCGGTGCTGCTACAAGGTCAACCGGCCCTGGATCGATGCCGCTACCGAAGTGCTGCAAGGCATAGTTCGCACTTTCGTTCCTGAGGGTCCTTGTTACGAATGCACGATGACCGCGGCGGATTGGGACGCACTCAAGGAACGGCGTGGTTGTGCCGGGCTGCGGCGGGAAGGAGTTCCCGCCGAGCGCGTTTCCACGACACCCATTACCGCGTCCGTCATCGGCGCGCTCCAATGCCAGGAGGCCCTGAAGCTAATTCATGGTCTCGATGGCCTGGCAGGCAAAGGTGCGGTCTTCAATGGCTTGTTTAATGATTTTTACGTATTCCCCTACCAATACAACGAAGAGTGCAACAGCCATGAACCGTTTACAGAAGTGATTCCACTGAACGACTCAGCGCGCGAGTACACACCACGGAAACTGCTGGCCCGGGCGCAAGAGAAACTCGGTAAAGACGCGGTGCTCGAACTGACGCACGACCTTTTGTTGGCATTCGAATGCTCTCGCTGTCTGGACAAACAACCTGTTTACGAACCTCTGGCCCTCGTTTCTGAACAAGACGCAACCTGCTCTCGCTGCGGAGAAATCCGGCGACCGTTGAGCACGAAATCAATCTATGGAAACGAGGATTTTCTCGATGTTCCGTTCTTCAGGCTTGGGGTGCCCTTGTTCGACATCGTAGCTGCGCGACAAGGAACAACTACCATGGGGTTCGAGTTTGCGGGTGACGCACAGGCAGTTTTAGGCGAGTTGTGGCGTAAAGACGAAAGATAAAACTGTCAAGGAGGCCATCTTGAGTACAGCCGTAGCGGAACAACCAACCACCGATACGAGTCAGGTAGAGATTGATTCGTGGCGCGAGAAGCCTTTCCCGGCCGGAAGAGCATTCCGAGTTTTTATTGCCGACGAAGCTTACCGGAACATGTGGAAGCACGCGCGCGAAACGCTGATCCAGGGCGATTTAATCAGCGAGGTTGGGGGCATCCTTGTTGGCGACATCTTCCGCGACGAATCCGGCCCGTATCTTGAAATCACAGCGGCAATCATCGCAGAGCACACGCGAAGCGAAAACACCGAAGTCGCGTTTACGCCGGAAACGTGGGATCAGGTGAATCGGGTGAAAGACAGCCTATACCCGGATCAGCGCATCGTGGGCTGGTATCACACGCATCCGCGCTTCGGCATCTTTTTGTCTGACCGAGACAAGTTCATCCATCGCCATTCATTCCCCCAACCCTGGGCCGCGGCATTCGTTATCGATCCGGTGCAAGACCTGGAAGGTCTTTTCCTCTGGAGCAACGGCGAGCCGCGCGAAGCCCCGGAGTACTGGGTGGGTGAAGAACGAAAACTTCACCTGCCCAGGGAGATAGTAGAAGAAGTAGAAAGCAGCGAGCGAGAAAAAGGACAGATGCCGGTAGGGTCGCGCACAACTTATCTTTTATCGCTCTCCTTCCTGCTCGCGACTTTGGTACTAGCCGGTGGCCTCTACTACCGAAACGAGCTGCGTCGGGCGCGGGAGATCGATTTGATTGCGCGTGCGTTGAACTCGCAGCAACAGGAACTAGATCGCGCCGAGCAAAACATTGTTCTCTTACATCAGCACTTGAACGCGAACGGACAGAATGGCGCCGAACAAAACGATCAAGTCAACAACTCTATCAAGCAATTGGCGACAGGACTGTTTTTGGTGAAGGCGCTCAATGTTGTGATGCAGAGTCGAATTGATGTGCTCGAGAATAAGGGTAGGACCGACGAAAATCCGCAGTCGTTTCCAGCGCCGGCAGGCGAAAATGAGAGGAAGCCATGACCCCGGAATTAGTTGAAACGATTTCCATCACTAAAGAAGAACTTCTGGATTCCAAGATCGACGAACGGCTGGCCCAACAGCGAAATGTTGGACCAGGCACAATCGCTCCGATTGCCGAAGAAGGCCGCTTTCGACAGTTCTTCTTCTCGACTTGGTTTTACCTGGCGGTCGCCGGTTTTATAGGCGCGCTCATTGGTTGGGCCATTATCGAGCCCTCTTATTCAGACGGTGTCGTGTTTACCGGTCGGGTGCAACAAGTCGCTTCGGAAGAGATTGAGCCGCACATTCGACATATGGTGATTTCGGGTGTGCCAGTGTTTATCGATACGGAAAGAACCACTGTTCGCGGCGGTGAGAAGAACCAGATCAGCTATACGGTCGACGACTTGCGCGTGGACAGCGTCGTGAAGTTGAGGGGCGAACCGGCTCAAGCACCTGATGGAACTTATGTTATTGGAGCGGCGGCTATGGTAATCGAACCATCCGGCACCGATGCTCCCTCAACAATAGAACTCGCGGCTCTTGCGTCAACCCACGCGGCCGCAGGGTTTGCGTTCTTCCCTATAGTGGGCGCGTTTGTTGGGCTCCTAGTGGGATCTGTTGAAGGCGTGATCTGTCGCACGGCTCGAAGGGCAGTTCGATGTGGCTTGTTTGGCCTGGTTGCGGGGGCAATCGGCGGTGGCATTTCAATACTCGGCGGTGGAATTGTTTACGGATTCATGAGTGGATTAGTAGAAGACCCGCTTGCGAGTGGCGGTGCCTTTACCCTCCAGACGTTCAGCCGCGGTCTGGCGTGGATGCTCGCCGGCACCGGCATGGGTCTTGGCCAGGGGATTGCCCTCAAGTCGCGTCGCCTGCTGCTGAACGGATTTATTGGTGGCCTGCTTGGAGGTTTGCTCGGCGGTCTTCTGTTCGATCCGATTGCTCTACTCTTATCTGATCCCGCTCATCTGAGCGGAGCGGAGAGTAGCCGCGCCATCAGCCTTGCCATTATCGGAGCTGCGGTCGGGTTAATGATCGGTATCACCGACATGCTGACGCGGAGTGCCTGGCTTCGCGTCATCGCCGGTCCACTCCGCGGCAAGGAATTCAGTTTCTATCAAACACCGATTCGGCTCGGCAGTTCTCCAAAGAACGAGATCTACTTGTTCAAAGATCCAAAGATAGATCCCGTCCACGCTCACATCAATAAACTGCGCGACACATTCGAGCTCGAAGATAACGAATCCGCGACGGGCACGCTCGTTAACGGCCAGCGCGTCAAGCGGAAACGGCTGTTCGATGGCGACAAGATTCAAATCGGCGACTCCGAGTTTGTTTACACGACGCGCGACAAGAACTAACCGGAAACCATCATGGAAAACGTAGCCAGAATATTGCCAGAACCTTTAATGTTGCGGGCCAATCGTAAGGTCATCCAAGAGCGATGCAGCATTTGCAATGAAGGATTCAAACTAGCTGAGGAAACGTATTCCTGTCCGTTTTGCTCCGGCTACCATCATGCCGCGTGTTGGGAAACACACCGGGCTTGTCCCGGCCAGAACGGCGTCTCCGCGACCACATCCGGTGTCGATAACCAGACACAGATAAACCAAGCACCAATAAACGAAACACAAATAGCAATCGCGCCTGTTCCTGCTGTCGCCGAAGGTGAGCGCCGGTGCGCATCCTGTGCGAAAGCGATCCGGCGTGAGGCTTTGAAGTGTCGCTTCTGCGGCTACGTCTTTGACCAGGCATACGCTGTGGCTACGGAGGAGATACCACGACAATTGGCACAGAGCATTGAAAGTTACGCTAACAAGTCACTGACAACGAGCATCATTGGCTTGATCATTTGTATTTGTGCGCCGGTTCTGGGACCGATGGCTATTTCAAATGGCTCGGATGCGCGTCGGTTACTCAACGAGTATCCCTCTTATGCCGCCCAGACTAGCGCGGGAGGTAAAGCTCTCGCCGGCATCATTATCGGCTGGATCGAAATAATTATATTCGTATTGAACTTCCTTTCCGGCATTGGAGGTTCGTCGTGATGATGAATCTGGTAGCAGATCACCGAGTAACTTGCGTCTATTGTTTATTAATCATCGAGGAATCGGACCTCATGACGTGCCCCGGTTGCTCGGCTCCCCACCACCAAACCTGCTGGGAAGAACTGAATGGCTGCTCGGTCTATGGCTGCTCAAAAATGGTGGAGACAAAGAAGGCGGACGAGCAGGTAGTCACATACTGGGGAGTGGCGGAAAAGAAGTGCCCGGTTTGTGCTGAAGTAATACCGGTGGCGGCACGCGAATGCCAGTTTTGTCACACCTCTTTCGAAGATATTCGCCCGATGACGCGCGCAGACCTTCTCAAGCCTGACGAAGAAGACTGGATAAAAAGCTATCGGAAGCGCGCCGTCTGGCTTCTCTTCTTTAGCGCCATCGGATGTACCACTCCGATTAGTTTTCTCATTGGGATCATTTGGTATCTGGCGCGGAGAGAAAGACTGAAGCTGGTACCAGCGACGCGCGGTCTGGTTTTGATCTCACTTGGTATCGGCGTGGTCTATGCAGTCATGCTGCCACTCGGCTGGCTCGTCTTCAGTCTCAAAGGAATAAACTAGAGGATCAAATGAGCGCAAGAATCCGCAGGTTGCAGGCCGAATATGAACGTCTCAAAGTGGTCTTCGATGGTCACCCACACATCTCCATCGCAGAAACTTCGGGCCGTCCGCCGGATAGATACGTCGTCGAATATCGCCTTAAGGGTCTTGTAGAACTGAACGGCGAGATTGGCTTGGGCGACGTATACCGGGCCGAAATCTCACTCGGTTCAAATTATCCGCGGGAAATGCCGCGCTGCGTCATGCTCACACCTATCTTTCACCCCAATATCGACCACCTCGCAATCTGCACTGAGGACATTGGAGCAGCCGGACAGACACTTGATCAAACAATCATCTTCATCGGCGAGATGATTTCATTTCAAGCCTACAACCTGCAAAGCCCGCGCAACGGCGATGCCGCACGATGGACCAAAGAGAACGTCGAAAAGTTGCCGCTGGACCACGTAGACCTGGTACCTCCCGTGCTGCTTCGCGCTGGACTTGAGGTTGAGGTGGCGGTGGCGGCAGCTGCCGCGATGAAAGACCTCGAGCTGGACGCACCAGTGAGTGTGTTGACTGAACCCAAGCCTGATGTGGCGCCGGCAATCGCGGCCGGTCACGACGTCAGTTCGGCGTCGCAGTGTGCGAATTGTAACCAGACCACGCGTCTCGACCTTTGCGCCAATCGTCATTTGACATGCACGGATTGCCGTCTTTCATGCGCCAATTGCACGGCCAACGTGTGTTGTCTGTGTGTGGTGCAGACGTGCACCGCCTGTAACGACGTATGCTGCAAAGATTGCGCAGTCCCGTGCAGCGATTGCAACGCCTGGGAATGCCTCAACCACATCCGTCAGTGCGTCAGTTGCATGTATTGGAAATGTCTAACCCACATCAGTGGTGCCGGCCGGTGCCGATCGTGTGCGTCAGTAACCGAACTCACCGGCGCGGCAGTGTTCAAAGTGTAAATGATGCCTATGAGCTTTAGGAGGTCTTATGAGTTCCGTTGTCACAAGCGACAACTGTTCGCGCGTGTTTCCTATCGTCGGACCGGATATGCACGCCTTCGGCTATAACGACGATGCGCAACAACCGGGTAGCACCTTGCTGGCACTCGGCTGGCGACGTCTCAATCCATTGCAACGCTGGAGCGGCATCGGCCTCGATCCGGCGGGTCGTGCCGGACGACTGTTCTTATTTCATAGGTTGGCGATCGAGGCTGAGATGGGTGGTCGCTTCAAACGTGCCGATTTCTTCTGGCGCGAGACCTGCCGGCAGTTAAAGCGGGTCACGCTGGATCCGGCATTTTGGCCGGAGGTCCTTGAATCTCTTGCTATCCCGGCGGACGATCCGTTGCAGAAATTATCCGCGGATCTGTCATACGTTGTCATCAGTGCAGTGTTCATTGATACGCATCACGCGTGGATGCACTCGTATATGGAGCAAACTCCAGAGCCAAACGCGGACAGTCGGGCCTTCGTGCATCTAGATTACTTAAAGGACTATGCCGATCTGATCGAACTTGAAGTGCCAGCCAAACAAGCAATGATTGGGTCAGCGACACTGCTCGAAATAAAGGCCAGCGAGCATTCGGGCGAATGGCAGTGTGCGGAGAATCGCGCTCGGGATCTGCTGCACCGTTTCCCTGAAGAAACTCCTTATCAAAATGTCTTAGCCGCAACCTACGCCGCCCAGGCAAATAGTAGGTTGAAGAATGGTGATCGTCCTGCGCACAACCTCAAAGATGCAACACGCCTTGACCGCTTTATCTACAAGTTGAAGAAATTGCGTCTTGATTACCCGCACAACTTGTTCATCTTCGACTGCATCGCTCAACTTCATTTTCTTCGTGCTGAGAAACTTGCGGCAGCCGGACAGTTGGCTGAAGCACTTGTCGACATACAGGCGGCGCTCACTTACAAAACCGATTATCCAATGGCGGAAGAGACTCGCGTGCGGCTCGAAGGCGAAATGCAGCAAATACGCATTCAAATGGCCGCTCCAGATGAAGAGCGAGCGGCCCTTTCAAAACGAAAACTAAAGAGTATGCAAACGGAGGCAGCCAAGGGCTTCCGTCTCGCTGAAAGTTATAAGCGCACAGACGAGGCCCGGACAGTGGACGAAGATCTTAGAGTCGCGCACGGACGGTGCATTTGGGAGAGCGTTGGACTCGAACCGCTCGCGCGCATCGACCATCGTCCACTTGCTCTCGTTGATGCTTTCGAGACAATTTTCCACTCGCCCCCCGCCGAACCCACAGGCATCCCGGCAGCGTGGAACCTCGTGTCAAGCGACAATCCTCACTTGTACTCTCTCGAAGCTGAACGCGTCTTTGCGTATCTCAACAAGCGACTCTACAAAGATCAGAACGGCAATGGAGTTACTGATAAGGCCGCAAGCGAGTCGGGCTTTGAAGTCAGGAATGATCCGGCGCCGTTTCCCCTTAATGAGTCCCGGCATGGTGATGAACCATTCTTTTACTGGCTCTTCAGTAGAGAGAATAAGTTACTCAAGGTTCAATGCCTGGTCGCGATCGTGTTGGTCTTGATCGGTGCGAGACTCTTACTGTCTGAATTTTCGCATCGCAAGGTGCGTGATGCTGCCTACCAGCAGATTCATGAGGCGCGACTGAATCAAGACTACACCGCCATGCTCGACGCAGCCGAACATTTTCTTGATCAGCCTGTCATTGGAAAAGATTTGAGGAAAACCGAAGTTGAAGGACTTTACAGCGAAGCGCTTCTCCGCTGGTTCATGCAGGAGCATCCCGCGGACGACGACTCCGTGCGACTGGAGCGCTACCGGCGTTTACTCGACGCCACCTCAAATTAGTTCTATCGGCTTTGCTCGAAAGTTAGAACCTGCGTTGGCCTCGGCCCAAGTCAGACTTCGGACTTTTCGGGCGCGAAAGGAATAGTTATGAAGAAGGCTCTTAAAATCGGCAGCTTGATATTGATCCTTCTCGGGATATCGAGCATCGGCCTCATCTACTTACCGGTAAATGAGACGGGTACTAAGGTCACGCCACTGTTTGCCTCGTTTCCGGCGAATGAATCACGCGTTATCAGCTTTTCCCCGGAAGAAGAATTTGAGGAGACCACGGATGAATTGTCCGCGAAAAACCGCGAACGACAGCGGCTCGATCAACTGCGCGATTGGTGCATGCTGACTATCATCTCTGAGTCGGGTTTGTCGCCGAAGGAAGTTGCGGAAACCATTTACGACCTGCCCGCCATCCGCGAGGAGACGCTACGCCGTGTAGCTAATTTCGAGTATGGCGAAACGCGTTCGCGCGTGATTGGCAACGGCAAAGTAGTGGCTCTTATTCCGGCCAATCCGGATGGTGAGGCAGACACGCCGCGAGCATCCGCAGCGAGGCGGGATAACCTGGCTCATATTGCCGACGAGCAGCGCAAGAATCTCGGTACGCTGCCGGAAGAATTCATCATTTTCGAGTATGCACTGATGCCCTCGGAAAATTCCGTTCGCATCACCCGGCGCGACACCCTTCCGGGGAACAGCTTGTTCACACCTCTCTATGGTTATTACGAAAGTGAAATCAGAAACCTCGACGATCTCCGCACGTTTATGGAAACGACTGACGACCTGACGTACGCGTCGAAGTTGACGGCTGCTCTGAAACTGGGAGGACGCAAACGTTTGCGCGAGGTTGCCAGCGGCGAACTGCCGTACGGACACATTGGGCTGGAAGAAGTAGCCGCGATCTGGCGAGGTCAACAAGGACTGAAGGAGTTTCAGGGTTGCGGCTTCTCGCTCGACCCTCGACTCGATATGAAGAAGATGGTGGGCACGTTTGAATCGGAGTTCGCTCCTTACCTCGATGACAAGCTCGTGTCGAAGGCGCGTGACATCCTTGCCCGCAAGACTGACAAGCCGGAGGAGGCGCGCGTCAAAGAGTACGAATTCGCTCTGACTTTGTACTCCGTGTGCGATCAATCTAACGACCGCTCCAATTGCCTCAAGTCGCTGCGCGGTGTTCTCCTGGATAACAGCTATCAGGCGGCACGGTATGAAGGACAACACCTGGCGGGAACAGAGACAGGTATGGTTTTGTTCTACACCGATTTGCTCATGAAGCTCTGGGCGTTTGACTTGGCCCAAAGCTCGCCAGGTCATGACCGTATCCCTGGTTTCCCCACTTCTGGGATTCAGGTTTCTAATATTCACAAGAATGAACTCGATCGCGCGCCGGAATCACGCCTCTGGCTTGCTCCGCTTACATCGGGATTCCAGATTGCCGACGAACAGCAAAGCCTGGTTTTCACCCGCAATGCCACGCGGGTCTTCGCGCATGCCACCGACCTGCTGACGGGCGGTGACAGTGTGACTGAACCGGAGCCCAACATCTTCGACAGAATGTTTATCAACTGGTGGAACGATCACTACGAAGAGATCGCACGGTTTGAGCCACAGTATGAGCGCCTGAACGGGATCGTGAAATGGAGCGTCTTAATCAATTGGCTAAACGAAGAGGAACAAACGAGGCTGTTGGGCTTTCTGGCTGACAATGCTCCAGGCGCCGTGACTGTTACACGCGTCAACTATTTCACGGAGTGGAAGGACAAACATCCTGAACTCACGTTCCGTAACTGGGACAAGATCAAGTTCGATAAGCAAGCCGACGCTCGTGGCGAAAATGAATCGCTTGACATCATTAAGTCGGACTTGTTTCCGGTGTTCGGCGGTATAACCTGGGAAGGTGGCGTGTCTCTTGCCAACCGAACCGCTATCAGAGAAGCGGCGGAGGCTTCCGGGCAGCTCAAACTGCTCCCTGCCGCCACTCGTCGCGTGGGGATGGACGCGCTCCGCTCCGATCTCGCCGCCGGACGTTTGCGAACGCTCGAAGCTACCGAATTCACCTTTAAAAATTTTTCCGACGAAGCCGTTTCCACGCTCGCCAGGGCGAAGCCGAGCGCGCGGCTGACAAACGCTTACGGTGAATTGCAGAACGTCGGTTTCGATCGCACCATCCGCAGCACATCGGACGGCTTCTTAATGCGTATGCGGGCCGAGGGCGGGAAAGTTCTCGGCGATGTAGGTGATCTCCGGATTGTCAGAAATCCTGGCGGCTACAAGGTCAGTTGGCAAAGTCGGGACATTGATCTCGGTCAATACCTCGGACGGCGACTCAGCACCAACAAGACTCCCGTTCAGTTTCTGGCCAATCACGCCGAAGTTGAAACCACGATCGTCATCGACAACAAATTCTATCTGGTGAAGCTGAACGGCACGGATCGCTGGATCAAGTTTTCGCAAGTTGGGTCTGAAAGCACGACCATTAGCAAGGGATTTCAAGCGCGTGTGTCCGGCATAGGCAATGAAGCGAAGCCTGTTGACATCGCCTGGTTAGATGGCCAGGCAGTGCAATCCGAACTCCGAAACAGCGGCTATATCAAAATCAACTCAGCGAAGAATGGCAGCAACGGGGTGGTTATGGAGTGTTGCGCTCAGACGCTGCCGCAAAAGACCACAGAGTTACTCGTCGAGCGCGGCGACGTAAAAGTAAAAGCGTTTCGTGGCGAGGTCGATGATCTCTACATCCGCATGGAGGATATTCCCGCCAACTTGCGAACCGACCCAGCGCGACTAGGCATTAGTGGCCTCGGCCCTGACGACCTGCGTGTCGCGCGCAACCTGGAAGCGGGGCAGTACCGCGAATTGGCTAACAACCTGACGCGCGATCCGGTTGCGTTTCGCAACCAGCTTAATCGAATCATGACCGATCAACTTGAACGCAACAATCGGCTGATCGCTCAGGGACAGTTTGAGGAAGCTCTCCAGCAAACCCGCCGGCTAATCGACATACACGGCAAGGTGCCGGAGCTGACTTATCGGGAAGCATTGTTGGAAGCAGGATCTGCGAGAGTGAATAACGCTGCCGAAGCTTTGAACAACAGTATCCGCCGGCCCCTTCAAAATCCGGAGAAGTTTTTCAACGAGGTTGAGTTCCGGCTACAGAATACCGCGAACCCACAAGGGCAAGCGAATCTTCGCCGCGTAGCCGATTATGTGGATTGGAGCCAATACAGCCGGAAGTCAGGCGAGGTACTTTCCTTCACGAAGAATGAGCAATTGCATCTGGGTTTGCGAGCACAGTCGCTCCCGAGAGGACAGGCTGTCACTGCGAAAGATCTGCAGCAGGCCATATCGCGCGGCGACCCGGTCTACCTGCCAGACGGGCCGGAATTTGCAAACCTTGACGTCTTCACCACACAAGGTGAAGCCTCTCTGCGGCAGTTGATCTCTCCTCGTCGCTTCGAGGTGATAAAAGTTTCGCTCGATGACGTCGGTCATTTCCGCCCCAGCATGCTGCAGGAGTTGAACACCAATTCGACATGGAATTTGGCAAATTTCAACCCGGTCGCGATAGCCATACAGACTTACGTTCGTTACGAGCGCCAACAGTGTGAACGTGAAGATCAAAAGTGTTACGTCTACGTCGTCAGGCCCACGTCTGATGGCGGACATTGAGATTGTGTGACGGGCCGATGCCGGCAACATCTGACGACTTATTCGACCAGGCTGAGGCGGCCTTCGAGAAGGGCAACTTTGAGGACGCAAGAAACGCGTATCGCGAAGTCCTGCTCGATCGGCTTGCAGCAGACCTTGGACCAACATGGCTGTCGGCCGTCGCGCTGGAACGAATGGCGGATATCGCCTACTTGTTTGGCGAGGAGGAACAAGCCGAAAAATTCTTAGCCGCCATTCGTGATGATTTCAAGCTGGCCGGACACCTTTACGGGGCCGACTTCATTTCTCTGAAGATTGCTTCGATTGCGACTACCCGCGGGTTGTTCCGGGTCGCGCGGGCGACACTCGACGGTTTGAGTGCGCGCCCGGAAGATGGGGCGCATGAACTCGACCCTGGCTTTCAAGTCGACAGAGTTAGCCAGTGGGAATCGAATTGGCGGTGGTCCAACACGACCGCCGATGACCATTCAATCTTTTTTGCGAGCTTCTATCTTGTGGCTGGTCGCATCGCGGCCGGTGAAGGCCAGTATGAGCGAGCAACGGTACTGCTAAAACGTGGTTTGACGCGTACGCAGTTGGGAGGCGCGGCCGAGGACGCTGAGCTTCCGCTTACTTTGTGTTTAGCTGCCGCTTACCTCGAAAGAGGAGATCTCCTTAGCGCCTCTCTCGCGCTGAAGATGCTGCCTGACACAATCAGCGAAGCGTGCAACCGCGGTTACGAAGTGCAAGGGTTAGAGATCCAAGCGAAACTTGATCTGCTACGCGGCAATTTGGGGCCGGCCAAGCAGAGACTCGAGCGGGTCCTTGAAATATGCAGTTCAGGTAAGTTTGAACTTGCACGCGCGAGGGCGGCTCTTAATCTCGCCTACGTCCTCATCTTTCTGAACCAGACGGCTCGGGCGGCGGGACTATGTGAGTTGGTCAGCGAATTTGCCGTGAGCCGTCAAGAGGAGGCATTACACGCCCGTGCGCAGTTTCTGATCCGGTTCGCAGCGGAGCGCGGTCAATCACTCGTCCCGGAAGTGGCCATCTCATATTCAGTGACGGAGATGCAAGATGAGAGAGCGTCGCCTGAAATAGTGAGACATGACGCGGCAACTCTGAATCCATTTGATCTTCCCGGCTCACCAAATTTTCTCACCCTATTCGAGGAACGTGCACTCGGCTTTTACTGGTACCTGGGTCGCTCCGACTGGACCGCGGCCGGAGATTATTTGCGTGAGCTGGAGATGATCTTCCTGAACTCAGATCCACCCACCGATTCGCTGATTATTCATCAGCGACTAGCCGCACTTGACTGTATGTTGGCCTACTACGAAGGGGATTTTGAGTCAGCACGCGACGGCTTTGAAAAAGTCGTCGATGTTGTACGACGGATGGATCTTAAACCGGAACTCTGGCAGTGCTTGCGCTTTCTCGAATGGTGTCACGCCCGGCTCGGAGATGTTGCGGAGGCGGAGCGGATCGCGCGCGAGGCGAACAAGATCAATCGCACACTTGCCGGCACGCTCGAGGGAAGTGAACGAGCAATATATCAACTCAATAAGTGGACCCAGGGAGAGACTTATCTGGGAGGCAAGTTAAACCAACTGGCACAAATGAAAAGAACGATACAGTCGGCCAGAGGACTCGCGCGGCTCTACGGCCCGTGGAGGCGGATCAAGCTTACGGTGCGGCTGGCGGCGTTGCTGGAGCAATTGGACCTCTATAAAGCCGACGTTATGCAGCGCACCAGTGAAACCGGCGCGTGTGACTTGGGTAGTGTTGCTACGTCAAAGCTCGCAACACTGCTCCGTCTCTTCCGCCGCCCGCGCGGACAGAACACCATCTCGTTTCTAGTCTTACCTGATCGAACGCTGATTGCGCGTGCTGGTTGGCTGTCTATCGACTTCGCGCTCATCGGCGTGACACGGCTTCAACTGCGCGAATTAACAAGCAACTATCATCAGGCTCTGAAGAATGATCGAAGAGCAAGCGCCTCTCGTGTGTTAAAGGCCATTAGCGAAGCGCTGCAACTGCCCGCATTGCTTGCCCGGATCCCCGCGCGCACTAGTTCTCTTACCTTTGTACCGGATGACATTTTGCACGGGATACCCTTCGCCGCCATTCCAGTTTCGTCGAAGATAAGTAAGTACCTGGTCGAAGATTTTGCAGTAACGGTCTCAAACGAATGGCGCCCCAAAGTTCGCCAGCCTTCGACGGCAAGCGGAGTGTTGGCAGTGTCAGTGCCGTACGGCACTTCGGATCTCGAACCATTGCCTGGCGCTGACGCTGAGCGGAAACAAGTGCTCAAATGGTTGACCTCAATGGACGTCGCCGCAATCGAAAGCAAGACAGAAAAACAGGCGATCCTGAGCCGCCTGCAAGAAGCGCGTTTCTTCCACATCGCATGTCACGGCGAATTTTGCCCTGATGCACCGTCTGATTCCGGACTCTTGATTGTGTCGAAGGAAGGCGAAGTCAACCGCATCAGCTTGCGCGACCTTTCTCACTTGGATCTATCGGGTCTCGAACTGGCAATCCTTTCCAGTTGCTGGTCGGCAGACAATTTCATTCTACCCGGCCGCTGGATCATCAGTTTGCCTGAAACTTTTTTGCGGGCTGGCGCGCGCACTGTAGTTGGCAGTCTCTGGCCACTCGACGATGAGTTGGCGGAACACTTTATGGCTAAGTTATATGAGGCGCTTGCTGCTGGATCGTCGAGAGAGGAGGCACTACGACAGGTTCAGATGGCTTGCATTCGCGGGGAATTCGGAGCCGAATTCCGTGACCCATCTTACTGGGCCGCGGTCGTCCTCCACGGATCTACAGGACCGCTCGCACTTCACTCCTCAGGAGTTCCGGATAGCGTGGCAAGTGGGTCAGCGAAGACTGTGTAGGCCAGCCACGTCGGATCGCCCGCGGGTCTGATAGCCGAACGTGCCTCCCTTGCAGCCTCGCCTATCGGCTTGCCCTGAAGCAACCGATCATAAAAGGCCTGCGCAAAGTCGTAAGCCGGCCTGTCATAGACAGACCAGTATGTGCCGATGAAAGCACCGGCACCCGCACGCAGAAACTGACTGGCCCACCCGCCGACGTCCGTAAGCGACATACCCCCGCGTCCGATCTGACAAGCATTCAGGAAAACAATGGGCTGTGAATGTCCCAGGTTGCGGACCACACCACTGAGATCTTCCGGTGTCAAATCTCCACCTTTCTCCAGGATCAAAGCCGACCTGTTCGGGTCCGCATCACGAAAAACGCCGTGACCGCTGAAGTGCAAGCCATCGTAGACGCCGCTTGCAAGCGCGCTGCGCACATCCAGAAATGTCGCAGGAATCGGATTGACTGTCGCGCCCGTTGCTGAAAGAGACAACATGTAATCATGCTCTGCGCGTGTGTAACGAAGTCCGGAATCCTGAGGAACCACTACTCCGACATTCCGGAGCGACAGAGTCTGTTTGCGCGGCACTCCGGGCAACCAGCGCGTGATGTTAAAAGCTTCAGCAAAGAAAGGACCTTCGACTACTCGGCCATCTTCTTCGCCAGACATCTTGCACAGTTCCCACGGCACCCATGGTTCTTCTGACTGCACTTCAACCGACTTGATGTTCCCGCGCAGTTTCCAGATGTCGGCTCGCAAGCTTTCGGGCATGAGTGCCTCGAACAGAGTTGACCCTTTCGCCGCCATGCGAGCCGCGGCAATGCTCCTTTGTTCACTGCTACCTAGAGGCAGATTCTCGATGTCCTTGAAGAACTCCTGGAAGTAATGAAATGAATCAACGCGTAAAGAGACCGGCCCGTACTTCTTTAGATTCAAACCAAGCTTGGCATCTGCTGCTGTCAACCACAGACTGATGGCGGGGATGCCATTGACAGTTTCTTCCACGATAAACAGAGACAGGTCGGGAACACGAGCAGTCGCCAGCAGCGGTTGATCATTTCTCACCGGCGCAACGTTCACGCCGGCATCCGCTTCCACAACGTTCGGAGATAATGAGACTACGCCGAGAGGCTGCCCCTTATGAAAGGCGAATACGCGGATAAGGCCAGATCCTTTGGCGACGGCCTTGAGTTTGAACTGTAAGGGTAATGTTTCTTTCTCGCCGCGGATGGTCAATCGTCCTTCAGTTCTTCCCTCAAGGACGAACCCGCGTTTCGTCTGGACCAGGACGTCCACCACCTTGCCTTCAGTCAACGTAATCGGCAGTGCGCCGTGCGTGAAATCGGATGAGATATAGACCAGTAGTGAGACCTTCTCACCTGTCGCAATTCTTTCGGGGAGTTCCGCGACGAGCGATGCGGTGATAGTCGAAGCTACCGTTTTGAGATTACGTTTACTTCCCCTCGTAACGCGCGGGCGGTATGTCGCGTCGAAGAAACCAGTGAGATTTCCTTCTTCGGTGATGACACAACGCGCGGGAGCGCCTTCTGTAGTCTCGCTGCTTTCAACCACGGGAGTAGCGCGCGAGTCTTCCAGGTTTAATGCGCGATTGAGTGTGACCGACCTCACCTGTGTTTCGAGCAAATCACGGAGCTCGTGGCTCTGGAACAGAAAGTAGACGTTCTGCGGGACACCGTGCCGCACTATAACGTGCGTGGAGTCGAGTTGTTCGAGCAGATCGAGGCTCCTGCCCACGGACCATTCAGCACGGAGTAGAACGAAAGACCTGTTGGCGAGTTTGTCTATAGTGGTGCTCATTCAGGGAAGGTTCTTTAGGTGGTAATGTTCAGTTCAATTTGAGCTGTGGTCCAACCGCGGCTTGGATACGCAACGGGACTTAGGTTTCGCATCGCTGGTCTTTCGTCGCTGATAGCGTCAAGTAGCAGATTTAACCCGGAAGGATCGCCAGTTCCATTCTTTGGGCCACGCTTTCCTCCATCGAGGCTCGGCATTTGTAGCCAACGAAAATTTGCGCTACCCAGGCTGGCAAAAACCTTCAGGATGTCTCGACCTTTCGCACAACCTTCAGGCAGATCAGCCTGGAGCGGTACCAGCTCTTCGCAACCCGACTCTAACTCCACAAACCACAATGGCGGCGCCGGGTGGACCTGACTAATTCCCCAATCCGGCTGCAAATCAAGGACGGCCACATTCAGCAAACTGTCCGATAGATTCTTGATCCTAAAGAATACCCATTCGGCAACTTTGACTGTCGGCGTTTTGTTTGAAGCGAAAGGCATCGGGGCCGGCCTCTCGCCATACTCAAACTCATTCTGATAACCAACCCACTCGACCAACAGCTTTCGTGACAGCGGTGATTGCGTGTCGTGATTGTCGAGTTCCTGAACGACGTGATACTTCGCGAGGTGTTCGAGCCGGTTCATGATTGTAGTGGTCGTCGTATTACTGATGGGGACGTTGCTCGTCAGGTTCTTACCCGAAGAATCGAGGATCTCAAGTTCGTCATCTTTGCTCAGTGCGACCTGGTAACTAGCCGGGTTCTTTTTATCGACGAGTTTCAACCACGCACTACGTTCAATAGCGTCACGAATCAAATCGAGCGTTTTGTGATGGCTCTTCAACGCCCTTGTTTTACCTGACTCCTTGAGCAGTCTTACGTTTTTCACCAGTTGGATGGAACCCGGATTAATTAACACAGCCTGATCGCCCTGTTGGACCATATTAACGCTTGCAGTCGAACTGGTAAATTTGGCCCACGAATCAGTTGCTCCGAGGCTATCAATTCTGGCTACGCCGAGAGCTGAATCGCTTTTGGTTAGTGCATGGATTGCGAACTCCGAACCGCTGCGCACACCCTGAGCCTGACCTGCATTCAGCAAAACCCGACTCTTGCCTGGATCAACCGCCATCACAACTGCTGTATATGAAGCAGGAATCCGGTTCATACCGAAAACAATTCGGTTACCGTCACCTTCGAGATGCGGTGTTTGGTTCGCAAAGTGATTGTGAACCTTTGCGACAACACGATCGTGGAGCTGTTTGTAAGTCAGGTTAAGGCCAAGCTCACCGAGAGAATTCAGAAACCAATAAGTGAGAGCGCCATTACTCTCAATACCATCGAACGCATACTCGTAAGCCAGTTCGGATGGTCCACAAGCTGACAGCACTATTGTTCCTTCAGAGGCGGGCAACCATGGCGCTCCACTCAAACCACGAGATTTTTCTCCGCCCGCTTGGCGCCAGGCTTCAGCCAACTCGTCAATACTTCCAACCAAACTGTCCGTTGGCCGTGGAGTTGTATCGACCGAGCCTAAGCCGCGGATTCTCGCATCCGGACCGCGCGTCATGCCGGCTGAATGACATGAATCGAGTACCATCGTCACCAAAAGCTTCCGATCCGCCATCGAGCGCAACAGTTTTGCCATCTCGATATCGCGCAGGTACCGCGCTTCCGAATGACCGATATTCGTGGGTACCAGCGATTCGTCGAAGCCATTGGACTTAAGCCCAGGCACGAGACTCTTCACGATTCCGCCATGTCCTGAATAGTGGATGTAAATTTGATCGCCTGCCTTGGCTTTGCGTGTAAGTGTTTGAAACCCTGCAACTATGTTTTCGTACGTCGGCCACAACTTGCGTGGCTCGGCAGGCTTACTTGAACCATCACCACTGGCTGTGAGTTTGATGATGTTTTTACCTGGTATGCCCAGAGTTGTGAGCAGAAATCTCTCGACGTGGTTAATGTCTCGCACACATCCTGAAAGGTCCCCGTAATAGCAGCCATCCGGAAGTTCATTCTCAAGGTACTTATCGATGCCGATCAACAACGCATAGAACTTAGGGGCTGCTCTTGATGGGTCAGGCATAAAAGCCTCTTCAGGTTGGAGATTATAAGATTCTAAAAAGATATATTCCGAGGTCGTCGACGTGTTTGTCGTCTGTGGTTCCTTTCACGATTAAACGATAAGCTCCGGGAACGAGAGCATTGGCGGGAACCCTGACGACAAGTAGTTTCCGGTTTCCGGAATCGATCGGTAAACGGTCGATGAGCGTGAACAGGGTGGAGTCAGGTTCCTTTATGAGGGTCGTTTGATAGCTGGCATAAGAACCAACCTCGATAGGAAGACGGATCTGCACCACATCAACTTGTTTCGGCACAGCGATTCGCGGTTCGGGTGTATTTTCCTGAGGCTCGGAGCGAAGTCTAAGGGCCGGAAGTTCAAGCGGAAAGTCAGACTGCCCGGGACCCTGGTCGCGGGCATTTAGTGCGACCACGGTCCGTTGCAGTGAGTTCGCTCGCATGATCCAAACACCAACAACCACCGTCGCGATCACCATAGCGGCGATGGGCAAGGCCCAACTCGACGGGGGATACCTTGAGACCGGAACAACCGGCGTCGGGGTGTCTTGCTTCCGGACGTTATCAGAATACTTCTTTAGGCCCGTGGCTATTTCCCATTGCTCAATTTGTTCGGGAGTTAACAACAACCGCTGGGCAACCCTCTCCTCGTCTTCCGGAGGAAGAATCTTGAAAACGTAATCTTCCAGCAACTGCTCTTCCGTCATCCGAACGTGTTGAAAGAAGACGGGATCGGTAAATATTTTTTCTTCAATAAGCTGGCGTTCGTTTTCGGTCAGCCGCCCTAACAGGTAGCGACGGATCCGTTCCTGCTCTTCGTTATCTTCATTCATTTGCTGCCGCTCATCTGCCGCCTTCATTTAAGTATGTATTTCGGTGGGAATTCATTGCACTAAAGCCGTCTTACCCAGGCATTTTTTTATACATTTGTGGAGGGAGCCGCGGATCCTGAATACCTTTAGTCGCAGGCTTTCGACGTCGATGTCCATTTTTTCTGCAATCTGCTTGCGGAAGTCAATCTTGGCTCGTTTTTCGTGTTGATAATAATTGATGATGAGTTCACGACTCTCGGGCGGCAATTTTTGAATGCACTTCGCTAAGCATTCGAACTTTTGATCGCTTTCGTCAGAATAGTCGGCTTGATGGTTGTTATCCGCAGGTAAACGCGACTCCAACTGCGATTCTCTGCGTAGGTTGTCTTGGCGACGTCGTTCCTGCAGTATTTTTTTGGCCACGCCGTAGAAATAGAGTGCGGGGTCACCTGAGTAGTCGATCGTTATTTTCGGTATCTTCCTCATTACCCGGTCAATAGCCTCGTCCGCCAGATCCTCAGCATCCCAATACCCGTTCCAGATAAACAGCTTCACTAGGGTCTGACGAATGTGTTCGTATTTCCCACCCGGGTCTTCGGCATTCGAACCGAGCCAGATCATCAGATCGCCAAATTTCTCTTTTGTCGGGATTTGCTGTTTAGGCATTCTCAATACAGATGAGTTTTCGGGTTCGGCTCTAGTTGTGTGTGCTGTCGCAGTCTTCGTCTTAGATAAAAGCCGCCTATGACCACAACAACTAATGCTCCCATCACTACTCCGAGTTTCACTGACACTAAAGACGGATCCGTCTCACGCTTGATGCTTCCTACATATTCACCCTGGATTACAAATGCCGCCCAGTAGAACGGGTGGTGATAGCGTGGGTGTTTCAACATCTTTCCCTTCGCCTCCCTGAGAGCCGCGGGCGGCGACATACCCTGATTGAGCATTGCGTTGTAGAACTGACGCATCAGCTCAGTGGTTGCGTTATCGTCTACTTTCCACAGACTTGCCACAATGCTTTGAGCTCCAGCATACATGAATGCCCGGCCCAAACCGATGAAACCCTCGCCTCTAACGTTTTTTCCAAGCCCCGTACTGCAGGCACTCAGCACCACCAACCTGGCGGATAATTTTAGATTGTAAATATCGTGGAGTTGAAAAAAGCCTTCCTGGGGAGCCCCATCTTTATTAACCATGGCCAACATGATCCCGGAAAGTTCGGGATGTTCATTATTAACAACGCCGTGAGTCGCAAAATGCACGATCTGAAAGTGTTTTAAATCTTTACTCATCAGTCGTGCCCGATTCGCGTCAAAACCACTGGCCACCACACCCTGGCCGCGAGAAACAAACCCCATAATTGCGTCGCTTTCCAGCTTAGTTGAAGGTAAACGAGGAAATGACCATCGATTAGAGGTTGAAACATCACGCTCAGAGATCGGAAGGTGTTGAGCTTGATCCTGGTTTTCAGGGACCGAAGCCGCCCCTCGTCTAACGCGGGGATCAGTGTCCGCGAAGACCGGATCAGCAAATATAGCCACCAACTTGTCAGGCGTCTCTGAGGAACGGTTTTCCTGTCGCAATGAATAAAGAGTAGAAGCGGAAGGCAGACTAACGATCTCATGAGCAAGGATCAATGGACCAGGCTCGTCTGCGCCAATGCTATTTGCAGCGCCGGGTTCGGGCAGAACTTCGAAAGGGATGTATTGCAGTGCACCATCCGTGACGAGCAGCAAACGCTTTCCGGAAATCTGGCTAGCCACCGGACCAAGAAGTATATTGCTCAGCGACGCCGCTTGGTTCCAATATTGAGCATCGGCCTCGGAAATCCTCTTCTCGTAAACCGCCGCGCCTTCGTTTGCGATCGGTTGCCGGGCGGTCATGAGTTCATAAAGTTTTTTTGTGGTTGCTTCGATTTCCGCACGGTCCGGCAATTCATAAACTTGAAGCGAGTGGTTGCTGACCACCCACACATAACTTTTCTCCTCGCCCAGTAGATACTCGAGCAACACAGTTTGGTCGTCGAGCAACTTTGTCTGAATCTCTCTCGTGTCAGGCAAATTTGGTTGAGTCAACTCAGCATAACGCGGACTCTGCGAACGGATCTGCGCTTCCGTCTCCGAATATTCATTTGTTAACTGTCGAAGCTCTTTCTCCAGCTGGTTTGCTTCACTGTCTGTGCGTTGATTGTTTTTCAAGCGCAAATAGTACCTTGCCCGCGCACTCAGCTGCTGTCGCAACTCACGTTCACGCAAGAGCAATTCGTCTGATACACCTTCACGAATATCGACCTTCGCTTCATTAAGTATTTCGCGCAGCGAGCGGGCTCTCGTACTCTCGCTTGCTTCAAAGGCGGCCGCGACGAGTTGTTGGTCTGAGTTCTGCTTGTGAAGCTGAATTAGTAAATCGACATAAAACGCGTAGTATTCCTGCATCAACGCGAAATAGGAGTAGCGCAGTTCATACCGCGCCAGGCTCGATCGCAGAGACTCAACGATTTTTATTGCCTCCTTGATCTCAACGAGTGAGTCTTTGAGCAAGCCCAAACCTTTTTCTGCCCGCGCGATATTAAACCGCGTCGCTGCTTCAGCCGCTCGGTCATCGCCGGCACGGTTGAATGCCAACGCTTGACGAAAGTAGTTTTTTGCGACTGCGGCTTGCCGGGATGCCTGGTGGATAAGACCGATGCTGTTTAGCGTTTGAGCCTGCCCGCGCCGATCACCGATCTGACGGTATAGCTGCAACACATTGGTCAGCAGGTTTAGTGCTTTGGCCTGGTGACCCTGACTGTCGAAGATGGTTGCGACACCTTTCTCCGCATAAGCCTGTAAGCGTCGATTGAGGACTGCGTCACTGAGCGCGACGCTTCGCTGGTAGTGTTGCAGCGCGGTCGGCAGGTCAGTCATCGCTCGATAGACTCGGCCTACATAAAGTTCCGCGAGCGCCTCAAACTCACGATTTCCGATCCTCTGGCACAACTGCAACGCTTGCCCGTAATTGTCTAACGCCGATTCGAGATCGTTTGACTCTTCATAAACTCGACCGACGCCGTTAAGCGCGGCGGCCTGTCCCTGGCGGTCCCCAATGACTTGAAAAATCCGCATCGCCTCGCTGTGCGCGTCCAGCGCGAGTTGGCGTTCACCGACGAAGGAGTGGATGCCGCCGAGCGCCGTTTTAGTCAACGCTTCTCCCCTGCGTTCATCAGTCACTTTCCACAACGGCAGAGATTTTTGATAGTGTACCGCCGCAGCTTCGGCGTCACCCATATCGTAATAGACGTAACCGATATTCAACTCTGCCAGTGCCTGGCCGCGCCGATCACCGGCAGCAACCCACAACGTGAGTGCCTTATTGAAGAAATCCATTGCTTTCTTCAACTCGCCAAGAGAGTAGTGTGCTTCACCAAGGTTATTCAGAGTTGTTGCTTCGAGACGGCGCGATATATTTATCGCCTCAGAATCCGCCATACGCTTGCGAAGTTCAAGGGTCGTGTTGAAGTAAGGGATAGCTTGAGAATACTGACTCAAATAAATATGAACGTAGCCGATACCGTTGAGCGCTTGGATCTCGCGAACTCGATCTTTGTGCGCCCTGGCATTTCGGTGAGCTTGTTCAAAATAGTCGATGGCCTCCTTGTACTCACTCAGGATGAAGTGCACTTCAGCAATGCTTAGCAGCGCGGTAGTGGCTTCGGACGGATATGTGTTGCTATGCAAAGCAGCAAAAGCTTCACTATATTTGGCTATGGCGGCTCGCAGATCCTTTTCATTCCACCGAGCCCGCAATCGTTCAGCTTCGTTAAAAGCGGCATCACTTTTTACTAGTGTGAAGTTTTCGGTTATCGCTGCTTGCGAAGCCTGTAGTTTCAACTCATAGCGTGTGCCCACACTCTGTTTTTCGAACGGCGCGATAGTAATGGAATAGGGCCCGGTACCATCCGTGATAAATCTCAAAACCAGGTCTTCGTATTTTCCGGTGCGTGTCTCAACAATCTTTTGGCCGTTTGAATTGTTCAAGCTAACGTAAAGAATCGGGTCGCCGTCTCGATGCAGACGTACTTCAACGTAATTTCCAGCTGGTAAATCCAGGCGATAAGTTTCGCCACTCTCCCGCACGCGAAGGTCCAACAACTCTGAGCCAGGCTCTGTCACAAAAACTCGTTCACTGGATGAGGCGGAGTCGCTGACACTCGAATGAACACTGACGAGCAGAGCATTAGTTAGCAGTATGGCTCGCAGTGAAGTTTTAAAGAATTCGAAGGGATAGCGGTTGAAGACCATTCTTTCAGCCGTTAATTGTGTGACAAAAAACGTAGCTCCGAAGGAGCGACGATCAGGGAACAAGTTTGAGTCAGAGCGATTGACTGGGTAATTCTGGTTCAGAGTACAGAAGGGTAGTGCTTCCGTTGTGAGCCAGCTTTCGGACGCTGATTACTTAACATGATCACGCACGAAATTCAACGTGCGAGCTAGGTTAGGGGTATGGAGGATATAGCGAAGAAAGAGGTAATGGCTTAGCGTTGTGCCGTCGTAAAGATCAATACACTCCGCTATGCGAAATTCAAGCAATTCCGTTGCGTGAAAAAGCTTATGCTGGGTTTGACCCCGAATAAACTCCTGGCCGCTCATAGCCTCCGTAACGCAGGCTCGTAGTGTCTGGGCGGCCCGGATGACGTTCGTGAATTGTCGTGGAGCTAAGCTTGCTGGCGTTTTGGCTTAATACTCGACCACCGCTCGTGGTTTTGGTGATGCGCCTTTGCCAGATACGTCGCCGCCACCTCGTGGTTTTGGTGACGCGCCTTTGCCTGATACGTCGCCGCCGCCTCGGGGTTTTGGTGACGCGCCTTTGCCTGATACATCGCCACCGCCTCGTGGCTTTTGCGTATTCTTAGTCGCTTTCTTCTTCCTGGTCATAAAACTCTCCTTTTTTCCTATACAAAGGGTCCATGCCGGTTTTGATCTTCACAATGGATGTAGCTACCGATCAAAACATTTCACATAATTAGAAAGCGTTTTCATTTTTTGCCAGTAAGCTTCACTGGCTTGACAAAACTTTACACAAGCATGACTGACTCGCTATAAGCCGTGTGTACTCTCCTCTCGCTCCCCAAGCACGTTTTTAGCTCTCGTTCAGATCTTAAAAGTTTGTACTCCCCATGAGCCGAGCCCGTGCTGCTCAAATCTAAATGGCCCGTCGCCGTCTGCGCGCTCGTGTCGTTTGTTGTCGGCTACGGAGTTTCATTCCTTTCTAAATCCTCATCTCCGCCGGCGGAACCCCGAATCCAGATCGCCGATTTTCGTGTTGCGATCCCGAAAGGCGAGACAGTCGTGACGATCACAAGCCCGTGAGCGTGACGGTCCGGAGTTGGGCTAACTCAGGCTCGAACGCCGCGGTGACACCATTCTCGGCATCCCTGCAAAGAAGCGCTCGATCGAGTTCGCGCCACGTGACAAACAAATCGAGCAGAGACTGCGCGATTACTGTCTCGATGTGCGTTTGTATTTCCGCCAGATCTCTTACGAGTACAAACCCGGCGACACGATCCTCTATTTTGCAGATCAGCGACTGGAGCCGCTGAATCTGCACGATAAAAATTGGATCCACACAGACAAGCGTGACGATATCCGCCGTCTCGATACCAGTGAGAATCTCGTAGTCGAGAGGCGCCTCGAGATCTCGCCCGGCGTGTTTGTGCAGTTGACGGGGTACCGATCTGTTCGTCAGGGATCGACGCGAACGTAGTCCCGGTATTCGCGTGCGTTCATCGAGTGGAACAGTCGAAGGCTGCGCCTATCTGCACCAGCGCGCACAGGATCTCGGGCTGTTTAATGGCGCCAACCTGGTGCGCAATCCCGCGTTCCGTCTCGCCAGCGGTTCCAACCAGCTTGCGGAATAATTGGTCGATAGCCGGACCGGTTGAGGCGATCACCGTGCCGGGTGCGCAAGCGATGTCGGCTTTGGGAGGCGGCAGGTTGTGGCAACGAGTTCAGGTGCAGCCACGTCGCCGGTACTTGCTGGATGCCCGCGTGAACGTCATGCGCGGTTTAGTTAACTGGTCGATCGCCGACGCCGAACGCGGCGCGATGGGGACAATCGAGCCGGAGCGGATCAGCGAAGTTATATCCGACGTCGTTGCGAGCCAGAGCGGCTATCTCGCCGTCGGCTGGAGGCCGCCTTCCGCGTGATCAACGTCATTGTGACCGAAGCACCACGCTTCGTTCCGTAATTGTTCCGCGTAAATCTGTGGCTGGAAAACCTTTGTTGACAATGCGTCTTCAAATACCTTATCAACGTGTTGAGGTTTGTGAATGGATTTTACGACGAAAGAATTATTGAAGCGTTACGCAAAACTGGCAATCGGGCAGCCCTTTTCGCCGGTATTGTTGAATATCCTGGTGACGTCAGTTTGCGATATGCGCTGCACGCATTGCTTCTTTACTGACGAACTCGACGACCGCCCACGCAAGAAACTCCAGATGAAGACGCACGAGATCGAGCGGATCTCGGAAACGCTCGGCGGCAACCTGGGTGTGCTGATCCTGGCCGGCGGCGAACCGTTTACCCGCAAAGATCTTCCTGAAATCGCCCGGGCCTTTTATACAAACAACAAGCTCGAATCGATCTACATCATGTCGAACGGGCAGATTCAGAAGCGGATCTTCCCGGACGTCACGCGCGTCCTGCAAGAGTGTCCGAACCTGAACGTCACCATTGCGCTCGGCATCGATGGGCCAAAGAACGAACACGAAAAGATTCGACAAAAACCCGGCTCGTGGGACATCGCGATCGACACCGCGCGCCAGCTTCAAGCCATCAAGAAGGAATATCCGCGGCTGGATGTGCAAACATGTACCTGCTTCATGAACTCCAACCAGGACACGATCTTCGAGTGGTACGATTTTCTGAAATACGATCTGAAACCTGACAAAGTAAACTTCAACTACATTCGTCCGCCTTCAGCCGATCCGAAGGAGTTAGACATCGATCACTCGCGCTACGCGAAACTGGCCCGGATGATCGACGACGATTCGCGTCATGCCGCGATCAAGAACAACTACGGCGGCAAGGCCGGTTTCTTCAAAGCCGCGATCGATATCTACATGCACGGTCTGATCGCCAAAACGAAAGAGACGCAGACCGCGCAGATGACGTGTTATGCAGGCACGGCCGGCGGTGTGATTTACGATGAAGGCACGGTCTCGTCGTGCGAGAACCTCGAGCCGGTCGGCAACCTGCGCGACTTTGATTGGAACTTTCAGAAGCTCTGGTTGTCGCCGGCGATGCAGGCGCGTCGCAAGAAGGCGCACGATGGTTGTTTCTGTACGCATGAGTCGAATAGTTACTACCCGTCACTGCCGTTCAATCCGGGACACTTGATCCAGATCAAGAAGCTGGAAAGAGAGATGAAGAAGGCGCGCAAGGCCGTCGAGAAGGCTGAGCATTCAGGAGTGCCGGTCACAGATTTTTAACCACTAAGGCACGAAAGACACAAAAGAAAACTTTGTGTTTTTGTGACTTGGTCGTTAAGCCAAAAGAAAGAGATGCAGCAGCAGCGCATACCAAAAATTCTGATCATCTCGTCTGACACTGGTGGCGGGCATCGTTCCGCCGCGGCAGCGATTGTCGCGGGTGTGCAGAAGTTTCTCGATAGTGAATCGTATGCGATCAGGGTCGTGCGCGCGGTTGAGGAATCACATCACCTCAGCGCGAAGCTGGTGCGGTTATATAACTGGATACTGCGCAACCGGCAGCACTGGATGAAATATTTCTACTGGTGCATGAACCACGTCCGGCCGGAGACCAGCCAGTTCTTTCATAAACGGTGTGTGCCTTATGTTGCGGGTTTGTTCGAGCGCTGGTGTCCGCACATCGTCGTCAGCGTGCATCCGCTCACGCAACACATCTTCGCCAGTGTGTTGAAGCAGCTGAATCTCTCGAACCGCATTCCCCTCGTCTCGGTTGTGACCGATCCTTGTTACGGTTTTTGGAAAGGTTGGGCGTGTGACGACGTGACGTTGTATCTCGTGGCGAGTGAAGACGCGCGTCGCCAGTTGATTGACTACGGAGTCGCACCGGAACGGATCAAGATTTCCGGCTTGCCAGTGCATCCGAAGTTTGCGTATCCGGGTGAGGAGGCGGCCCAGGCCGCGCGTCGTGCGCTTGGTTTGGATCCGGAGAAGTTTACGGTGTTTGTAAACGCAGGCTGGATCGGCGGCGGCAACATCCCGCAGATCTTTCGTGAGCTGGTGCGTGGCGAGCTTGATGTGCAGGCTATTTTCCTGGCCGGAAAGAACGAAGACCTGCGCGTCGCCGCCGAGTCGATGGCGCTCGAAGCAGGGTTCCCGGTTAAGGTGATCGGTTACTCCGACGAGATCGAGAAGCTGATGGGCGCCGCGAACGTCATGATCTCAAAACTCGGCGGCCTCACCACCTTTGAAGCGCTCGCCTGTCGCGTCCCAATCATCGCCGACGTCATCACCGAACCCATGCCACAGGAAGCCGGAACTGCAGACCTGATCGCCCAATGCGGCGCCGGCGTGATGCTCAAGCGATCGATTGATATCGTCCCCGTGGTCCGTCGCATGATGGAAGACGAAGTCCATTACTCCCGCATGCGCGCCGCCACCGCCGGCCTCGCCCTCCCCAACGCCACCCGCCAAATCGTCGAAGAAATCGCCGCCCTAATCCCACAACCCGAACCCGCCTCCCTAACCGAAGTCGCCTCCGCTTAGCGTAAACTCAAAAATATCATTCCGAAATCATTACCTCTCTCCGCGAAAATTTCAACCACAAAGACACCAAGGCACAAAGTAAAAATTAGTGTCTTGGTGTCTTTGGGTTAAATCCTCTTTTAGTGCGATCGCGTTAACAGCCGAGGCTGGACTTTATTGCAGTTGCGGCATCAATCAGTGCTTGCCCCTGACTTGCTGTGAGCGAGCCGTTGTTGATGAAGCCCTGGACCTGATTGATGAACGAGCTGAGTTGATTACAAGCGCCGTTCGTCTGGCCGGTGTTGATTTTCGTCTTGATCTCGTGAAGCTTGCCGATCAGCGCATCACCCTGACTTTGTGTGAGACTACCTCCCGCGATCAATGCTTGCACCTGGGCAATGAGCGAGTCGATTGGATCTGGTGCTACCGGTGCCCTCGTTGGAAAAGCTATACCTGCCGGTCCGTTTCCAACCGGTATGCTGGCCGTTACAGTGTTGGTGGCAATATCTATCTGTAACACAACATTGCCGGTAAGAATTGCCACATAGGCGAAAGTTCCTGCTGGATTAATAGCAACTCCTGCTGGGAGGCCCAGCACCACGGGTATAGTAGCGATCACATTGTTGGTCGCCGTGTCGATCACTGAAACACTGCTGCTAAAAAAATTCGATACATAGACCAATGCACCATCAGGCGTGATATCGAGGAATGTGGGATTAACACCAACCGGTATGGTGGCCGTGACTGTATTGGTTGCTGTATTTATCACACTGACAGTGCTGTTTCCCTGATTAGTTACATAGGCAAAAGCCCCACCAGGCGTGATGGCTAGATTCCCCGGATTTGAAAATCCAGTTATCGTGGCACTCACCGTATTGGTTGTTGCGTCGATCACCGAGACAGTACCGGCGCCAGAATTCCCCACGTAGATGAAAGCCCCGTTCGGCGTAATGGCTACTCCAAGTGGTTGTAATCCAACAGGGATAGTGGCTGTTACGGTGTTGGTTGCGGTATCTATCACCGAGACACTGTTGCTATTCTGATTTGCCACATAGACAAAAGCGCCATTTGGCGTAATCGCTGTTGCCCATGGAGTTAGTCCAACAGGCACAGTGGCGATTACAGTGTTAGTCGCTGCATCTATCACTGAGACTGTGTGGCTACCCTGATTTGCCACATAGGCAAAGGCCCCATTCGGCGTGACGGCTACTGTAATAGGAAGTTGTCCGACCGGAACGGTAGCGACCACAGTGTTGGTCGCACTATCTATTACTGAGACAGTATTGTCATTAATATTCGCCACATAGGCCCTGGTTTGAGCAAGCGCCGTACTTGCTCCAAAGAGCGTAAGAAACAGCGCCAACGTGAGTAAGCGACTCATTGCGCAAAAAGCCTGCGCTGAAAATTTCTGGGCCAATTTCGTCATCAGTGTTCTCCTTGATGTGGGTAACGTGGGAAGACTTCTTGGGATTTGAGAAATCTAACAGCTAATCTCTACTGAGGTAAAGTCTCAACCACAAAGACACCAAGGCACGAATAAAAAATTAGTGCCTTGGTGTCTTTGTGGTTAATTGTCTTGACAAGCTGGCCTCGATAAACTAAGAACCACGTATTCTCAGTCACATCGTTTTATTTGTGTCTCAGAACTGATTGCTCACCATTCAGATAAACGGAGGCCATTATGCCTGCTCGTACAACCGCAAAGAAGTCGACCAAGAAAGCCGGCAAGTCGAAAGCTGCTCGACCCGAGACTGGACCAGTACCGCCGTACGGTGAAGCTATTCGCGGCGCGATTGCACGTGGAGACGCTCAGGAAATGAAGAACGTTGCGGCCAGCGCACGCAAATGGATAACGGACGCGCAGTCGGCGCTAAAGCAGCTCGAGGGCGCACTTAAGAAGAAATAATCAGCAATGGCTGGTCCAGCGCGTTATCTTTCTTCGCGTGACCGCGCGTCGTTTGTACCGGTGCACGCGGTGTGGGAGATCACTCTCGCGTGTGATCTCAAGTGTCACCACTGCGGCTCGCGTGCCGGCAAACGTCGACCGGAAGAATTGACCACCGATGAGTGTCTCGACCTTGTCCGCCAACTGGCGCGGATGGGGACGCGAGAAGTGACCCTCATCGGTGGCGAAGCCTACCTCCGCCGTGACTGGCTAAAAATCATCCGCGAGATCAGAGACCAGGGCATGGATTGCACGATGCAGTCCGGCGCCCTCAACCTGACCGAAGATCGCATCAAGTCGGCGGTCGATGCGGGACTGCAAGCGCTCGGCATCTCTGTCGATGGGCTGCGCGACGTTCACGATCGGTTGCGAGGCGTAAAAGGCTCGTTTGACGCGGCTTTTAAGGCGCTGAAGGCGGTGCAGAAGTTTGGCATCACGTCGAGCGTCAATACGCAGATCTCGTCGCTCGTGATTCCACAGCTTCGCGAGTTGCTGGAGCTCTTCATCAACGCGGGCGCGAAGAGCTGGCAGGTTCAACTGACGGTCGCGATGGGCAGGGCAGCTGACCATCCCGAGCTACTGCTGCAACCTTACGAGTTGCTGGATCTGATGCCGTTGCTCGCCGAGCTTTATCAGGAAGGCGCGGATCGTGGGTTCCTGCTGTTGCCAGGTAATAACATCGGTTATTTCGGCCCTTATGAGTCGTTGTGGCGCGGTAGTGGCGACGATCGAGTTTACTGGACCAGTTGCAATGCCGGACAGAACACACTCGGGATCGAGGCTGATGGCACGATCAAGGGATGTCCCTCGCTGCCGACTTCTCCTTACGCGGGCGGCAACATTCGCGATCGCAATCTGAAACAGATCTGGTGGAAGACGGATGAGCTGAGTATCAACCGCGACGGTGGGACCACGGAGTTGTGGGGCTTCTGCGGCAGTTGTTACTACGCCGACGTGTGCAAGGCCGGTTGCACGTGGACCACGCACGTGTTGTTCGGAAGGGCAGGGAACAATCCGTACTGCCACCATCGAGCGCTGGAGCTATCAAAGCAGGGCTTACGAGAGAAAATCGTGCAGGTGGCAAAAGCGCCCGGCACTCCTTTCGATCACGGCCGGTTTGAGTTGATTGTGGAAACTGTTGATGAACACGCCGTGTATAAGTTGCCCATGGCGACGAGTCCGTTGGTCCAGATAAAACCGGCGCATAGAAAGTCGACAACACCTACGAAAGAGTTGATCATTTGCCGCGGTTGCGATCGTCACGTGATGCGCGACACGAAGGTTTGTCCGTTCTGTCAGGGTGACGTGCGCGCACTTGCGAAGCAACACGAAAAGAACATGAGGGAAGCAAGAAAGGCTTACCAGCGTCTCCTGAAATTCCTCCCCCAATTAGATCCCCCGCATTAATTGTAGGGGCGGCACTCTGGGGCCGCCCCAGTCTCCGACTTCGTACGCCGGGGGCGGCCACAGAGTGCCGCCCCTACAAAAATGAATGATGCACAGTGGATTCTTGGGATAAGTGCTTCGCACAACGGCTCCGCCTGTTTACTGAAAGGCGACCGGATTGTCGTCGCGATCCAGGAGGAACGTCTATCGCGCATCAAGCGACATCGTATTTACGGCGCCAAAGCCTCGAAAGCCGTCGCTTACTGCCTGGACGATGCCGGTATCGAGCCTTCCGATCTGAGCCTGGTCGTGCTCTGTATTCAAGGCCGCAAACAAGACCACCAGTTGCACGATCTTCGTCTCGATCCTTTTCTGAATGTCATCACAAACAAGATTCCAACGATAACTATCCCGCATCATTACGGCCATGCGTTAAGTGTTTTTGCGACGTCGGGCTTTGCGGAGTCAGCGGTGCTGATTATCGATGGGACAGGTTCGCCGGTCAGTGACTTCACTGCGGAAGAGCTAAACGTGATGAATGGCAACAAAGCCCCTGATAGCTGGGAGACGATCTCGCTTTATCACGCATCGGGCACGACGATCGTGCCGCTCGAGAAGCACGTGATCGAACGCGGCGCGTGGCTGGTGATGCACGACGGTGAGATGCCTTCGTTCGGCAGTCTTGGGGGAATGTTTTCCGCCGCCGCGCAACAGATATTTGGCGATGCGTCGGAAGCTGGGAAGGTGATGGGATTGGCGCCTTACGGACGAGCGGAGTTTGCCGGCAGCGACTTCTTTGACGTCGTCGATGGACGCTTTCACTTCAAAGACACGGTGCCGCGACTTTATCGATACCAGGAGCGCTGGCCCAACCGCGCGAGTGAGTATGAAGCGCTGGCCGGTTCGGTTCAGGCGGCGCTTGAAGATGCGGTGCTCTATTTGTGCCAGCACATTCGCGAACTGTGCGGCAGCGAGAATCTCTGTTATGCCGGTGGCGTGGCGCTGAACAGTGTCGCTAACGAGAGAATTATTCGCGAGTCGGGCTTCAAAAACGTCTACATCATGCCCGCGGCAGAGGACAGCGGCACCGCGATCGGAGCAGCATATTACGGATTATGGCAACTTACTCAGCACAACTCGAAGCGCGCGATACTGCACGATGCTCCGGGGCGTAGCTACTCAGTCGCCGACATCTCCGCCGCAGTCGAGGCAAGAGAAGACGTTCGAGTGGTTTATTCAAATGATGTGCTTGCCGATGCTGTTGAACTATTGTGCGACGGAAAGATCATCGGCTGGTTCGATGGAGGCTCCGAACTCGGCCCGCGCGCGCTCGGTCAACGCAGCATTCTCTGCGATCCACGCCGGCCCGATGCGAAGGAGACGCTGAACCTGCGTGTGAAGATGCGAGAGCCTTTTCGACCGTTCGCGCCGGCAGTGTTGCTCGAAGAGGCAAGGAAGTGGTTCGAGTTTGACGACACTGCGCCGGAAAGTCCGTTCATGCTTCGCGTCGTTCCAGTGAATCGTGAAAGAAAGGACGAAGTGCCGGCAATCGTACACGTCGACGGAACAGGCCGCGTGCAAACGCTGACGCGCTCCAACAATGGCAGGTTCTACGAGCTCGTGAAACGGTTTTACGAGAAGACCGGAGTGCCGATTCTTCTCAACACGTCATTCAACCGGATGGGTCAACCGATAATCGAGACGCCCACGGACGCGATCGAGTGCCTGCTCAACACAGGCCTTGATTGTTGCGTCTTCGAGGATAGAATTGTTTTCAAAAAATAGAGTCGAAAGGAGATGCCACGGGCTTGTCCCGTGGAGTCTCACGCTTGCCGCTAGCAAAGCAAAAAATAACAACGCATCCGAACCTTTCTTTTTTTGGCTTTTGATAGCAGCGATCGTGAGCCTCCACGGGGCAAGCCCGTGGCATCTTGAGTGAAATGCCAGAGTTAGACGGCCCAGCACATTTCAATCTGTTTCTGCTCCGGAATTTTCTGGATGCGGATAGCTGCGCGAGTTTGCGGGCGGAGCTGGCTTTGGCTCCGACAACGCAGGCGCCTGTCTACATTGAAGGCACTGAGGGCACGATTCACGAAACGGTTCGCAAGACGACCAGTCTTCATCCTGCCAGGGAAACGTTTTCGCGACTTCACGAACAGTTATTGAGTCAGAAACCAGCCCTCGAAAACCACTTTGCCACGACTCTGACAGACTGCGAGCCGCCTCAGTTTTTGCGTTATGAAATAGGCGACTTCTTCGTTCGTCACCAGGACGGCAACTCGCATCAGAGCGACTTCGATCATTTGCGAATCCGGCGCATATCGATCGTCGTTTTTTTGAATGACTCGTTCACCGGTGGCTCGCTCACCTTTTACGATCAGACGACGACATTCCCGCTGATGGGTGAGACCGGATTGCTCGTCGCGTTCAAGTCTGACATTTTTCATGAAGTTTTGCCGGTCACGAGTGGCGAACGTTTCACCTTTGTCAGTTGGTTCAGGTGATGATGGTCCTTGTGGCTCTTTTTTGTTGACAGGACCATCGTTTAGCATTACGCTGCGCGCGTTCCCTCGTAACCCGAAACTTTTGCTGCAACGGTCTCTCCGTTGTAGCTCTTCACTTTGAAACTCAACGTCCGCGATCCGTATCTCTATATTTTGTTATGCGCCATCAGCCATAACTTTTGGGAGAATATCCATGAATGACAAATACGCTTTTGGCAAATCCGCATTCGGCAAATCTAGGGTCCAACCGGAAATAGCACCGGAAAAAAAACCGATTCCTGAAATAGCTCCTGAGATAAAGCCAATTCCGGAGGTCGCACCGGAGACATATCCGAAACGGCCCATTCCGGAAGTCGCACCTGAAATAAAACCGATTCCAGAGATAGCACCGGCGAAGCGGCCCATTCCGGAAGTTGCACCTGAAATAAAACCCATTCCGGAAGTCGCGCCTGAGATAAGTCCGGAGAAACGGCCCGTCCCCGAGATCGCACCGGAAAGGCGACCGATTCCGGAGATCGCGCCTGAAAAAGCGCCACGACCAATTCCGGAAATTGCACCGCTGAGAGAACCGAAACCACATCCGGAAGTTGCACCGGAAGTTTCGCCGCAGAAGTCCGGCGGAGGAACCGTGCCAGAAGTGGCGCCTGATAGTCCGCAAAAGAAGTAAGAATCGGACTTAACCGAACGTCGAGGACCGCTTGTTCAGAGTTCAACCTTTAGGTTGTGGCTCTGAACAGCCCCTCGGCACCTTCAACCGAGATGACAACAGATTCACTCAAACCGGTTGCACTCATCAGCATGCCGACGCTCTCGGCACGTTTCCCTTCGTTTCAACTCGCTCTGCTCAAACCCACGCTGGAGCGCGAAGGCATTCCGGTTCAGACTTTTTCGCTCTTCATGTACTTCGGAACGCAGGTCGGCTGGCGCATCAACGAAACGCTGTCCGACGTCTATCCGTGCATGCTTGGCGAATGGATTTGGACCAAAGCCGCATTCGGGGATTTCACCGACAACGACGGTTACTTCGAAGCTTATCGAGACAGTCTCGACGGCATCGCCTACAAGGCCGGCTGCACGCTTGACGATCTGCGCCGTTTGCGTGAAACAGCGGCGCCGGCGTTTATCGACTGGTGCATGAAGAGTGTCGACTGGAGTCGCTTCGGCGTGTTCGGTTTCTCAGTCGTGTTTCAACAGACGCTCGCCAGCATCGCTTTGGCAAAAGCACTGAAGCAGCGTTATCCGCATATTCCGATCATGATGGGCGGCGCGACTTTTGAAGACGACATCGCCGAAGAGATCATGAAGGGCTGTCCGGAAGTGGACTACGTTCACTGCGGCGACGCCGACGAGACGCTCCCCGTAGCGATTCGACGTTTGTACAGCGGGCAATCAATGCATGGGATGCCGGGGATGATGTGGCGCAATAAAGATGGGGGCGATCGCATCGCTTATGCAGGACGCGCGCCGAACCTCTCCGACATGAATAAGACGCCGGTGCCGGATTTTGACGAGTACTTCTACGCGCGCAAAGAAGGTGGATATCACTACTGCGATCAGGCGCAAGGCGTTTTATTGCCGATTGAAACGGCGCGCGGCTGTTGGTGGGGCGTGAAAAACCACTGCACGTTTTGTGGTTTAAATCGCGCTGGAATGGAGTTTCGCTCCAAGCGAGTTGACAACGTTATTCAGCAACTCGACGAGCTTTCGAGACGCTACGGCATACTCGACTTCAACGCCATCGACAACATCATCGAGCCTGAATACATCGACCAGTTGTTCAATCAACTCAGCGCGGCCAACACAGACATACGCATTCACTACGAAGTGCGCCCGAGTCTTTCACGCGCGCAATTGAAACAGATGCGAAAGGGCGGGCTGTTTTCGATTCAGCCGGGAGTCGAGAGTTTCTCGACGCACATTCTCAAGCTGATGCGAAAGCACACGACCGGCGTGCGCAATCTCGAGCTGATCAAGTGGTCCACCTACTACGGCATCAATAACCTGTACAACATACTGCTCCGTTTTCCGGGTGAAACGCTTGAAGACTATCGCGCGCAGTGTGATGTGATCTCGAAAATTCCACACTTTCAGGCGCCGTGGGCGGTGGCGAAAGCGCGCGCGGATCGTGGCTCGCCGATGTATGCCGAACCTGAGACGCAGTCGGTCACTCGATTGATTCCGTCTGCTTGTTACGACTATTTGTTTCCTAAGGATCGGTTCGACCTGAATCGTGTTTCCTACTACTTTGAACACGAGATGGACAACACGCTTCAGGATCACGAATACAACGAGATCTTCGAGGCTGTGGATGTGTGGCAAAACCGCTGGCGGCAGCGTCCGAGGCCGTATCTCCGTTATCGAAAGGCGTGGGCCACGATCCTGATCGAAGATGGGCGCAACTGTTCGCCTCGCACGACCACGTATTCAGACGATTACGCAAATCTTTACGAGTACTGTGCCGATGCGCGTAGCCGGAAAGACATTGCGGCGAAGTTTGAAGATGCTCCATGGGTGGAGGGTGCACTGGAAGAGTTCGTCGATAAAGATCTGATGATTCATCTCGATAAGCGTTATCTTAGTTTGGCACTGCCAGAGAACCCTTACTACTAAGGCGTCGATAAAGACGTCTCACGCAAAGGCGCAAAGAGGCAAAGAATAGCTCTTTGCGCCTTCCTTTGCGTCTTTTGCGCCTTTGCGTGAAATATTTCTACACGATGTTACGCGAAGCACTTTCCACTACACTCAGATCGCTGCCTGAGAGTTTTCAATCAGGACGTGCCGAGTTGCTAGATTTGCTCCAGCGGCGCGGGATTCTTTATCGCTCGGAGACGCAGCCCGTGCTCTCGCGCGACGGCACCTCCGCGCGTTGGATGCTCGACTCGCTTTCCGTCACGCTTTCGCCAAGAGGAGCGGAACTGGCCGGGCAATGCGTATTGGAGCTTCTCAAACGTTTTGACGGCAAACAAATCGCTACGTACGGACTAACGGGCGTTCCGATTCTTCAGTCGTGTGTTCTTCAGGACAGTCGATATCGCGGTCTGCTCGTTCGCAAGGAGCGAAAGCAGCACGGCTCATGCAAACTGATCGAGGGCGAGATCGATCCGAGTGAACCGGTAATCATCATCGACGATTCGGTGAGCTCAGGAACGTGCATGACTGAAGCCACCGAGCGACTCGAAGCTTCGGGTCTGCGCGTCGAAGGTGGTATTTGCCTCGTGCGCTTCGGCTGGCGCAATGGCTACGCTCTCATGCAGGAGCGCGGCTATCACATGGAAGCGGTCTACGATATTTGGGACGACTTCATCGCGCACATGGACGATGAAGACAAGCCGCTGGCGAATCCTTCGAAATGGTTTCCCGCGTTTGAGTGGTCCACTGAACAAGCTCCCGAAAACCTTCATCCGGCGCAACTCGCGCGCCTGGTTGTTTCAGAATACTTGTCGTCAGGCAAGCTCTTGCGACCGCCCGAACGCCTCGATAAAGACTACGATTCAGCCGGCGGCGCGTGGGTGAGCATTCGCTCGCGCGAAAACCTTCACCGCCGGCATGCGCGTGGCGGGTTCTGGCACTTCCCGGGCGAAACATCGCGCTCGGCGGCGGACGACGTGGTGATGGCATCGTTGAGTACTGCTGAAGGTCTGAAGCGTGGCGAGGAAGGGCTGAGCAAAGTCAATGAAAGCGCGTTTGCGGTGACATTCTTTAGTGCGTTGGAGCAGTGCAATCCGGGCCAGCTCGATAACGATCGTTACGGGATTGTGGTGCGGAGTTTGGAGCGACGCCAGATAGTGGGCGGCGCCTTGCCGCGCATGCCAGGCATTGTTAATGAGTGGGCGCAGTTTCAACACGCGCGCATAAAGAATGCGAAGCTTATATCGTTTGAGCCGTACGAGCTGTTTCGCCATGAGGTTGTAAAAACCGTTGAGCCGGAGGAGAAGTGGCAACCGACCGGTGTTCCCGCGCCTGAACAACTGCCGTGGCACAAAGACAAAAACGTTTGCGGGCCGATTGCCGGGCGCGCGCGTGACCTTGTGCTGGGCCAGCTATTCAACCGTGCTGAGACTACGCCGCCGCTGCCTGATGATCTGCTCCCGAAGAATGTCGAGTCGTTGTACGTGACGATCTACATCGAAGGTCATCTGCGTGGCTGCATGGGTTTGGCGGTACGCAAGCTCGACGATGATCTAAAGAAGATCGTTGAGGCGGCTCTTCGTGATGACAGGTTTGCTGAAGCGGCGCCGGTCGACGCCGATTCGATTGCGGTCACGGTTTCGCTGCTCTTTGATCCGCTTGAGCTCGGATACTGCCCGCCGGAAGAAGTTGCTAACTATTATCGTCATGGCGATCAGACGCTGATGGTCTATCAGGGCCAGCGAGTCGGGTTGCTGCTGCCGTTCGTGGCCAGTTTATGGAGTCTCAACAGCGTGAGTTTTGCGAAGGCAGTGCTCGACAAGGCCGGATTGACTGAGCCGCCGTACAACTGGTGTCGCTTCGACTGTGCTACGTGGTTCGCAGGGTGCGAAGGCGTATGGCCCACGATTGGCGGCTTTGCTCCGCCGCGACCAGACCTCCCGCCGGTTGACGCACTTGTCGCTCGGCATCGCAAACTGCACCTTCGTTACCTCCTCAAACACTTGCGCGAAGACGGTACGTTCTTCTCCTCGTATCAACCTTTTCACAATCGTCTATTTGAGGGCGGCGATCCGGCGCGTCAAGCTCATGGCGCGTGGGTGTTGGCGCGCGCGTACAAAACGCTTGGCGGTGATGAATTAAAGAACGCTGCCGGTAAAGTGATCGATTCACTGTTCGCAAACACGATTCGCGACACTGCTGCCGAGATCTCGTTTCTGCTCCTCGCGCTCAGCAATTTGGACAACGACGATCCGCGCCGTTCGTTAATGAAAGATCTTGCCAACACGCTGTGGCAATTGGTCGAGCTTCCTCACGGCCGTATCACGACTCATACAAACGCCGGCGATCAATCACTCCTCGATGCATATCAGGACTACTTCCCAGGCCAGGTGCTTCTCGCTCTCGCAGTCGCCTGCGAACAAAACGTTTCGACGATCGATGAAGAACGACTGCGCCGCAGTTTTCAATACTACCG
>Ga0070689_100000138_pt1 | contig 41967 bp, 29 predicted proteins | sample KBSS23HmetaG_FD_64669 | JGI IMG/M metagenome (GOLD analysis project Ga0070689, IMG submission 64669) | Switchgrass rhizosphere microbial communities from Kellogg Biological Station, Michigan, USA - KBS S2-3H metaG | ecosystem: Host-associated > Plants > Roots > Rhizosphere ...
CTGCTCGCGACACAATAGCTCCATTCAAATGAAGAGCATTCATCGCTCTTGGACCACGCAAGGTCGGAGAACGGTGAACTCGACGAACGAATACCGATGAACAGCAACGGCGACACGCTCTCGATTCCTTCTCCCCCATTGTGGGAGAGGGCTAGGGTCGAGCCCGCGAATGACATCATGAGCGCGAACCCGCTGCGACGGGTCCTTCTACGGACACAGTCGCGCTCCGAACGACGAATCCCGACAGAAATTCCACCCAAAGCCCAGGTTGCGAGGGACGAGCTACCCTGGGCCATCGTCCACCAATCACCCCAACCGCAACGCGGTTGCGGCCCATCCGTTCCCGTCCGGGCCCCAACGAAGCGAGAGCGCTTCGCTACGTTGAATTTCGCAGGGCTCGCTTGCGCTTGCCTGCATTTGCCGGCCGCCGGCGCGCACGCGATGGATGGCGGGACGCCGTAAAGTGCCACGCCTTCAGCAAGAGATCTCGCAGCGCGTCGCGCGGGATGCGCGACAGACGCACCAGGACCGACGGATGGTTCAGGTAGTGATCCTTGAGGTAATACATTTCCGGATCCGAAGCGAGGAGTGCCGCCCGCTCATCGAACCCGACCAACGCGACGAGCGTGTTCGGCTCGGCGGATTTGTGGCTGGCCATGCAGGCGAACATGTGTCCGCGCACCTTGAGGGCGGGCGCGCGGTACATTGTCGATTCCTCGACGTCCGGGAGCGCGAGCCCGAGTTTTCGCACGGTGGCAAAACGCATCGCGTCAAGTGGCAGAAGATTTCTTGTTTAGAGCTGCGCGGTTCGGGGAGGATTGCTTTTGCGCCGGGTTCATTCTGGGGGATTTTGCGCCGCACTAACTGGGTGTAAAGGACGGTTTTGGTCGTTTTCGACCGAGAAGGTAAGCCAGGTCGGGGCATCAAGGGATCGCTCTGGCAGCCAACCGTCTTTTTGCCGTAGCAACCGAAGTAACGAGGCACGTTCTTTCCGAGGGAAGTGGCGGTCACTTGTGACCTCCTGATGTAGGCTGATTTTTCATATTCCCTGACAACCTTTTGTTGCATATGCAACAAAAGGTTGTCAGGGATCAGGAGTGGTGGACCGTGTGGAGTTGTCGCTTGGCGTCTCTGAGCACTTCCACCCGTCGCCGCCACGCCTGTTGGCCCTGGTAATCGGACGGCAAAATCTGGACCGGCAGCAGCGGATCGATCGTCACCGCGTCCAGCCACGTCTCGCGCTCCGCGGCCGCCCAGCGCATCAACGCCTTCGCTGATGTGTCGTTCCGTAGCGCGGTGCCCGGTCGTTCCTCGAGGACTTTCAGATACCGCGCGTAGCGGCGGTTGATGCGCTCGAAGTCCCAGGCCCCCGCAACGATTTCCACGTCCGATTCCCCCGCGCACGGCCGCGCCTCTAGCAGAAGAAGCGATTCCACAGTGATCCTCCCGCCGCCGAGAATTTGGCGTTCCTCCGTCAGCGGATCAGGCGTGATCCAGACGCTTTTTTGCAGGTACCCAAAGCCTTTGTCGCGCAGGTAGCGACGCAGCCGTTCGCGCTGGGCGTTTTGTCCTGTGGGCACGTCGAACAGCACCAGCCGCCATTGACCGTCCCAGGACCGCGCCCAACGCTGCTCCGGATCGCGCCCGCCTAGGACGTGTAAGCGCCCTTGGGTTGTGAGGCGATAGAGCCGGTCATCCGGTGCGCTGGCGTCGCGCTCCAGCAACTGTTGTCGCTCCAAGGTGGCGACCTGGCGCATAAAGCCGTTGCGATAAGCCCAGCCTTCGTAGGAATCGGTTAAGTTGCGAAAAGTTGGACGCGCGAGTAGATCGGAGGACCAGAGCAGGAGGTTCAGGAATTCCTCGGTCTTGGGTTGCATGGCGGGAGGCTGACTGAAAGGCAGGAAAACGCAATACAACCTTTTGTTGCATATGCAACAAAAGGTTGTCGAAGTGGTGCAGCTCAGTCGGCGTGGTAGCCGCGCCAAATCCACACGAGGGTGTCCGCCAGCGTTTGCTCGAAAACGCGGCGGTCGCAATGGCCCGTGGCAAGGCTGAAAACGAAGCGGTGGTTGTACCCCTTGGCCTTGAGCGCTGCCGCGGTGCGTTCTCCGGCCATCACCCAGTTGTGATGGGTTTCCTCCGGATCTTTCGGGCGATTATCGTTCTCGGACACATGGGTGAAGATGCGCAACGGTTTTTTCTCACTGCTTTCTACGAGTTTCATGCTCGAGTGATATTCCCACGCGCCCAGCGGATACTTGGCTTCCTCGGCCGCGTCGTCATCCTGTTGATCGACGAATGTGCCGGAGTAGGCGATCAAACGACGGAACAAATCGGGCCGGAACCAGCCCATCGACAAGGCCGCCGCGCCCCCTGAGCTGCAGCCCATGACGGCTCGTCCCCAGGGATTATCCGTGAAGGCGAGCTTGGGGTAGGCGGCTTTAATCTCTGCGTTGTTCAGGACCGCCGGCAACACTTCGCCATGGATGAATCGGGCCAGGCGGTCGGACATGGTGTCGTATTCGAGACCGCGCTCGCTGTTCTTGCCATCGTTGCCGCCGTTTTGAACGGCAATCGCGATGAACGCGGGCAACTTGCGATCTGGATCCTTCGAAATAGCCAGGTTGTCGAGCGCGTTGCGTACCAGGTTAAGCTGGCCCGGGCCGTCATGAATGACGAGGATCGGGGCCTTGGCCCCATCCACATAGGCGGCCGGCACGTAAACAAATATCTTTCGCTCTGTTCGCACCTGCTTCTTTTCAGGTTCGAGCGTGGAATCGTCGCCCCGGAAGATTTTACTGTCAGCCAAACGCATCGTGAACTCGAAGTATTTCCCTTTGGGATTGCCCCGGTCCGTGAGGTCGGGATCGATCTTGTACTCGGGCCCGATCGTGTACTTGCCCTCGCCCTCGGCCCCTGGATTCTCTGTGTACGACTCGGCCGCTCGTGGTGCATGGGCGAGCAGGCCGATGAGGCTGATGGTTGCAAGACAGCGGGCGCAAGCTGGGATAAGACGACTGGTTAACATGGAGGCAGTTAAAACATCCGACATGCAGAGAGACAAGCGCAAAGTCCAAAGCTAAACGATCAATGGCGGGCTTGATTGCATTCGTGCCTTTGCGACCATAGCCCTCATTCGCATGAAAACCATAGTGATCGCTTTCGCCTGTTCCCTCACCTTCCCAATCCACGCTGCCTCGGTTGAAGGATGGACGAGCGTCGCGCCGCGCGAGGAAATTCGCCCGCAGTTTCAACACGATGAGACCGGCGGCAAGTCCGGGCACGGTGCCCTCGCCATCCGCCACGATGAGCGCGAGGGCCTTCACGGCTGGTGGCAGAAAACGTTTGCCGTGACCGGCGGGCGACACTACCGCTTTTCCGCGTGGCGCCACGCAGAACAGATAGCCGTGCCGCGTCGTAGCGTGCTCGCGCGTGTACTTTGGCGCGATGACGCGGGGAAGGAGGTCCCCCGACGCGAGGGAGTGGTGACAAACTATTCGCTCGGAGTCGTGGCGACCGCCGAGCCGGAGTATCCGCGCGAAGCGAGCGCAGGGAAGGACGGTTGGGTCGAAATGTTCGGCGTCTATGAAGCTCCGCCTGGTGCGACGCGTGCGCAGGTTGAGTTGCATTTGTTGTGGGCGCCGAACGGCAAGGTCGAGTGGAGCGATGTGATCTTCCTGCCGACGGACGCGCCGGCGCCGCGCAGAGTCCGGCTCGCCTCGGTGCATTACCGTCCACGCGGCGCGAAGACGCCCATGGATGCCTGCCGTCAATTCGCGCCGTTCATCGACGAAGCCGCGCGCCGCAAAGCCGACCTGGTAGTGCTGGGCGAGACATTGACCTACGCCGGCGTCGGCTCGAGTTACGCGGACTGCGCCGAGAGCATTCCCGGCCCATCGACCGATTATTTTGGCGCACTGGCTAAAAAGCATGAACTCCATGTCGTGGCCGGCCTGATCGAACGCGATCGGCATCAGTTGTTCAATGTGGCCGTGCTCATCGGACCCGATGGCAAAGTAGCGGGCAAATATCGGAAGGTCTGTCTGCCGGACGGCGAATACGACAAGGGCATGTCGCCAGGGATCGAATATCCGGTGTTCGACACGCGCCTGGGCAGGATCGGCATGATGATTTGTTACGACGGATTCTTTCCCGAAGTCGCGCGCGAGTTGAGCAATCGCGGCGCGGAAATCATCGCGTGGCCGGTGTGGGGTTGCAATCCCGAGCAGGCGCGCGCACGGGCGTGCGAGAACCAGGTCTATCTCGTCAGCAGCACTTACGAAGACGTGTCGCGCAAGTGGATGCTCACCGCGATCTATGGCCAGGACGGCAGCGTGCTCGCCCAGGCCGGGGAATGGGGCACGGTCTGCGTCGCGGAAGTGGACTTGAACCAGCGCACGCTCTGGCCGTGGCTGGGTGATTTCAAGGCCCAGATACCGCGGCAACGTCCGGTTGCGCGCGGGGAATGAGTGCCCTAAATGATCGGCACGTCGCTCAATCACTACGAAGTCACTGCCAAAATCGGCGCCGGCGGGATGGGGGAGGTCTATCGCGCGCGGGACACCCGGCTTGGCCGCGATGTGGCCATCAAAGTGTTGCCGACTGCGTTCGCCAGCGACGGCGCCCGGATGAAGCGTTTCGAGCAGGAGGCGAGAACGCTGGCCGCGCTGAATCATCCGAACATTCTCGTCATTCATGATGTTGGCGTCCACGGCGGCGCCCCGCACCTCGTGAGTGAATTGCTCGAAGGGCAGACTCTGCACGAGGTCGGACATATTCAGTTTCGGCTGTATTCTTTTCGAAATGCTCTCCGGCCAGCGCGCGTTCCGGAAAGACGACGCCATTCAGACCATGAACGCGATCCTGACGGATGAGCCGAGGGAATTGATCGAAGCGAATCCGAATGTGCCAGCGGCGCTCGAACGCATCGTCGCCCGGTGTCTGGGCAAAAACCCCGATGACCGATTCCAGTCGGCCATGGACTTGGCCTTTGCGCTGGAAGGGCTCACGACGGCGTCAAGCTCACGGCTGGAGCGAGTGGCAGCCGGGCGCCAGCCATCGAGGGCGTTGCGGACATGGATGTGGGTCTTTGCGCCAGCGCGAAACTCATTAAAAATGGCATTGCCCCTCTGTTCCCTCTCCCCGCGCTGCTGAAGCAATACGGGTACACAAAGCGCGGGGAGAGGGTCAGTGAACATGCTCGATTTTATGCAACAATAGGGTCGATTCAGATTTTTTTGATGTTTGGTTTTTGGTGTTTCGGACCGGCCTTTCCGCCTTGCCGCACACACTTCAAGCCTGCACTGTCCTGCCATGCTCAGACCGGACAAGAAATACTCCGTTTACGACCTGCGCCAACTCAAGGGCAAACGCCGCCTGACTCATGTGCATGTCAAATCCCCGGAGGAGGCGGCCGCGGCTGAAGCGGCCGGGATCGATCTGCTGAGTTGCAGTTTCGATTCACCGGCAGCGCAGGCCCGATTGCCGCTTCTCGTGGCGGCGGCCCCGAAGAGTTTCATCTCCGGATCAACCCCGCATGGGATGCCTTCGCCGGAAGAGGCAATCCGCCTCGGATTCCGGGCGCTGGAACTGGGCGCCAGCTCGGTTTATTGCTCGGTCAGTCCCTGGATCATTGAGGCGATGGCGCGGGAACGAATCCCGGTCGTGGGCCACCTGGGAATGGTGCCGCGCCACGCCACCTGGACGAACGTTCGCGCGATTGGCAAGACCGCCGCCGAGGCCCGTCAACTCTACGACCAGATGAAGAGTCTGGAAAATGCTGGCGCCTATGCCGCGGAACTTGAACTGGTGCCGCATCAGCTCGCTTCCTATTTCTGCAAGAAAACCACCCTTCTTCTGATGTCCCTGGGTTCCGGTAGTGGCTGTGACACACAATTCCTCTTCTCTGACGACATCCTCCAGGATTACGACGAACGCATTCCCCGCCATGCCAAGGCCTACCGGAACTTTCGCAAGGAATACCTACGGCTCCAAAACGAGCGCATCGCCGCATTTGCGGAATACGCCGACGACGTGAAGAGCGGTCGCTTTCCCGACACGAGTCATCTGGTGTCGATGGATGAGGCCGCGTTCAAGGAGGCCATCGAAGCGATCGAAGGCCGTGGGAATGATTGAACCTGTGCAACTTCCGCGCCGCCTAGAAGCGGAACTCCATACCTCATCGCAGTGGCACGGGCGTCGTACGTGGTTAGTAGCGTGGTTGCTGTGAAGCCGACCGGATCGCGGCGTTCACGCCGCTTCCGCGTGGCTCAAACCCGAAGTCGTCGAGGAAACCAGGAGGCCCTGGAATATTCCGACGTTGAAGCGGCCTGAAGGCCGCGCCCCTTTCTGCAGATTTGGTACGGCGCTAAGCAGGGACGCCCGTGCCACTACTCTAGATCTACAACTCCGGAAACCAGAGTTTCTTCGCGGTCAGCCCCAGGATTTTTTGCCGGGTTTGATCTCCGAATGGAATCTCATTCAAAAAAATCTGCAGGTGCTGTGAGTAGCTCATGCCCGGAGTCCAGAGTTCGGACGGAAAATCGCTTCCCCACACACAACGGTCCGCCCCAAAAGCCTGCACGATTTTCATCACGGCGTCGTGCATGTCGGCGCAGGGATATTTCTGTTTGGTGCCCATCGGCACGAACGAGAGCTTCGCATGCAGATTTTTGAAGCGGGCCAAGCGGAGCACATCGTTGAGGATCGCGTCGTAGTGCGGCCCGATTTCCGGATACATGCAGTGGTCGAACACCACTCGCAGACCGGGAAAGTCCGCCAGCAGGCGTCCAAGATTCTCTGCATTTTCACGGTGAATCAGAGCGTTGACCACGATGTTTTCGTCAGCCGCTTTCTTCCAAAGGCTCCTTACGCCTTGAGCATCGATCCGCCCGCTCTGGCCGGGGATGCTGCGCATGCCTTTGATTCCAAACTCGCGCTTGAAGTGCGACAGCAGTTCCGGGCTGTGCGGATCGTCGGGATCGAGCGTGCAGACCCCGGCGGCCCAGTCCGAACTGACCTTGGCGCAGTCGCAGACATAGCGGTTATCGAAACGATAGAACGTCGAGACCTGGATCAAACAGGCGGCGCGCACTCCGTGCGATGCCGATGTGGCGCGCAAGTCGCCGAGAGTTCCCTTCCCACCCGGAGGTCGCAACGGCTTATCGATAGGCGGATAGCGCTTCTCATCCTCACCATAAATATGAGCGTGCGTGTCAATGATCAGCATGGCAGATCAGTATTCGCGTTCATTAGCGTCCATTAGCGGTTGAAGCCCGTTTGCATGCTTCTGATTTCCCTTTTCAACCGCGAATCAACGCCAATGAGCGCGAATCAACAGCAATTTTCAATTCCATATTCACCGGTCAGCTCAGTATTCGCGTTCATTAGCGTCTATTAGCGGTTAAAGCCCGTTTGCATGCTTCGTTTGCCTTCTTGCTTTCCTTTGTCATCCGCCTAGGCGAATTACTTGCTATGCGCACACGACGGATGATTGGAGCGAAATGGACCAGTTTGTGGCTCGCGCTCGCCGCCAGTCCATCGGAGGCCGACGTCGCCATCGAGATTTCCACCCCCATGCAACCGCCCGCGTGGGCGGTGTTGGAACGTCAGCTTTTGGCCGAAAATGTCCCGGCCTGCCGCGAATTTTTCAAACGCTACTTCGATGATCGTGGCTATTTGCAATGTTTCGTGCGCTGGGGTGCCAACGATGGGCCTGACGACGCCTTCGAAAATTTCAACGGCTGGCCCGAGTTGCACGCGCTCGGCGCGAGCGACGAAATCCTCAAGATGTATCAGACCGGCTGGGAAGGGATGCTCAAACAGTACAGCGAAGCAAGGACGGTCGAAGTGCCGATCGCTCGTGAGGGCATGTACTACAAGGAATTTTGCGTCCAGGCGGACTGGATGCATCTCGGCGAAGGTCTGCAGCTCTTCAATCGCATGGGACTCTCGGTGCCGACCGACGCAAAGTATCGGGAGCGGGCACGTCGGTTCGCCGGATTTTACATGAACAAACCGAATTACGACCCGCGGCGCAGGATCATCCGGAGCATGTTGAACGGCAGCAAGGGCCCGATGCTGCGCAAAGCCACGGCAATCGACTGGGTCGGTGACCCATTCGATGTCACCGGTTTTGTGGCCCTTCACGGCGAACACACTTTTGAACAATTCCTCGCCCATTACCAGGAATACACCGACGTAGCCGGCGACAATTGCCTCAACCTGGTCGCCACGACCTTGCCCTTGAATGCCTACATGCTCGCCCACGAGGCAAGGTACAAGAAATGGATTCTCGAGTACATGGACGCCTGGGTGAACCGCATGACGCAGAACCGTGGGATCATTCCAAGCTACGTCGACCTGAATGGACAAGTCGGCGGTCCGGAAGGCAAATGGTGGGGGAACACGTACGGCTGGGGCTTTAGTCCGGTCAACCCGGTGAATGGCCGGCGGGAAAATCGACATCGCATTCCGCGCGCCCTCGTTGGCTTCAACAACGCGCTGTGGGTCTCGGGCAATCAGAAATACGTCGATGCCTGGCGAACCATGATCGGCGCCGTCAACGCCAACGCGCGGACGAACAGCGGGCGTGTCGAATACCCGACCATGCACGGCGAGCAGGGATGGTACGGCTGGCAGTCTCGGCCGTGGGACATTGGAGCATTGGAGGTTTATTACTGGTCCATGAAACCCGCCGATCTTGGCCGAGTCGCGAGCAACGGCTGGATTGCCTATCTGCAAGGCCTGGACGCAAGTTACCCGGAAACCGCGTTACGGAGAGACCTCAACACGATTCAGTCCCGACTCGATGGCATGCGGCGCGATGACTTGCCGCCGGAAAAGCGGCTCGCTGATAACATGCTGCATTTCAACCCGGCCGCGACCGCTTCGCTCGTGCAGTTGATGTGGGGTGGGCTGCCGCCCGGTGTGGATGGCGGCCTGGTGAATGCGAGGTTGCGTTACTTCGATCCTGCGCGCAAACGCGCCGGCGTGCCTGATGAAGTTGCGGCTTTGGTCTCACAGTTAACCGACGATGAGACCGTGGTGACGTTGGTGAACCTGAACAAAACGGAGCCGCGGACGCTGGTGATGCAAGGCGGAGCGTATGGCGAGCATCGGTTCGAGGGCGTCACGATAGGAGAGAAGACCGTACGGATAGGTTCAACTTTGCTCACTGTCCAAATGTATCCTGGCAGCGGAGCGAGGCTCACTTTGCGAATGAAGCGTTACGCCAACCCGCCAACGGTGTTGCATCCGTGGCAGCGCGCCGGGGTCAAAAGCAAGAACTGAGGCGGCGTTCCTTTAGCACGGCTGATTCAATAATGCGCGCGAACAGGGGGCGGGGACGGGGCGCCCCCGGTTGGAAAGAAACGATTCTGATACCCAGTGGGGACAAGCTGTCCCCACCCCTTGAATCAGCCGTGGTTCCTTTAACGGGTGATTCAATTGTCGGAGCCGACGTAGGGACTCGTGCAACAACAACTCCGGATTTTGAGAAGGACTCACCCTCACCCCTGCCCTCTCCCATCGGATGGGAGAGGGAGAATCGAGCTCCGTCGGTCGGCGTATCCAACCAAAGTAGAAGGTGCAAGAGACGAATCAGGCTGTTCGCTCTCCGGTCGGGTATGTGTTAGCGTTTTGCCAAAGGAGCGCGGCCTTGAGGTCGCTTCAACGTCCGCACTTGCCCGCGGCTCATGAATTCGCAGACGCTCAGAGCTCGTCCAACGCTGAAGCGGCGTAAACGCCGCGCTCCTTTGGTACGGCACGGGCACGCTAAACAGATACCCCGTCGGACGGGAGAGGGGCAGGGTGAGGGGTCATTTTGTTCGAAATACGCCTCCTGTCCGGCGCTTGCTTTCGCACAAACCCCAAGGAGGCACAGCTCTGGCGCTTTCTTAAAGTGAACCCTCCTGACGTCGGTTCCTACAATTCCGGAGCCTTGCCGGGAGGCCACGCCTAGCCCAATTGCTCCACCGCCTGGATCAGCGCGCGGATATAACCATACGCAAATGCAAAAGCCTGGGTACCGCCCGGGTCGTCCGGATGATAAGGAACATGGTCCGGCATCATCAGGTAGGGATATTCGACCTCCCGGTAAGCCAGCATCGCTCTGACCATGTCAACGTCGCCCTCGTCGGGATACACTTCGACGAAGTCATCGCGTTTCCCGCGGATGTTGCGAAAGTGGACGTTGAAGATTTTCCTGCGCGATCCGAAGTATTGAATCACGTCGAAGATTTCCTTGCCCGGATTTTCGAGCATCTCAGAAACGGTGCCCTGACAGAAATTCAATCCGTGGTAGGGACTTTCCTTGATGGAAACAAATTTCTTGAGGCCATCGACCGTGCCGAGGACCGCATCCACACCTTGATAGCCGATGACGGGAGGGACGCCCGGATCGTGGGGATGGCAGGCCAGCCGGATTTTGTACTCGTTGGCCACTGGAACCACACGTTCCAGAAAATAAGTGATGCGCTCCCAGTAGATATCCGCCGTGACGCGACCGGCACGGGTAACGGGCGTTCGCGGGGTCGCGTCACGAAGCCGCCAGGTACTGTATCCGACTCCGCCTCGACCCGGAGTCCGGCCGGTCCTAAGGACGCCGAGAATGTTCAGGTTGTACTTGATGGCCGGTATCTCCGCTTTGGCGCAGTGACGGATGAGATTCTGGAAGCGCTCGATGTCGCGGTCGCGTTCGGGGCTTTGGCCGAGCAGGATCGCCGGACGCTCGGTTCGATCGATGTGGGTCGAAGCCAGGAGCGGCGGCATCAACATGTCAATGCTGATATCCCACTTCGCCGCGCGCTCCTTGAGTTGCACGAGTTCGTCCACCGTTGGATAACCGAGGTCCTTGTCCGCGAATTCCGCGACTCCGCAGATGTTTTTGATGCCATGACGGGCGAAGAACTGGAGTCGCGTGTCAGAAGTGGGCCCGCTTTGACAGCCGAGTTTCATCAGGGCGCGTTTGCGGCCGGCAGGCGTCTGAGCCGAGAGCAGGGCAGAAGAAGCTGGCAAGACAACGCCCGCCGCGGTAGAACGGATGAAATCCCTGCGGTTCATAGGATCAGCCATTTACTAATGCGTCCCTGGATTTTTTCAAGCCGGCGATTGGTGCGTGGGAGTGGGGGGCCGCATCTTGGAAACCCCACCGGAGTGCGGCTGTGTCCGAAGTATCTGTTTAGCGTGGTAGAACTCGTCGCGCTGCGACGATATGTGTTTAGCGTAGCGCAGCCGTCTCGGCTGCGAGTTAACAGGGCGTCCTCGCCCTATTCGCACGTTGGGCGGCGAGACGCCGCCCGAACTCCCAGGCGAGGACGCCTGCGCTACAGTTTCCTCCGCACGGCGCTAAACACATACCTGCGACGAATAGCGCCGAGTTCAGCGGCGCAAGGGCTTCCCGCGAACCGGGCGATCCGGGCCAACTGTTCCGCCGCTGCACGCGCCTGCGCCGCCAAAGCAACTGGTCTGGCGACGCGCATGACCAACCCGTCCGTTGATGAATTACCTCGGGCTAATGCAGCTTCGGCGCCGCGAAGGCGCGGCGGGGTTGTCGCAGCGCGACAACCACTACCGCTAACCATTCGTACAAACCAAATCTGTAACAAATGTGCCGAGTTTTTCAGGCAGCTTTGGGCCAGTTTGCTGGTCGGTTTGAGGTCGAAGACCTCGCTGTACACATACTGTCCGGAGGACCACCAACTGCGGATGCCAAAAGTCGCCGAATTATCCCGAATCGCACGACCTGGCCGTGTCGCTGCGGCTGGTGCTCCGCACACAGCCGCGTTCCAATTTCCGGACTTCTCGGTGCATGCCGGCCGAATTTTCAGCTCACCACGGAAGGATTTAGTGTGACTGACGGAACGTCTCCCTCGACCGCGGTTTCCGCGCTGGACCGCGCGCGGCGAAAGGCGTATTGGCGGCTCCTGCCGCTGCTCTTCATCTGTTACGTGATCGCCTACGTGGACCGCGCGAACGTCGCCATTGCCAAGCTGACCATGACGCGCGACCTGCCTGACTTTGACAATGCGGTCATCGGCCATGGCGCGGGCATGTTTTTCATTGGTTATTTTCTGTTGGAAATCCCGGGGACCCTGATCGTGGAGAAGTGGAGCGCCCGCAAGTGGATCTGCCGGATTATGATTACCTGGGGCATCATGGCCGCGCTCACCGCTTTCGTGCACACGCCCTTCCAGTTCTACCTCGTTCGCTTTTTCCTGGGATTGTCGGAGGCCGGCTTTTTTCCGGGCGTCATTGTCTATCTCACCCACTGGTTTCCCGCCGGGGATCGGGCGCGAGCGTTGTCCTGCTTTCTCGTGGCCACCCCGGTCGCTCAGATCATCAGCCCGAAGATATCCAATGCGCTGCTTAAATTTGGAACCGATGAAACGATCAATGGCGTAATCGTGCATCGCCCGGAGCTGTTCGGCCTGGAAGGCTGGCAATGCGTTTACATATTCTGGGGCATTCCAGCGGTCTTGCTGGGTGTTGCTGTTTTCTTTTTGCTGAAAGACCGGCCGCGGGACGCCGGGTGGCTCACGCCGGAGGAACGTGAGGCACTGCATCAGGAGCTCGAACGGGAGAAGAACCTGCATCGCAGACGTCGCATGACCGTCCTGGAGGCGCTGCGCCATCCCAAAGTGTTGCTGCTGGCGCTGGCTTACTTCTGCATCGTGACCGGCAGTTACGGTGTCGAATTCTTTCTGCCGAGCATTCTCCAGCAATGGTACCATCTGAAACTGGATACCATCACCTGGCTGGTGATTCTTCCACCGATGCTGGCGCTGGCTGGACAAATATTCGTGGGCTGGAATTCGGATCGCACGAAAGAGCGGCGTTATCACGCCGTCGTACCCATCGCCCTGGGGGCCCTGTCCCTGGCCCTCGCGCCGCTGACGCAGGGGCACTTGTTTCTGACCGTCGCTTGTTTCATGCTGGCCTTCTTGGGGTTCAAAGCGTACATGCCCGCGTTCTGGTCCTTGCCGAACCTGTTTCTGACCGAAGCCGCCGCCGCCGGCAGCATCGGACTGATCAACTCGATTGGAAACCTGGGCGGCTACCTCGGTCCCTCCGTCCTGGGCAAAGTGCAGACGGTGACCGGATCATTCGTTGGCGGGATTTACTTTCTTTGTGTCTCCATGGCCGTGTCCGCCGTGATCATTTTTTTGCTTCGCTTGGAACGGGACGGCCGCCATCAATGACTGTATGAAACCGGACAACGCGCCACGCATCCTCACCACTACGGTTGGTTCGTATCCCGTCCCGGACTGGCTCGCGGCGCTGCCCAGCGAACAGGCGCTGCTCGACGCCACGCGCGTCGTGTTCGGCCTCCAACGTCAGGCCGGCATTGACCTGCCCACCGACGGGGAATTATATCGCTTTGATGTGAATCATCCCGACACCAACGGGATGATCGAGTATTTCGTCCACAAGTTCGGCGGCGTGCGGCCCGAGGTGGGCCGGCGCGATACGGCGGCGTTCCGCGCCAAGGCGGATATGCGCTGGCGCAACAAGCCTGCCGCAGTGGTCACCGGCCCGATCACCGAAGGTGCCCTGAACCTGCCCGAGGACTGCGCCCGCGCGGCAAGCGTGGCGGGCGGGCCCTTCAAATTCACGGTCACCAGTCCCTACATGCTTGCCCGCACGTTGCTCGACGAGCAATATCACGATTTTGCCGAGCTCACCCTCGCGATCGCCGATGCACTCGCGGCGCAACTGAGCGACTTGAGTTGCGCCTGCGTGCAGGTGGACGAGGCCAACATTCCCGGCAATCCGGCCGACGGCCCGCTCGCCGCCGAAGCGATCAATCGCGTGCTCGATGCCGTGCGCGTCGAGAAGGCGGTGCATTTCTGCTTTGGCAACTACGGCGGGCAGACGATTCAAAGAGGCGATTGGGCCGCGCTGGTTTCATTTCTCAACATTCTGCGCGCCGACCATCTCGTTCTCGAGCTCGCCCATCGCCCTCCGTCCGATCTCGACGCGCTCAAGGAAGTGAACGAGCAGATTGGCATCGGCCTGGGCGTGGTGGACATCAAGGTGAACCACGTCGAGACGCCGGAGGAAATCGCCCGCGTCATCGAGCGCGCGGAAAAAGTGCTCGGACCGGGCCGCGTGCGCTATGTGCACCCTGACTGTGGCTTCTGGATGCTGAAGCGGTCGATTGCCGACCGCAAAATCGCCGCGCTCGCCAAGGGACGCGATTTGTATTTGGGCCGTCGCTGACGCCATGCCCTTGTTCCAGGAGCGGACAGGAACAAAGAGAAAATCAACAGGAGGTCACAGAGGAAACGGAGAAAGATGTTCTGATCAGGCTTTGAACTCTGTTTTCTCTGTTCTCTCCTGTTCAATTCTGACAACTCTGACGCTGATGCTATGACCGACCGCTTCACACTCTCGCCTTTCGAGTTCTTTGTGCGACAGACCCGCACACGGTTTCCGTTTCGTTACGGCATCGCGAGCATGACGGAGGTGCCGCAGCTGTTCGTGAGAACAAGAGTGACGGTGGCAGATAAATCGTCGTATGGCCTCAGCGCCGAAGGCTTGCCGCCAAAGTGGTTCACGAAAAATCCCGCGACGACTTTCGAGCAGGACCTGCCCGAAATGCTCCTGGTCATCAGCCACGCGGCAAAGCTCGCGGAGGGAATCGCCCGGTCGCCCGTGTCGTTTTTCGATTTCTGGCGCGAGTTGTATCGCCAGCAGAGCGATTGGGCGGACGCCCGGCACACCGCGTCGCTGCTAGCGAACCTGGGCGTCAGTCTGATCGAACGCGCGGCGCTCGACGGTTTGTGCCGTGTCGCCGGCGAACCGCTGCATCGCATGGTCGCGGCGAATCGGCTGGGCTTGCGCCTGGGCGAGATTTACTCCGAACTGGGCGACGCCCAGCCCCGTGATTTGTTGCCCGCCGCACCCCTGCCTTCCTGCTTCGTGCGACATACGGTCGGGCTGGGTGACGCGTTGTCGCCTGCAGACATTCCATCGGGCGAACGCGTTGACGACGGTTTGCCCCAGGATCTGGAAAGCTCGATTCGCGAGTATGGCCTGCGGTATTTCAAAGTGAAACTCTTCGCCGATGCGGAACGAGACTTTGCGCGGCTGCGTGAACTGAGCCGTCTTTTGGAGCGCCAAACCGGCGGAGAATATTTCGTCACGTTGGACGGCAACGAGAACTTCAAGGACTTCGGGTCGTTCCGTGAATTCTGGCAGAAGGCGGCAGGCGATCCTGGCCTGCGCGAGTTGTGGCGGCACATCCTCGTGACCGAGCAGCCGGTGCATCGCGACCGGGCTTTGAGCGATGACCCGGCTTTGCGCGGGTGGTCGGAACGCCCGCGGTTGATCATCGACGAGTCCGACGGCGCGGTCGGGGATTTGCCACGGGCGCTCGCGCTCGGCTACTCGGGCACGAGCCACAAGAATTGCAAAGGCATCGTGAAAGGAATCGCTAATGCCTGCTTGTTGGAAAAGCGGCGGCGGGGTGGCGAACGCGTGGTTTTGACAGGCGAGGATTTGTGCAACCTCGGCCCGGTGGCTTTGCTCCAAGATTTGGCCATGATGGCGCTGCTTGGCGTCGAGCATGTCGAACGTAACGGGCATCACTATTATCGCGGGCTGAGCCTGTGGCCGGCGGATTGGCAGGACGCGGCGCTCGCGGCCCATGGCGATCTTTACCGCAAGCATCGCGATGGCTTCGTGTGCCTACAGATCCGTCAGGGCCGTGTGGAGTTGAGTTCGGTGAACGCCGCGCCGTTCGGGGTGGTGACGCTGTTCGATCCCTCGCGGTTTGAGCGACAGCCCATGCCCTGATACCTGGACACCAATCCCGACACTGGCAGCATGTGTATTAGTATCGCTGTGAATCGTCGCAGGTGTATGTGCTTAGCGTAGCGCAGAGTTGCACTCTATCAGTATCAACCCAAATCTTCGCCGGGCGCGACGATTTTGCGGAGCGCGGCTCTCGGTGGCCGCCAGTTGGATCGCCGTGATCGGGCGCCAGAACTCGTAGTGGTATTTCGCCTCCCAGCACGAGATCGCGCCGTCGGCCATCGCGACGTTCAGGAGCGCAAAGATCCGGGCGGTGTCCAACAACGATGTGTGTCGTTGCAGGACGGCGCTGGCGGCGGCGCGGTTCCAGAACGTGAGGGCGGTACCAGCCCAGAAACGGGCGGCCGTGGTCTGATCGGCGGTACGCACCGTGCTCGTCGCCTCGCCGATGGCCTTTTCCTCTATGTAGTCCGCCGTGTATTTCGCACTCGTCAGGGCAGGAGGTCCCGGGGTACGGAAACTTGAAGGGCTGGGAATAACCCAAGGAAGAGTGTGCGCTAAAGACGGGAAAAGGCCGTTGGCAAAAGCCGTCGGTGTCGGCCGCCATTTGCCGACATTAGTGCTGCCCGTGTATGTCGATGGGGACGGGTCGAAGCCGTCCGTGCTGCGCCAGGCCCAGATTAGATCGGCGGGTCATTCCAATCGAGCACTTCATCGGCGGTGTGCTGCTTCTCATAAAAATAGTATTCCGCCGTATAAGGCACTCGGGCTTCCAAGTGCATCGCGTCACCGGCAGTCGCGGGGGCTATGCCACCCACGGTGTTCACGCGTTGGATATAGGTGACGTCGCTGAATTTGCCATCGCCAGAGTTCGTCGAGGCTTGCAGCAAAAGCCATGGAATGGCGTTCGGATCCGCGGATGGACTGCGTTGAAGCACCATGCCGACTACTTTGCTGCCGTCTTTGTGTTCCCAGGTGGGGCCGGCATAGTGAAGCCCGACCACGTCATCCCGGTCGTCAGCTTTGAACAGGACCGCTTCCGGGGCCTTGAACACCCAACTGAACAGGGCCGGGTTGGTTGCATTCTGTGTCCAGGTGTAAATCTGCACACCGACAGCGAAAACGTGGAAGGTCACTTCCTGGTTTTCGGGCGGCTCCAAGATCGGCGGCACGACTGGCCGCCGTAGATCGTGATCTTCGCGTTCTTCATCATCACGGTCGTCATGTCCCTTATTCTTCTCCTTGTCCTTGTCCTTCTTGCCATGCTCCTTGTCCTTCTTGCCATGTTCCTTCTCTTTATCCTTTTTGTCCTTGTTCTTCTCGCCATTGGCGTGTGCGGGAGAAGCAAGCGCGAGCAAAGCCAACGCGAGCGCTGCCACCACGAGGCCGAATCTGTGTCGTCTTTTCATGGATCTAGTTCCTTTCCCTTCCGACCGGAGCCGGAGATTGGTTTGAGTTTGTTCGTCGAATTGACCTAGTTCCTAACGCTGGGAGGGATCCGCCTTATCGGCTGCTTCCGACAAAGCAGCTCAGGAAAACGTAGATCTGACGCCGGAACAATTCCCTCTACAGCGCAAGAGGAACTGGTGAATGGGGATTAAGTCGGAAAAATTGGATCCTGTCAATCGGGGCGGCACTGATTTTGGAGCAGGGGTTGTTCACAGGAATGCGACAGATAATTTGGTATCCGCAGAGGCGGCTTTAGCCTCGCTCTGCCAGACCAATTGGTTTCCGCTTTACGCTCAGGTGTGGGATGTGACCCGGAATTGAGCTGACAGTGGTTTCTCGACAGCAAACCAGATTCAACCTAAAGTTCTCCCGGTTCTTGTCCCCGCTGGTTTTTCGGTCTGGTGTCTTTGGAACCGGGGACGAGCCGTCCCCGCCCCTCTTGGTGCGCATAGTTGATTAAGATCCGGATGAACGCGGCGTTTGACGGCATCATTCTTGGCGCCGGCCACAATGCGTTGGTCCTACAGGCTTACCTCGCGCGCTGCGGATTGAAGACCCTCTCGCTGGACCGCGCCCCAATTCCCGGCGGCGGACTGATGACCATCGACAACCCGCGTCTGCCCGGTTTCCGGCATAACCCGCACTCGTTCTTCCATCGCGGCGTGACCGCGATGCCGTGGTATCGCGACCTCGAACTGGAACGCCACGGCGTTCGCTATCTCCAACCGAAACTCAATGTCGCCATGATCCTGCGCGACGGGCGCGCCCTCGAATGGTGGACCGACCTTGATCGCACCGTCGCATCATGCGCCGACTTCTCAACACGCGATGCGGACGAACTCTGGCGGCTGGCCGAGGAATTCAAGTTGATCGTAGAAATGATTCTTCTGCCGGAAGCGCAATCACCGCCGCTGGAGCCGGGATTGCGGCATAGACTGCTGGAACGTTCCGCGCTGGGTCGGCGGCTGCTGGAAATCTCCGCGTTGTCACCGCTCGAATTTGTCACGGGACATTTCGAGAACGACACGGTGCGTGCCGGCCTGCTTTTCTTCAACGGCCTTCGAGAAGTGGACCTCCGCTTGAAAGGGTTCGGTCACTCAATCCCCGCACTGCTCGCGTCACGCGCAAAGGCGCAGATGGCTGTAGGTGGGACAGCCAGCCTCGCGCACGGCCTCGTTGCCGACATCACTCAACATGGTGGTGAGGTGAGGTGCGGGATCGAGTTGCGCCGCATCCTCGTGCGGAACGGTCGGGTATCGGGCGTTGAATTGGCAACGGGCGAACAGCTTCATGCGAACGACTTCGTTGCGTCCGGACTAAATCCGCAGCAAACGTTCCTTGATTTGATGCCGCGCGAAGCCGTGCCGGCATCGCTGCGGAATGCGGCGGCGCAGTTCCAGTACAACCTGCTCGCGCCGCTGTTCGGTCTGCACCTTGCGCTCGACGAACCACCGCGTTACGCCGCGGCCGAACGGTGTCCGGAACTCAACCAGGCGTTCATGGTCCTGATCGGGCTTGAACGGTTCGGTCAATTTCACGAGATCGTTGCCGCCCATGAACGGGGCGAGATTCCGCCTCCCGTCGCCTGGGGCGCGTGCCCGACCTTATTCGATTCATCGCAAGCGCCGCCCGGCAAACACACGGCCTTTCTATGGGAGAAGCTGCCCTACGCTCTGCACGGCGATCCGTCGAATTGGGCGCGAGAGAAAGAGGCTCACGGCGCGCGACTGCTCAGGCTGTGGAGCGAGCGGACGCCAAATCTGGGTCACGGCATCATCAAGGATCAGTTTGTTTTCAGTCCGGCCGACACGGAAACCGCGTTGCCCAACATGAGTCGCGGAGACTTGCTGGTCGGCTCGTTCGCCAACAACCAGGTTGGGTACCATCGTCCTTTCGCTGGCGCGGGCTGTTATCGCACACCCGTTCCGGGCCTCTATTTGTGCGGCGGTTCAACGCATCCCGGAGGTAACATCACCGGGCTGTGCGGCTACAACGCCGCGCGCGTCATCGCGGCCGATCTCGGCAAAGTAATCTGGTGGAACCCACCGGATGTGGAGCAGGCGCTGTCCGCACTCTGAAAGGGGCCTGCCACCTCGGCCCTCTCCCATCGGGTATGTGTTATCGCCGCAACTACGGTTTGCGTAGGAGCGCGGCCTTCAGGCCGCTTCACTGTGCGCGATTTCCTAAGACGTGGCTTTTCCGTAACGTCGCGTGTCTGTGCCACGCGGAAGCGACGTAAACGTCGCGCTCCTAGCGCTTCACTGCGAGCGCGACGGACACGAGAATCAACACAGCGCCCACCGAGCGGAATCCCATGGCGCGCGAGCCGGCGGTATGGCGTTCGGTATTTTTGAGCCAATGGCCTACACACCACACGAACGTGATACTCCATAAGCCGCGGGTCGCATACACTACGTTCACGGTGGCGGCGTCCCGCCAAATGCCAATGGCTGTGGTGACGAGGATCGCCTGGAGCCCAGACAGCGCTGCCGCGGCGAAAATCCACTGCCAGGCCTTTCGCGGCGCGCGAAGCGACCTCAGGCCGAAGAACGGAAGCATCCCAACGGAGAAGATCGCGAGCGCGGCGAATTGGAACGGAAGAAAGTTGAAGACGCCGAATCCATCCGCCCACGATTGAATCATGACATCCGTGAGGGAAAATGCGGCGGCACAGCCCAGCGCCAACACCGTGGTCAACCCGGCGCGGCGTCCCGGTTTGAAATCCGTCACGCCCATCAAGAAGACCCCCGCCGTGGTCAACGCGGCGGCAATCCATTGCGTGGTGGCAAGAGGCCAGCCGAAAACGAGCCGGGCCAGGAGGGCGACAAAAATGACCTTCGCACCGAGAAGCGGTGTCGCCATCGAGACATCCCCCACTCGCAATGACAGGACATTCAACAGATGCCCAGCCGCAAAAGCCGCGCCGGTGAGGACGGGAAGAGGCCATTGGCTCCAGGGCACCGGATGCGATTCGAAGGCGAACAACGGCATAAAGAGTATTGCGAGCAGAACGTTGTTCACCACGACGGCATGGACCACGCCAGCGCCTTCGTCGTAGGCGCGTTTGAACACCATCGAGCCGAACGCAAACACGATGGCGGCGAGCAGCGGCAAGAGCAAATCCATATCGAATGGCCCGCGAGGGCGCATCTGGACACTTCCACTGGAGCTCGGGCGGTCCCCGCCCTTCCTGAGCCTTTCCACCAGCTATGCCGCTGCGGATCGGGACGGTCCGCGGTCCGGCGGTGGCGATTTCAAGATGCGCCCGGCGCGCGATTGTGCTGAAATCGCCGCTCGTGTTCAACGCACTAGAAACAATTGAGGCTAACCAACCCGCAGCCGGATGTTGCTGATATTCGGGAGACAGCTAAGATCAGACGCAATCGAATGACCCGAGTGCCGGACGAAACGCGTTGGAAACGGTTCAATCAGCGATGAATGACCTTCGCTTCGCCTCCCGCCATTTTCTAATGAACAAGTGCTTCACCCTCCTGGCCGTGTTCATGCTCGCGTTTCTCAGCGCCGTACGGCTCAGCGGTGCCGAAGCGCCATCCACGAACCTGGGTTTTTCAATCCAACAGCAGGGAGAAACTGCCTGGCTCGTTAGACCCAACGGAGAGCGGTTCTTTTCGCTCGGCGTCTGTTGCGTCAGCCAAGGTACGTCTCGTTCGGAGTTCAATTCTGCCAACCCCTCGTATGCCGCATGGCAGCATTATGCCGATTCGAACCTGTGGGCCAACGCCACGTTGAAGCGGCTCAGGACCTGGGGTTTCACCACCGTGGGCGGATGGAGCGATTACCAGGTCTTGCGAGACCGCGGTGACCAGGACGTGGCGTTCGCGCCCGTGCTGCACATCGGATCAACTGCCGGCGCGCCCTGGTGGGATATGTGGGATCCGAAGAACATCGACCGCATGGACGCCGTGGCGCGGGAGCAGATTGTGGCACTGCGCGACGATCCGCGGCTGATCGGCTATTACAGTGACAACGAGATGGGTTGGTGGAATGCGATCCTCTTTCAAATGACGCTCGAACAAGCTCCGACCAGCGGGCAACGCCAGCGGCTCATCAAATTGCTCCGAGAGACGTATCAGAACGATTGGTCCAAATTGCTGCAAGATTTCGAGCCTGCTCCCGGTGTGGAGAATTGGGAGACTCTCGAACAGCATGGAATGCTCTTTCTACGTCCTGGCGGCAATGGCATCCGCGTCGAGAGGCGGTTCCTTGAGCTGCTCGCGGAACGCTACTACTCGTTGGTTCGTGACATTATCCGGAAGTACGACCGGCGGGCGCTGATCCTCGGAGACCGTTACCAATCGTTCTATTATCCGGAAGTCGTCCGAGCCAGCGCGCGTTATGTGGACGCCGTTTCCAGCAATCTCAACGCGAGCTGGAGCGACGGCAGCTTCGCGCGATTTTATCTGGAAACACTGCGCCGATTGGCTGGGAAGCCGGTTCTCATTGGCGAGTTCTATATGTGCGCTCGAGACAATCGGAGCGGCAACAAGAATGATCGTGGCGTCTTTCCCGTGGTCGCCACGCAGAAGGAACGCGCCGCCGGATTCCGAAACACCCTCGAGGCGTTAGTCAAAATCCCGTACGTCATCGGCGCCGATTGGTTCCAATATCACGACGAACCCACTCACGGCCGATACGATGGTGAGAACTTCAACTTCGGCCTGGTGGACATCCACGACCGCCCTTATGAGGCGCTCACGAAGACGGCCTCCGCGCTAGACCTCGTCCGCATCAAGAAGCAGCCTGCGCCTGCGCGACCGGACGCTTCCCAAGGCGTGCCGCCCGCGCCGGGAAATCCACTGGCGCAGTTTGAACCGAACCTGGCCCTCAAACACTGGGACCGCGAGCGCGGATTCGTCCAACCGGTTTCGGAGGATCCGCTGGCCGACCTGTATGTGTGCTGGAATAAGAAGGCGATTTATCTTGGACTCTACGCGCAGGACGTCACCGAGGACGCCTTTTACAAGGACAAGATCGTGCGCGCGAGTGACCGCGCCGAATGGGTCGTTTACCTCGACGGCTCAACCAACGCGATTCGGAGCCGTATCGGAGCTGGATTGGAGCCGATGGCTGATGAACCAACCGTTCGGTTGGTGAACATTTCAGGCATCAATGGAAGTATTCGGAACATCGCCTGCCTGGAAATACCCGCAAAATTATTCGGCAAAGACCGGTTCAAAACGGGCGACGGGATCGAACTATCCTCAACCTTTCACAGCCATTGCCGCGCTTACCGCGTGGACTGGAAAGGGAGATTCACATGCGATTGAGTTGGGGAACAGCGCTGCTTGCCTGCGTCGCCTCCGTAGCGGCGCAGAATCCGGAAACGAAGTCCCCGGCGGTCTCGCCGACCGGCTTTCGATTCGAAGCGATCGGCGACAAATCCGTGGGGCTTTGGGAAGGGGATCGGCCCGTATTTGTTTATCATTTCGGGGCGGTCACTAATTCCAACGCGCCGAATGCGCGCGGCCGATCCAATTATTTCCATCCTCTTTACGGGCTCGACGGCGAGGTGTTGACCGACGATTTCCCCCAGGACCACGATTACCATCGCGGTCTTTACTGGGCTTGGTCGCACATCCGAGTTGGCGACCAGGAGTACGATTCCTGGAGTCTGCGTGGAATTCGCTATGAATTCCGGCGTTGGCTCGCGAAAGAGGCGCGTGCCGATGGCGCGCGGCTCGGCGTCGAAAATGGATGGTTCGTCGGCGACAAACAAATCATGCGCGAGACGGTCTGGGTCAAGGTGCATCCGCGGTCGGCCTCCAACCGTGCCATCGATCTCGAATTGACGTGGATGCCAACCGACGGCGCGGTCAGTCTTCAGGGGGCGGAAGGCAAGAGCTACGGCGGGTTGACGCTGCGGTTCGGACCACGATCCAAGACGTTGATTACAGTGCCTGGTGGCAGAACGAGCGGAGACCTGGTGATGACCAACCTTCCCTGGGCGGACCTATCCGGCGACTTAAGGAAAGTCAGCGGCGAGCTGAGCGGCATAGCCGTGTTCGTCAATCCCGGTCATCCCGATTATCCGCCCACCTGGATGACGCGCCATTACGGGCTGCTGGCCGTGGGCTGGCCGGGAGTCAGGTCGAAAATGTTGCCTGCCGGTCAACCGGTCACCTGCCGATATCGGATCTGGATCCACCGAGGCACGCCGGATGCCGTGGAGATTAAGCGGGCGTACGAAGAATACTGCGCCACGGCCAGAAACCACTAGGAAGATTGGACATTTCGGGTTTGGTTGACCGGCCCGACGCTGCGGCTCCTGCGCATCGCGGAGCGCCAAAGGCGCCGTTCATACCAGCCCAGCCCGGCGGGCTGGGAATTCGAGACGAACAATGCGGAGCGCTGAAAGCGCGTTCCATCGGTTGCGATTGAATTATGGGCGAACGGTTTGCTGGCAGGATGTGGACTGAGCATTCTGCGCTCAACGACTTCGGAAATTGGACCGCGCCGTTGGCGCTTGGGGTTGCTTTTGAGACCTCTAACTGGGGCTTTGCCCCAGTCTGGTATGAGCCGGGCCTTTGGCCCTTGTCACTCTCCGACGGGGGATGGACCACCCCAATGCGCGCGGAAACTGTCCAAACTGCAGTCCCGGCGTTGAAACGCCGTATTCTCATGAGGTCCCTTCGGGACTGCAGCCATTCCTCAGTTGAAGGGCTAAAAAATTGAGACGGGCCTCCGTCGCAGGGCGCAAAAGTTTTTTTTGCGCCCCCATCGGTCACAGATTATTGTTTGGAGTTCCCTTGCAGATGTGTGAGGTCGCGACCATATGCGGACAACCGTCGAAGTTCTTGAGCGAGGGTCAGATTTGTTCGGCAAAGGCGCTTTATGAATCACTTGAATTCAATCGGTTTCAGGTCGCCGCCGGTCCTCCGCAGACCCGTCGGACTCCTCGCGATCTCATTTTCGGTCCTCACAGTGATCGCAAGCGATGCGGTGATCGACTTTCGAACTTTCATTCCGGGCGTGCTGGATGCGCCAATGTATCGGGCAGACGGCACAAACCGGCTAAGCGGTCCGCGCTACGGCGCCGAGCTTCTTTTCGGGTCGAGCGAGGGTTCAGTGGCGCCAGCCTCAACACGAGTTGCACTGCCGTTTAGCGAGGGAGAGTGGGCCGGTTACCTGGGGCGCGACGAGCCTGTTCCCAGAGTGCTTCCGGGCTTCAAGGCGGGTGATCGCGTCTGGTTCCAACTACGGGCCTGGGAGGAGTACCCCGGTTTTAGGATCCCTGAGGATTTCCCGCCGCCGCTGTTCTATGGCTGGTCGGAGATATTCAGTCTGATCGTGTCGAACACACCCACGCCGCTGGTGGGTTTGAAATCCTTTTCGCTGTCGGTGGCCGACTTGAGGATCCGCCGGCAGGGGGACCAGACGGTTCTGCGATGGGACGCTGGCGGCGGCCTCGTCTCTTACGATTTGGAGATGACGGATTCCTTGCATATCCCGGGTTCTTGGCGCTCTTCAGGTCTCAAGCCGGCCCTGGAAATACAGGGAGATCGAGGTTGGGGGAGCTGGAGGGCGGATTGGGTACTGACAAACTCGATCGGCCAGGGCGCGGTGTTCTACCGGATCAAGCTGCTGACTCCTCCGTGAACCCACGTGAGTTTTTCATCAACCCGGCCGATTACGGCCTTCCCACGCGGGAGGAACTGGTTGCCTACCGAATCTGGGACAACCACTTTCATGGCTTTGCATCCAAGAATCCCATCGAGCAGTATGAGCGGAACAATTTTTTCGTCGAACGCATAGGCATCGAGCGGTCCATCGCCCAGGAGGTCGGCGGCACATTGGAAGAGCCGTTTGCTCCCTATCCATACGATGCCGAAATTGTGAAGATTCTGGAGCGAGACAAAGACCGCCTTTCCGGTCGCACGCCCATCGACCCCGGTTTTCCGGAAGAGAGTTGCGCCAAGATCGAAAAATGGATTCGCGACGGTCCCTGCATCGGAATCAAATATCCTGGCACCGGGAAAAAGGGAGTCACGTGCAGTCACCCGAACAACGATCCCATCATGCGGCTGGCCACGGAACTGGACGTGCATGTCTATGTGCACACGTGGCTCAAGGTCGGCGGCACGCCACGGTTGCCCGGCGGCGACAACGGGCCGTCTGAATCGACTCCCATGGATCTGGCAAAGTTGGCGCAGCGTTTTCCGAAAGTCTCGCTGATCTGCGGCCATTCGGGTGGTGATTGGGAGTTGGGTGTGCGCGCCGTCCGGCCATTCCAGAATGTGCTGCTCGAATTCTCCGGCTCCGATCCGCATTCCGGCATGGTGGAGTATGCGATCCGAGAGCTGGGAGTGGAGCGGCTCGTCTGGGGCGGGCACGGCCCGAGCCGGAGCTATGCCACTGAACTGGGCAAGGTTTTGGATGCCGATATTTCAAAGGCCGATCGAATGAAAATCTTCGGTGGAAACCTGCGGAGGATTAGCGCGTCTATCCTCCGCAAAAAAGGATTTAAGATTGTGCCTTGATTGGCCGAATGAAAACATTTCGCATTCACACGAAACCCATCCATCGGCGTACTTTTTTGAAGCAGTCCCTTCTGGGCGCGGCCGCTGTTTCGCTCGGCGGTCATGGACCCGTGGGGGCACAGACTGCGGCTCTCAACGCAGCCGGCTCCGCCCGGGCCGTTGGAATCATCGACACCAATGTGAATCTTTTCGACTGGCCATTTCGCGCGTTGAAATACCGCAACACCCGGGCACTGGTGGCCAAGCTCAAGAAGCATCGGGTCATCGAGGCCTGGGCGGGCAGTTTCGAGGCGCTGCTCTCGAAAGACATGAATGGAGTCAACGCGCGACTGGCGGCGGAATGCCATGAGCACGGCCCGGGGTTTTTGATTCCGTTTGGCAGCGTCAACCTGGCCTGGCCGGATTGGGAAGAGGACGTCCGCCGCTGTCATGAGCTTCACAAAATGCCGGGCGTTCGGATCTATCCCGGCTACCAGCCATTCGATCTGGACCATCCAGGGATGGAGAGTCTTTTGAAAATGACCTCGGAACGCGGATTGATTCTCCAGGTTGTCTTCGGCATGGAGGATCCACGGGTGCACCATCCCATACTTAATGTGGGCCCGGTCACGTTCGGTCAATTGTCGAGGGCTGTTAATGGAACACCGAACGCGAAGGTTCAGTTGCTGCATTTCTCCGGCTCGAGCCAGGGCGCAGACGTATCTGAATTCATGGCGAAACCCAACACGCTCATGGATATTTCGCGGCTTGAAGGCAACGGCGCCGTGGGGCGTATGATCGGCACGATCCAAGGACTGCCCTCTCCGCGGGTGTCGGTCGATCGGATCGCCTTCGGTTCCCATGCCCCGTATTTCCCGGTGGAAACAGCCATCCTGAAACTGATTGAGTCGCCACTCGACGTTCAACAACTTCAGGCAATCATGCAGGGTAATGCCCGGAGGCTGCTGCCACAGGCATGATGCCAGCGATCAGGTGTTAGCTAGAGCCTGTCCCAGGAGCGTGTTTTGGGAAATCTTTGTCGGAAACTTTGTCGAAGCTCGCGACAAAGTTCTGGGAAAACGGATTTCTGGGAAAGGCTCTAGCTCGAGCTCGGACCTCGAAAATACGACGACGCCCGTGGGCGAAAGAGAAAATAGACAATCACCGCGAACAGCAAACCGTGAACGATCAATTGCGAGACTGAGTGCAAGCCGCTGAGGATCACGTGATATGCCATCCAAGTCACCAGAAGCCAGCGGGCCCAATTGTTGCCGCGAAGCATGAAGACTCCGGAAAGAATTGCGAGAAGCCGGACGAGGCAAACCCAAAGGACATCATATCGAAATGGCGGCGGCGCCTGGAACTCGGTGGCATGGTAGGCAAGTCCGATGGCGCCAGCGGCAATGAACAGCCAACTGATGACAATGATTGGGAGCGGACGTTTCTTCATCCGATTATGATTCTGGCTTCGGCTTCAACGCGATTCGCGCTCATCAGCCAGAGGAAGGCCGAGTATTACCACGTGGTGAACCCCGTTCAAGTTCTTACCCGTCCCGGCTTAGGGTTTGTGCAAAAACAAATCGAAGCGCAATTCAAACAAAATGCCCCTCGCCCTGACCCTCTCCCGTCCGACGGGAGAGGGAACAGCCTGATCCGTCTCTTGCACTTTCTACAGCGGTTGGATACGCCGACCGACTGAGGACGATTCTCCCTCTCCCATCCGGTACCCGTTTAGCGGGTGGCCAGATCCGCGTTGGAGTTCAAGCTTTAGCTTGTTCCGGCGGCGCACGATTTGGCTGGACACGCTAAAGCGTGAACTCCAACGGCGGGACGGGCTAAACACATACCCCATCCGATGGGAGAGGGCAGGGTTGGGGCCGGGGTGAGGGTGAGGGTGGCTCAAAATCCGAAGTTGTTTTTGCGCGAGTCCATAGGCCGTATGAGCCGTAAGCATGCAGTTGAAAGTCGGGCAGGCGTCCCGCCTGCCCAGCCAGCCGTGGGGGATTGGTTAGACCAAGCGGTTTCGTACCTCCTCAGCATCATGGCACTTTGGGTCTTGCGATAGCGTCGGGAACCGTTTTCCATTCCGTCATGCCACAACTCATAGCTAGCGCGGTATTTCATCACCAAAAGGCAAGCGGCTGATCCTGAACCGCAAAATGAAATGGCAACTGGGATTGTTCGCGTTGACGTGCTCGCTGGCCGCGTATGCTGCCGAACCGTGGACGCTGGAACACGCTTTGGATTACGCGCTCGCCCATAATCCGGACGCGCGAATCGCACAGCAGCGCATGGCCGCCGCGCAAGCCGGGTTGGAGCAGGCGGACTCCACCTTCTGGCCGCGGCTGCAAGTCCAATCCAGCTACACGCGCACGGACAATCCGATGCTGGCCTTCGGGAGCATCCTCAACCAGCGATCCTATACTCCATCCCTCGACTTCAACGCTCTGCCCGACGTGGACGACTTCAACGCCCGGGGCATCGTCACCGTTCCGCTTTACGCCGGTGGGCGCCATATCGCGGGCCGCCGGGCGGCCGAGGCGAACACCGCGGCCGCGAAGCAGGACGCCGCCGCGGTGCGCAACGCGCTGGGCTTCGAAGTTTCGCGCGCCTTTCATACGGTACTGAAGACGCGCCAGTTCATTCAAGCCGCCGAAGCCGCGGTGCATTCGTTTGAAACGAACGCCCTCGTGGCCCACACGCGTTTCGAGGGGGGCACGCTGCTCAAATCCGACGTGCTGGATCTTGAAGTGCGCCTCGCGCAAGCCCGCGAGGATCTGATCGGTGCCCGCAACGCCAACACTCTTGCCGAACGCGCACTGCGTAATTTGCTCGGCATCGAGGACGGCGAATTTGTCGTCGCCAACTCGGCCCCAGCCGTCAGCGCGCCGAATGCGGAAGATTTTTCGCAGCGCCCGGAACTGGCCGCCGCCCGGGAACGGGAAGATGCCGCGCAATCGCAACTCCGCGGCTCAAAAAGCAGCTACCAGCCAAGAGTGAGTGCCTTCGGCCAACTCGACTACGATTACGGCTGGGTGACTCGCGGTGACGGCAGGAGCTATGCCGCGGGCGTCATCTTGCAGTGGGATTTATGGGACGGTTTTTCGACGCGCTCCAAGGTCCGCGAAGCGCAAGCCAATCTTGAAACGGCGCGAGAGGAGCAGCGCAAGCTGCGGCTGGCGCTCGATCTGGAAGTCGAAAGGGCCCGGCTCAACCTCAAGGCGGCGGAGGAACGACTGTTGGTGAGTGGCAAAGCTGTGGAGCAGGCGGTCGAAAGCGCCAGACTCACACGCGACCGGTTCGAGCAAGGCCTCGCGCTCCCGGCCCAGTTGATTGATTCCGAAACAATGCTGGTCGCGGTCCGTGTCCGGCGTGCGGAAGCCGAGGCCGATCAGCGCATCGCGGTCGCCGCACTGCGCAAGGCTCTCGCGCTGCCGCAATGGGATGCACCGTCTTCAGCCAGATGACATGAAACGATTCATTTCGCACACCCGAGCGTGGGTCTCAACGGTTGCCGTCTCCTGCGCGCTCGCCGGGTGCGGCTCGAAGACAGGAACCGCGAACAAACACCCCGTCAGCCTTCCGACCGTCCAGGTCCGCGTGCATTCGGTGGAGAGTAAGTCGCGGACAGTGACCGAAGAAGTCGTTGGCACGGTGCGGGCCAAATCGCGCGCAACACTGGAAGCCAGGTTGAGCGGCCGCATCGAGACGATGCCCGTCGCACTGGGCGGGAAGGTCCAGAAAGGCCAGTTGATTGCGCGCGTGGATGCGGGCGAAATTGCGGCCCGGTTGCAACAGGCGGAAGCCTCGCTGGAACAAGCGGAGCGGGATTGGAAGCGTGTTTCCGCCTTGTTTGAACGGCAGAGTGTCACGCGCGCCGAATATGATGCTGCGCAGTCGCGCCAACGGGTTGCCACAGGCGCGGTGGCGGAAGCCAAGGCCATGATGGGTTATGTGGAAATTGTCGCTCCGTTCGACGGCGTTGTGGCAAAAAAGTGGGCCGACGTGGGCGACCTCGCCGTTCCGGGCAAGCCGTTGGTGGACATTGAAGACCCAGCCGCTCTGCAAATCGAGGCCGACGTGCCGGAAGCCTTGTCCTCGTACATCAAACGCACTTCGCGACTCGAGGTTCGTGTGGACGCTTTGAGCGCCTCGCTGGAAGGCATCGTTAACGAAATCGCCCCCGCCGCCGATCCATTGAGCCGGACGTTGACGGTGAAAGTGGACCTGCCGCCAACGGTTGGGCTGATGCCCGGCCAGTTCGCTCGATTGGCCGTGCCCATGGGTGAGCGTAAATCGGTACGTGTGCCGGCGGCGGCGGTCGTGCAGCGCGGGCAGTTGGAGATTGTTTTCTCCGTCGTCGCCCAGCGCGCCCGGTTGCATCTGTTGAAAACCGGGAAGCGCGTGGGGGAGGAAGTTGAAGTGCTCTCCGGACTCGAAGCCGGCCAAACCGTGGTGATCGGCGGCGCGGACCAATTGGTCGATGGCCAACCAGTTGAAGTGAAGTGATCTCCTCTCCGAGTCCAACCTCCACCGCCGGCATCGGCATTGCCGGCCGCATTGCGCGGACTTTTATTGATTCCAAGCTGACGCCCTTGATCGTGCTTGCGTCCGTGTTGTTGGGGGTTGGCGCGATTGTGCTTCTGCCCCGCGAGGAAGAGCCGCAGATCCTGGTGCCGATGATTGACGTGCTGGTTTCCATGCCCGGCTTCAGCGCGAAGGAGGTGGAGGAACGGGCGACACGCCCGATGGAGAAGCTGCTTTGGGAAATACCCGGCGTTGAATATATCTACTCCACCTCGCGCCCAGGCGAGAGTCTGGCCATTGTCCGCTTCAAGGTGGGTGAGGACGTCGAGAAGAGCCTGGTGAAGTTGAACCAGAAGCTGCAATCCAATTTCGACCGCATCCCGCGCGGAGTATCGGCGCCGATCATCAAGCCCAAGTCCATCGACGACGTGCCGATCCTGGCGCTGACGTTTCACGGCAAGGGCTATGATCATTTGACCCTCCGCCGCCTCGTCGCGCAGGTGGATGATGCGGTGAAACAAGTGTCGCTCGTTGGGGAAACCACCATCATCGGCGGCGCGAAACGCCAATTGCGCGTGCTGCTGGATCCCACCCGACTTGCCTCACGCAATCTCACCGCGGCGGAAATTGTTCCGATGCTCACTCAGGCCAACCGGCAAAGCGGGTCCGGCGGCATCACCAGCGACAACCGCGAAACCCTCGTGGAGACAGGCGGCTTTCTTTCCAGTGCGGAGGATGTCGGCAGCGTCGTCGCGGGTGTTTTTGGGGGCAAACCGGTCTATTTGCGCGAGGTGGCCGAGATCAAGGACGATGCCCAAGAGGCTTCGCAATACGTTTTCTTCGGCGGTAGCGCCGAGCACTCCCCAACCACGGGCGAGGAGCCAGCGGTCACGTTGAGCGTGGCCAAGCGACCCGGTGCAAACGCGATTACCGTGGCGCACGCGGTCTTGAGAAAAATCGAGGCACTCAAAGGTAGGACCATTCCCAATGACCTGCAGGTAACCGTCACGCGCCATTACGGCGAGACGGCGGCGGAAAAGTCCAACGAACTGCTGCTGCACATGGGCTTCGCCGTGATCGGCGTGTCCTTGCTGATTCTGCTGACGCTGGGCTGGCGCGAATCCGGAATCGTGGCCATCGCCATACCATCCACGTTGGCGCTGACGTTGCTGGTCTTTTATCTCTACGGTTACACCCTCAATCGCATCACTCTGTTCGCCCTGATTTTTTCAATCGGCATTCTCGTGGATGACGCCATCGTGGTCGTCGAAAACATTGTCCGGCATTTTCACCTCCCGACCAGCAAAGGCCGGAGTTGGTCGGCCGTTGCCGTCGAAGCCGTGAACGAAGTCGGCAACCCGACCATTCTGGCGACCTTTGCCGTGATTGCCGCCGTGCTACCGATGGCGTTCGTTGGCGGGTTGATGGGGCCCTACATGCGCCCGATTCCCATCGGGTCGAGCGCGGCCATGTTTTTCTCCGTGGCGATTGCCTTCATCGTCACACCGTGGGCGAGCATCCGCATACTTCGATGGGGGCGGAAGTATGCCGCTCTGACCGAAGCCACAGCACCCACCGGCGCGGACAACGCGTCTCACCCGCATTCCGGGCACCCGGAGGATTTCTTCACGAAACTGTATCGCCGGATCATGGCTCCGCTCATCACAAGCACAAAGTGGCGGATGGTTTTCCTCGCCGGCATCGTTGGCCTGCTCCTCGGCGCAATGGCGCTGATGGGGGTTGGCTGGGTGAAAGTGAAAATGCTGCCCTTCGACAACAAAAGCGAGTTCCAGGTCATCCTGAACATGCCGGAAGGTAGCGCGCTCGAAAACACGGCACAGTGCGCGCGCGAAATCGCCGCGGCCGTGCGTGTCGAACCCGAGATCACGGACTACCAAATTTACGCGGGCGTGGCGTCGCCGTTCAATTTCAACGGTCTTGTGCGCCACTACTTCATGCGGCGAGGCGCGAACGTGGCGGACATTCAAGTCAACCTCGTTCGCAAAGGCGAGCGCAAGGCACAAAGCCACGACATCGCCAGGCGGGTTCGTCCGCGAGTTGCGGAAATCGCGGCGAGATATGGCGCGCGGGTCGCCGTGGCCGAAGTGCCGCCTGGCCCGCCGGTGCTGCAAACGCTCGTCGCCGAAATTTACGGGCCAACGGAGGAGAGCCGCCTGACGCTGGCAAACAAGGTCATCGGCGTCTTCAAGAACACGCCCGGAGTCGTGGACATCGACTGGTATATCGAGGCGGAGCAACCCAAGGTGCGGTTCGCCGTGGACAAAGAGAAGGCCGCGTTAAACGGCATCAGCGCGGAGTCGATATCCGAAACGTTGCATATGGCTGTCGGCGGCGCGGCGGTGGGCCTGTTGCACATCCCGCGCGAAAAAGAGGACGTGGACATTCTGGTGCAACTTCCGCGTCACAGCCGCTCCACGCCGGATGAACTGCTGGCGTTGCGGGTCCGCTCGGATCGCAATCCTTCCGCGGCGCCCGTGCCGTTGCGTGAACTCGTCAGGATGGAGAAAACCACGGTGGAAAAAAGCATCTACCACAAGAACCTGATGCCGGTCACCTATGTCATCGGCGACGTGGCGGGTGTGGTGGAGAGCCCGGTTTACGCGATCCTGAAGATGAACCAGGCGCTCAAGGCACTCGACACGCGGGCGTTGGGAGGCTCGAGCGCGGCGCTCAAGATCTACAACGCGGTGCAACCGTTCACGGATGATGCGCCTTCCATGAAATGGGATGGGGAATGGCACATCACCATAGAAGTCTTTCGCGACCTGGGCACTGCTTTCGCCGCGTGTCTGGTGTTGATTTTCATCCTTCTGGTGGGTTGGTTTCGCTCGTTCGTGACGCCATTGATCGTCATGGTGGCGATTCCATTCTCGCTCGTCGGCATCATGCCGGCCCATGGACTCCTGGGCGCATTCTTCAATGCGACTTCGATGATTGGTTTCATGGCCGGCGCGGGTATCGTGGTTCGGAACTCCATCATCCTGGTGGACTTCATCGAGCAACGCTTGCGGGAAGGCATGCCGCTGGCCGAAGCGGTGGTGGATGCAGGCGCGGTGCGCTTCCGCCCGATGCTTTTGACCGCGCTGGCGGTTGTCGTGGGCGCCAGCGTTATTCTGGCAGATCCCATTTTTCAAGGGCTGGGGATCTCCCTGATGGCAGGTGAAATCGCCTCGCTTCTCATCAGTCGCATGGCCGTGCCGGTGCTCTACTTTCTGGCTTACCACCGTGGAAACGCCTGAACGAAAAAGTTCCCTTCCTGGGAAGGGTCAGGGGTGGGTTTCGGGCGACTGTTTAGTGCGGTAGCGCGCCTCGTAGCGCAGATTTTCAATCAGCTTTATCGCCGAATTATATTCGGCAGAGTGTCGGACCACTATCAGGCGTTGGCCCGTTGCGATGCGACGCCGATTGCAAATCTGCGATACGGCGCAGCGCGGCGTAGCCGCAACCAAAACGGACCGCGGCTGTGGTCGAAGACCCAGCCGCAGCGCGTCGCACCTGGAAATACCGGCGTGCTGCGGCTGGTGCTCCGCACACAGCCGCGGTCCGTAAAATTTGCGCCGCTTGCGACAATTCTCGGCGATACTGATAGGTGGAAGGCTCCTTCCAACCCGCGCCGAGGGATTTTATCAGCGACACGCTCGCGGCAAATCTTTGTCCGTTGAGTTGAATCACGCTCTGCTCGTGTGCCAGCGTCGTCGTCTGGGCCGCGATCACATCGAGGTACTGTTCCACGCCGGCCTTGTAGCGGTTATTCGAGATGTCCAGTGTCCGTTGCGCCGAGGCGAGAGCCGCGTTTTCTTCGTCGAATTGGTCTGCGAGCAGGCTCTGTGCGGCGAGTTGATCCTCCACGTCCTGAAACGCCGTGAGCACCGTCTGCCGATACGTCGCGACCGTACCGTCGTAGGACGCGCGCGCCGACGCAAGTTGCGCGCGATTGCGCCCGCCGGTGAGAAGGGGCAATTGCAGCGTCGGTCCGAAGGCCCACAGCCGGCTTGGCCAGTCGAACAGCGTGCCGGCACTGATGGATGCAAAACCGCCGGCGCCGTTGAGCAGCACGCGTGGATAAAACGCCGCCTTGGCTGCGCCGATGTCAGCATTGGCGGCGGCCATGTTGCGTTCGGCGGCGGAAATGTCGGGACGGCTCTCGAGCCATTCACTCGGAACGGAAAGGGGAACCGCGGGCAGGTTCGTGGAAACAGCCGTGTTCGGTGTAAGGGCGAATGTCGTGGCCAGTTGGCCGCACAACACGGCGAGGGCATGGCGCAATTGCGCGCGTTGCAGGTCCACCGCCGGAATCTGCGCTTTCGCGCTCTCGAGTTGCGTTTCGGCCTGCGCCACGTCGAGCTCGCTGGCGATGCCCCCCAGGTGCCGGTTCTGTGTCAGTTCCAGCGCGCGCTGGTAAGCGACCGAAGTTCGGGTCAGCAACTCCGATTGCGCGTCGAGCGCGCGCAGCGTGAAATAATCAAGCGCCACCTCGGCTTGCACGGAGAGCCTGGCGGATTCGAGATCATCGGCCGACGCGGTGACTCTGGCGCGCGCGCCTTCAACCTGCCGGCGAATACGTCCCCACAAATCGATCTCCCAACTCGCGTCGGCAGAAACGTTCAAAAGGTTAAACGTTCTGCTCGTCCCAGCCGCCGCACCTGTCGGCGATGCATTCGCACTCGTGCGTTGTCTCGACGCTGAAGGCGATGTGTTGAGCTGCGGGAAGAAGTCCGCCCGAACGATCTTCGCGGCTGCGCTGGCCTGCTCGAGGTTGGCGAGCGCTGTGGCAATCTGCTGGTTGTTCGTGACGGCGAGCCTTTCGAGCCGATTAAGCTCCGGGTCAGCGTAAATCTCCCACCAAACACCTCGAGGCAGGTGTGCCGACGGCTCGGCAGTCTTCCAATCGCCGGCGTTGGTGATGGCCGGGACGCCGAACGCAGCGGGCAGGACACTTGCGCCCAACGCGGCTGGACGATGGTAATCGGGCCCGACGGCGCAGCCTGCAAACAGCGGGATCAGAAGGAGTGCGGTGAAGACGAAACAACGAGCGACAGACCCAACGGCGGGCCCGGCGCGCTGGATCGCGGCTGTATGCGAGCATCTGTTCGGCGCTCCATCGTAGCTCAGAGCATTCGTCATCGAACGTTCGCTCGTCATAAGCCCGCCTCCGCCGCCGCTTCGCCGACGGTTGGTCTTCCCGTCCCACGCAGCTCCCTTTTCCACGTCACCACGCGCAGGCGGAGTTTCTCAATCGCCAGGTAGATCACCGGCGTGGTGTAGAGCGTAAGCGATTGGGATACGAGCAAGCCACCCACCACGGCGATGCCCAGCGGGCGGCGCAGTTCCGAACCGGTGCCGAAACCAATCGCCAGCGGCAGTGCGCCGAGCAGCGCGGCCATCGTGGTCATCATGATCGGACGGAAACGAACCACGCATGCCTGGTAGATGGATTCCTCCGGACTGAGTCCGCCCTCTCGTTCCGCCTCCAGCGCGAAGTCGATCATGAGAATCGCGTTTTTCTTCACGATACCCATCAGCAGAAGGATGCCGATAAATGAAACCAGGGACAGGTCATAGCCCGTCGCGAGCATCGCCAGCAACGCGCCAAGGCCAGCCGACGGCAGTGTCGAAAGAATCGTGAGCGGATGCACCAGGCTCTCGTACAGCATGCCTAGCACGACATACACGGCCACGAGCGAGGCGGCGGCGAGCAACGGCATGGACCTCAACGACGCTTGAAACACCTGCGCCGTGCCCTGAAAACTTCCCTGCACGTTCGCCGGCAGATGCAGCTCGCTGGTGGCCTTGCGAATCACATCCGCCGCCTGGCTCAGCGCAACGCCCGGAGCGAGGTTGAAAGAGAGAGTGACGACCGGGAACTGGCCCTGGTGGTTCACCGAGAGGCTCGTGTTCGACGGCTCAAAGCGCGCGAGACTGCTTAAGGGAACCTGCCAACCGTTCGCCGAACGCACGTAAATTTTCTCTAGCGACGAAGGCTCGAGCTGCAACGCCGGCTCGGCCTCGAGCACGATGTGGTGCTGATTGTAGTCCGTGTAAATCGTCGAGACCTGCCGCTGGCCGAACGCGTCGTAGAGGGTGTTATCAATGGCGGCCAACGAAACCCCGAGACGCGCCGCAGCGTCGCGATCCACCACGACGTTCATTTGCAAACCGAGCATCTGCTGGTCGCTGGTCACCTCGCGCAGCAGCGGGGATGCGCGCAGCTTCTCCACCAGCAGCGCCGACCCTGTGCCGAGCGCATGGAGGTCGGCGGACTGCAACGCATATTGAAACTGCGCCTTCGTCAACCGCCCGCCGGCGCGGATGTCTTGCACCGGTTGCAGGAACAGGCTGATGCCCGGGACCTGTCCCAGTTGCCGGCGCAGGCGATTGATGACCACGTCCGCGTGGACTCTTCGATCGGCGAGCGGTTTCAACGTGATGAACATGCGCCCGTTGTTGACCGTGGAGCCGCCCGCTCCCGAGCCGATGAACGAGCCCAGCGTGGCCACCGCCGGGTCCGCCAGCACGATGCGCGCGACCCGCTGCTGCAATTTCGCCATCGCCGCGAATGAGATGTCCTGCGACGCTTCGGTCGTGCCCAGGATCACGCCAGTGTCTTGTTGCGGGAAGAATCCTTTGGGCACGACGACATAAAGCCAGACCGTGGCAGCCATCGTGAAGAGCGCGACCAGGAGCGTGAAACCTTGGTGCCGCAGCACCCAGTGCAATCCCGTTTCGTAATGGCCGAGCAGCCACTGATAGCCGCGCTCGCACACCCGGCTGAGTCGTCCGGAATGGGGAGCGCGCCCGCCTCGGGCGCAGCCAATCGCGCCCTCGCGATTGGCTTCTTCCGGTGCACGAGTCTTCCGCGAGGGCGCGGAAGCCAGCAGGCGAGGCGCCTGCGCTCCCCGTTCCGACGGCAAATGCCGTCGGGAATGGGGAGTGCGCCCGCCGGACTCCGCTTCCGCCTGCAGAAAGCGCGAGCACAACATCGGCGTGAGCGTGAGCGAAATCACGCTCGACACGAGAATGGCCAGGCTGACGGTCACAGCGAACTCGTGGAGCAACCGCCCGATCAATCCGCCCATGAACAGCAATGGAATGAACACGGCGATCAGTGACAAGCTCATCGAAACGACCGTGAAGCCGATTTGCCGCGCGCCTTGGTACGACGCGCGCATCGGCGCGTTGCCCTGTTCGATGAAACGATGGATGTTTTCAATGACCACGATGGCGTCATCCACGACGAATCCGACCGAGATAGTGATGGCCATGAGCGAGAGGTTATCGATGCTGTAGCCGAGCAGGTAGAGGATGGCGACCGTGCCGGAGAGCGCGAGGGGCACGGTCACATTCGCGATCAACGCCGGCCAGAAGCGCCGCAGGAACAGGAAGATCACCATCGCCACCAGCGCGATGCTGAGCAACAGCGCGAATTGCACTTCGTTCACGGACGAGCGGATCGTCGTCGTGCGATCGCTCAGCACGTTGATCCTGGCGCCAGCCGGCATCCAACGTTCCAGTTGGGGTAGCACGCCGCGAATCCGGTCCACGGTCTGGATGACGTTCGCGCCCGCCTGCTTGAAGACGATGACCAGGACCGCGCGATTTGTTCCGGACCAGCCCGCCAGACGATTGTTCTCCACCCCTTCAACGGCGCGGCCAAACGCATCGAGCCGGAGCGGAATGTTATTGGTCTGGCGAAGGACGAGCTGCTGATACCGGGTCGCGTCGGTCATCTGTCCGTTGTTGACGATGGTGTGCGAAACGTGCTCATCGTCGAGACTGCCGAGCGGCAGATTCACATTGGCCTGGCTGAGAATCGAACGCACCTCCTCGAGGCTGACGTTCGCGGCGGCGAGCGCGCCGGGATCCAACTGCACGCGCACGGCTGACTTTTCCGCGCCGCTGATGAGCGCCTGACTCACCCCATCCACCTGGCTTAGCTTCTGTCCGAGTATGGAGTCGGCGAACTCAAATAGTTGCGACTGCGGCAGCGTGTCCGACGTGAGCGCGAGGATCAGGATCGGCGCGTCGGCGGGATTGACTTTGCGATAGGTCGGCGGGTTCGGGAGGTTGATGGGCAGATCGGTGGAAGCGGCGTTGATGGCGGCCTGCACGTCGTGCGCGGCGTCGTCCACTTTGCGGTTCAGGTCGAATTGAAGGCTGACATTGCAGCCGCCCAGCGTGCTGACCGAGGTCATTTCCGTGACGCCGGCAATCTGGCCGAGCCGCCGTTCGAGCGGCGTGGCCAGGGAAGAGGCGACCGTGGCCGGGTCGGCTCCGGGCAGCGACGCGGAGACCGTGATCATCGGATAATCCACACGCGGAATCGCCGCCACCGGCATGCAGCGATACGCCGCGAGGCCGCCCAGGAACAACCCGAGTGCCAGCAGCGATGTGCCGACTGGACGGCGAATGAAGGGCCCGGAGATGTTCATGGGATGACCCGGATAAGCAGAGCGAAACTCAATGGCTTAAAGAGAATCGGGATGCGCAACACAGGGGGATGGGTCACCGATGCGGAAATCTCGTTTGCTTTTTTGATCTCGTTTCCCCTCACCCTAACCCTCTCCCTCGGGGAGAGGGAATAGCGAGCAACGCGCTCTGAAGGCATTGATATCTCGGGATTCGTCACCGCGTCCTGGTTGCGCGCGGAATGCATTGTCGCAGCACAACTCCGCTCCGGCGTTTCAAGAACGCGGAGGAAGACTCTCCCTCTCCCTGAGGGAGAGGGCCGGGGTGAGGGGGAAGTGTGCGTACTCGCACTGAAATCCGCTGGTGTATTGCGGTTCATGGTTTGTCCGGTGATTGTTGGGCGAGAGCCGATGAGGCACCCGCGGCGAGTTCGGATTCAGCCGCATTCTGCGCGCGCCACTTCCGCATCAGGACTGCGAAGCGGTCGAGGTAAAGATAAATGACCGGCGTGGTGTAGAGGGTCAGGAATTGCGAGAACAGCAGCCCGCCGACAATTGCAATGCCAAGCGGACGGCGCAGTTCCGAACCGTTTCCCTGTTCGAGCGCGAGTGGGAGCGCGCCCAGCAGCGCCGCCATCGTCGTCATCATGATGGGCCGGAAGCGCAGCAAACACGCCTGGTTAATGGATTCTTCGGGCGAAAATTTTCCAACACGCTCCGCCTCCAGAGCGAAGTCAATCATCATGATCGCGTTCTTTTTCACAATACCGATGAGCAGGATGATGCCGATGAGGGAAATCATGGAGAGGTTGTCGCGGCAGACGATCATCGCCAGCAACGCCCCCACACCCGCCGACGGAAGCGTGGACAGAATGGTCAGCGGATGAATGTAACTTTCATAGAGCACGCCGAGCACGATGTAGATGACCAGAATCGCGGCCAGGATGAGAACCGGCTCGCTGGTGAGCGACGACCGGAATTCCGCGGCGCTGCCGGAGAACGATGTCGCCACCGTGTCCGGCAGCCCGATTTCCCCGGTCGCGCGATTGATGGCGTCCACGGCTTCGCCCAGCGATCGGCCGGGCACAAGGTTGAACGAAAGCGTCACGGCCGGGAACTGGCCTTCATGCACGATGGACAGCGGCGCGCTGCCGGCCTGAACCGTGGCGAACGTCGTGAGCGGGATCATCTGCCCTGTCGTTGACTTTACGTAAATTTTATCCAGCGACGCGGGCGTTTGCCGGAACTGCGCATCCACTTCGAGAATGACCCGATACTGGTTGAGTTGGGTGAAGATGGTTGCGATCTGCCGCTGGCCAAAGGCGTCGTAGAGTGTGTCATCGATCGCCTGTGGCAGGACGTTGAGCCGCGACGCTTTCTCGCGGTCCACATTCACGCTGACCTGGAGTCCGTTCTGCTGTTGATCGCTGGCGACGTCGGCGAGTTCGGGCTCGGTGCGCAGTTTTGCCAGCAGCTTTGTCGCCCACTCGGCGAGCTCGGCGCGGTCCGCGTCCTGCAGGGTGTATTGGTACTGAGTGCGACTGACGCGGCTGTCGATCTGAACGTCCTGGGCGGCCTGCATGAACAGCGAGATGCCCGGCACAGCGGCGGTAGCCCCACGCAGGCGTTCAATGATTTCACCCGCGCTCGCGCTGCGTTGGTTGTGCGGTTTGAGGTTGATGTAAAGCCGGCCGGAATTGACCGTGGCATTCACGGTGCCCGCCCCAACGAACGACGCCACGCTTTGCACGTCGGGGTCGCGGCGCGCGATGTCGGCCACCTCGCGCTGGCGCGCGACCATCGCGTTGAATGAAATGGATTGCGCGGCATCCGTGACGCCGATGATGAGTCCGGTGTCTTGCTGCGGCAGCAGCCCTTTCGGCACGAACACGTAAAGCAACACCGTGGCCACCAACGTCGCCGCCGCCACGGCGAGCGTGAATCGGTGATGCTGCAACACCCATTGCAGGCTGCGCTCGTACGCGTCGAGCATTCCCTTGAAGAATCGATCGGTGAGTTGGAAGAACGGTCCGTGTCGCTCGTCGCTCTCGGCGCGCAACAACCGGGCGCACATCATCGGTGTGAGCGTCAGCGACACCAGCGCCGAAACTGCCACGGCGACGCTCAAGGTGACGGCGAACTCGCGAAACAATCGTCCGACGACACCCGTCATGAACAGCAGGGGAATGAATACCGCAACGAGTGAAACGCTCAACGACACGATGGTGAACCCGATTTGCTTCGCGCCCTTGAGCGCGGCGTTCATCGGTGATTCACCGGCCTCGATGAAACGAACGATATTTTCGATCATCACAATGGCGTCGTCCACCACGAAGCCCGTCGAAATCGTCAGGGCCATGAGCGAAAGATTGTCGAGGCTGAAGCCGGCGAGCTTCATCACGCCAAACGTGGCGATCAATGTGAGCGGCAGCGCGACGCTCGGTATGGCCGTGGCCCAGAATTTCCGCAGAAATCCGAAGATGACGAGCACCACCAACGCGACGGTGAGCAGGAGCGTGAATTGCACGTCCGCAACCGAGGCGCGAATGGTTTCCGTGCGGTCAGCGAAGATGGATAGCTTCACCGAAGAGGGCAGCGTGGCGCGGAGGCGCGGCAGCAGCTTCTTCACGCGGTCGGCGGTCTGGATGATGTTCGCGCCCGGCTGGCGCTGAATGTCCAGCAGAACGGCGGGCTTGCTGGCATTCTCTCCGCTGACCCAACTGCCCATGCGAACGTTCTCGACGTTGTCCACCGCCTCGCCAATGTCCGCGACACGGACGGGCGAACCGTTGCGGTAAGCGATGATGACGTTGCGATAATCGGCGGCGGAAAATATCTGGTCGTTGGCGTTGATGGCGTAGGACTGGCGTGTGCCATCGAAGCTGCCCTTGGGTGCGTTGACGCTGCTTTGAACCAGCGCCGCGCGAACGTCCTCCAGGCTCAAGCCGAGCGCGGCCGTGGCGGCAGGATTGACGCGGACGCGCACGGCGGGTTTTTGATTTCCTTCGATGGTCACGAGGCCAACGCCGCTGACCTCGCTGAGTTTTTGCGCGAGCACGGTATCGGCCAGGTCGTTGACTTTCTCCAGCGGCAGCGTGTCGGAGGTGAGTGCGAGCGTGAGGATGGGAGTATCGGCGGGGTTGACTTTGTAGTAGGTCGGCGGGCTGGGCATACCCTGCGGCAGAACACCGCGCGCGGCGTTGATGCCGGCCTGCACGTCCTGGGACGCGGCGTCAATGTTTCGGTCGAGGGTGAAATGCAGTGTGATGGTCGAGTTGGCGAATGAACTCACGGAGGTCATTGTGGCCAGCCCGCTGATCTGTCCGAACTGT
>Ga0070689_100000141_pt1 | contig 41617 bp, 31 predicted proteins | sample KBSS23HmetaG_FD_64669 | JGI IMG/M metagenome (GOLD analysis project Ga0070689, IMG submission 64669) | Switchgrass rhizosphere microbial communities from Kellogg Biological Station, Michigan, USA - KBS S2-3H metaG | ecosystem: Host-associated > Plants > Roots > Rhizosphere ...
GCCGAGCGTTATCCGAAGGATCTTTCCGGCGGCATGAAGCAGCGCGTGGCAATTGCGCGGACCCTCGTGAACAACCCGCGCGTGGTGTTGATGGATGAGCCGTTCGGCGCGCTCGATCCGCAGACACGCTGGGGAATGCAGAGTTTGCTGCTCGAAGTCTCACGAGCGGAAAACAACACGATCCTGTTTGTGACTCACGACGTTTCCGAAGCCGTTTATCTCGGCGATACGATCTACGTGCTGTCGTCGCGTCCGGCCCGCATCCTGCACCAGGTCGACGTTCCGGCCTTCCCCGTGCGCGACATTGCGTTAAAATCAGCACCGGAGTTTCGTGCGGTTGAGAAGCTATTGCTGGATCTTATCTACGCCCCGAGTAAGTCTTGAATCTCTTAACCACAAAGATACTAAGACACAAATTCAAACTTTGTGTGTTTGTGCCTTCGTGGTAAAAATTTGCTGAGTCGTGTATGGGGACAAGCGAAAAGCAGGGTCTGCCAAAGCCGAAGACGGCGATGCGGAAAGACGGCGTGCCGGTCAACGTTACGCCTTTGCGCGATGACACGTTGGCCGCGACGCAGGCATTCGTCCGGCAGAAGATTCACGAGAAGCGCTCGTATCTCAAGGCTGCTTTTGCCAATCCCTACAACCTTTCACTGCTCGCCGGGGGCCTCGCTGCTTCAGCCGTCACGCTCAATCCGCTGCTCGCGATCGTCACGGTCGGGCTCGAAATACTCTGGGTCGTGAACGCGCCCGGATCGAAGAAGCTTCAGGAGTGGCTCTGGGACCCGACTTTCGACAAGGAAGAAGAGGCGCGGCTTCAGGCTGAGCGCGCCGAACGATTGAAAAACCTCGACGAAGCGGATCGCGAACGCGTCCTTGAGCTACTCGGACGACAGCAGGAGATCCACTCGCTGGCAGCGCAAAATCCGTCATTCACCGGCGAGCTCTTGCGCACTGAACTGCAGAAGACCGATCGGCTCGTCGAATCATTCATCGAAATGGCCAACACGTGCTGTCGCTACGATGCTTACCTCGACTCGATCGATCTGAGTGAGCTGGAAAAGGATCGGCGACGCTGGGAAACCATCGCTCGTAGAGAAGATCACGTTGCATCTGAAACTGAGATTGCTCAAAAGAACCTCACCATTATCAACAAGCGTTTCGACAAGATGAAAGAGATTCATCACTACCTGACGGTGGCGCGCGGCCAGCTCGATCTGATCGAGAATTCGTTCCAGTTGATTGCAGATCAGATCGTGACGATGCAGTCGCCGCAGGAGTTGACGGGCCAGCTCGACGAGCTGCTCGACGGAGTCGAATCGATCAAACAGACCGCTGCCGACACTGAGCGGCTCTTAAATCCGATGGGCTTAAAGGAATTCAACGTATGAGCGAAGCGCGAATGCTTCCTGCCTGGGCCGAGGATCTGCGACGCCGTTACTTGCGCGGCGAGGCGTCGATGTTTGTTTTGCACGGCAACGTCTACGACGTCGTGCTGTGCAACAGGAAGATGATGGCGCTAACCGAATTCCTGACGGACGTGTTGTTAAAGGATTCGAAGGAGACGATTGCGGTTTACAACGTCGCCACTGGAGTGCGCTTCACGAAGCGCGCTGACGGCGTGAGCGGTTTGGAAGATCTGTTGCTTTCTACTGAAAAAGATCGCGTCTTCGCAGCACTCGAACGGTTGTTGATTGGCACCACCAAGACTGCCGTCATCATGGAGTACGCCGAGGCGATAGCTCCCGCGGGCGATCCGAATTTCCAGGGCGAAGCGGATCGCGCTGCGATTGTCACGCTGCACCGCTGGTCGGCGCTGCCGGAGATTGAGCGTGGTGACAACGTCGTGCTGCTGATCTCCGAGAACCTGACAGAACTGGCGCCGAAGTTGATCTCGAATCCTAAAGTGGCGGTCGTCGAAGTGCCGATGCCGGACTACGACACGCGCAGGGAAGCGGCGCGGCTGGCCGACAGTCGCTTGACCGAGAAAGACACGGAGCGTTATGCGGGAGTCACGGCAGGTTTGAAGTCGATCCAAATCGCGTCGATCCTGACGCCGCAACCGGCTGCTGAAGAAGAGTTGGCCGATCGCGAGTCGTTCATCGCTGGTTTGCTCGGCGGCGGAGCCGATGCTGCCGCGCGTGCTCACAAACTCGCCGCGCTCACGAGTAACTTGAGCCGTGAAGAAGTAAAGGAACTGGTCGCGCCTACGGCTGCAATGCCCGCGCCTGACGCATCGCTTCCGAGCCCGATCGAACTCGCGCGCAAAGAAACTGACCGGCTCATCGCAAAGAGGAAACGCGAGATACTGGAGCGCGAGTGTTTTGGGTTGGTGGAGTTTGTCGAGCCGGCGCACGGATTTGAAGTTGTCGGCGGCATGGAAGAGGTGAAGAAAGACCTACTCGTAATCGCGGAGAGTATTCGCGAAGGGCGTACCAGCCGCGTGCCGATGGGCATACTCTTTACTGGTCCGATGGGCACAGGCAAGACGTTTGTCGCGGAAGCATTTGCGAAAGAGTGTGGGCTGACGACGATCAAGTTGAAGAACTTTCGTTCGAAGTGGGTGGGCGCCACCGAAGGCAACCTCGAAAAGATACTGAATGTGATTCGCGCCATCGGGCAGGTGGTTGTAATCATCGACGAGGGCGATCGTGCTTTTGGTAACACGGATGGCGAAGGTGATGGCGGCACGTCGTCACGGGTGATTGCGCGGATCAAGGAGTTCATGTCTGACACGTCGAATCGCGGGCGGATACTGTTCCTGGTTATGACCAATCGTCCGGACAAGCTCGACGTCGATTTAAAACGCGCCGGACGTCTGGATCGAAAAATCCCGTTTCTTTACGTGCAGACGGCGGAAGAGGTCGAGCTAGTCGCGAAAGCTTTGCTGCGCAAGAACAAGATCAAGACTGACGTCGATCTGGTTGCGATTCGCGACAGCTTCTCGAGCAAGCTGATTGGCTATAGCAACGCCGATATCGAGGCGGTTTTGTTGTTAGCGAACGAAGATGCTGCGCGTGAGAGTGGCGGCGACGCGCCGGTGCTGGAGAAGCATTTCAGGCAGGCAGCTATCGATTATTTCCCGAGCCGCGATGTCGAGTTATTGGAGTACATGGAACTGTTAGCGGTATTTGAAAGCTCCAGCCGGCGCCTGCTGCCGGCGAAGTACGCGTCACTTACTCCCGAAGATCTCGACGCCAAATTGCGCCACCTCCGCGCGATCGTAGGGAGCAGACGTTAATAGGATTTCCAACCACAAAGGCACTAAGGCACAGATTTAACTTTGTGTCTTCGTGCCTTTGTGGTTGAGTTAAATCATGCCTCTCTGGATCAAAATCTCATACACGCTCTTCATCTGCATTCTTGTCCCTGTTTACTGGAAACAGTATGGACCGGGAAACTTTTTGTGGTTCTCGGATCTCGCTTTGTTCGTCACTGCCGCTGCCCTTTGGCTGGAGAGTTCGTTACTGGCGAGCATGATGGCGCTGTCTGTCGTTGTGCTCGAGTCGATTTGGATAATTGATTTCCTGATTGGCTTGATTGCGGGTTCTTCGGTGATCGGACTCAGCGCCTACATGTTCGACTCGAAAATCCCTTTATCGATTCGCGCCTTATCGCTCTTCCACATCGTGTTGCCGTTGCTGCTACTCTGGCTGCTTTACCGGCTGGGCTACGATCAGCGCGCCTTGCTCGCGCAGACACTGCTCGCCTGGATCGTCCTTCCTCTCTCATACTTTTTGACGAGACCGTCAGACAACGTCAACTGGGTTTTCGGATTGAGTGGTGGGCCACAAAAGTGGATGCCGGCGCCGCTGTACCTGGTGCTATTAATGATCGCGTTTCCGCTCGTCCTGTACTTACCGACGCACCTCTTGCTGAAGAGACTCTTTAATTAGTCGGCTTCCGACACGCTTCCCGAATCGCATTAAACACTACGATATTGAGGTTAGTATCCATCTGCTTTGGCTGCTCGCGAATGTACCTGTTGAGAATGCCTGCGAGCTCCTCGTCTGACATCTTGCCCGTACACGTCTTGAGCCAGTTCAGATTCTCCTCCGGCGCTCCGAAGAACGGCGCCACGAGCATGCCGTTGATCTCGCCGGTGGCGTAAGCACGCTGCTCCGTGTCGCTCATTTCCAGGTAATCTTTCCCGGTGAAAAATCCGGGACTGATCTTTACTGTCTGTTGATTTGCATAAACCGTAACGAAGGCGACGAGCACGATAAAAGGTAGGTATCTCATGCGGCACAGTCTACGCCACAAAAAGAGAGATCAGCCACAAAAAGGCACATAAAGCACAAAAGTTTTTTAATTCCTTTTGTGCTTCATGTGCCTTTTTGCGGCTCTGCTTTTTTGTGGTCCTACTTAGTAATCATCCCGCACGCGATCCGGGCACCGGAGTTCCCTGACGGATTGGTCTTCATGTCGTCGGCCTTCTCGTGAACGATCAGCGACGTGCCGCCATTCGCGAATAGCGAGTTCGGCCCATCGCCCATGTTCACCTTCATGTCGTTCAACGTAGCCTTGGCGGTTCCATTCGCGCTTACATTGAAGTTGTTCATGTCGCCGGCGTGCGGCCCCTTCGGGTTCTTCATGCCGTGCTCTTTGCTATCAGGATTGAAATGAGAGCCCGCCGTTTCGAAGGTCGGTCCTTCGCATTTGGCCACCTGATGAAAGTGCAGCCCGTGTTGGCCCGGCGGCAGGTTTTTCAGATCCAGTTTGACGCTGACTCCCTTGCTGGTGTCGGTCAACGTAGCGTAGCCGATTGATTCTCCCTGTGCGTTCTTCAACTCGACTATGTGCCCGGCGTGCCTGTCCATTTGATGTGTAGCTTGATGTTGTGCGGCAACATACGACAATAGTCCACCAACAATGATTCCAGCGACGATCCAGGCTACAAAGTGTTTCTTCATTTCCACCTCCTCGAATAAGAATAATTAACTTTTTGCGCTCTCCGGTTTGAGTGTCTTGCTCTTTGGCGCCGATGCACTGTCTACACGACGTCTGCCCAATACTAATAGCGCAATTAGCGCCGAGAACACCAGCAACCACAACAACGGCCGCACACCGCCGAACAGTCTTTGCCCCCAACTGTGGTGCGAAGAGAGCTCTACCGTGGTCGCCGCCAGTGTAGATCCTTCGAGAGTCATCTGCGAGTGCTCCAGGATCGCTTTCAAACCTTCGAGCGCCTTCTTCTCAACAACACCCCGCTTGATCTTGCCGAAAGGCCCTTCGAGCCCGTCGGCGCGTGAACGATTCTCGGAAACCAAATACGCACCCTGAGTCGCGCCCGGAACAGTCACGAACGCTGTCAACGCGAGCGACGCGTTGAAGTAGTGGCTGGCATAAATCTGTTTCGACGCGATCAATACCTGTGGCCCAACCTCGCGATCGCGTTTGTAAATCTTGATGTGGTTAACGGCGATAACCGGTTTCAGTCCAAACTTGATCTTGGACCACACGATCGCGTCTTCGATCAGTTGCAGTCCCGCGTTTGAGTCAGCCAGAAGACTGTTGGTGTAACCCGAAGCTCCGCTGAGTGCTCGTTGTTCAGCCGCGAGATCGATCTGGTCTCGTTTGTCGTTGTACTGAATCAACGCCGCTTCGCCGCGCGTCCGGTAGTCGCTCACGTACTCGGAGAGCATCTGTTTGAAGAGACTGGTTACTTTGAGCGCGTAGTCAGGCGCGTTCCAGTCGATCTCCCTGCGAAAGCGGTCGATCATCGCCGCCGACAACTTCACCTCGCAGTCGCCGATCACGCAGTCTTTGAGATCCTCGATGTCGCCGGTTTCCAGCGTGAGACTTTCGAGATCGGCGAGCGTGGGTTGGCTGCCGAAGCTACCGATTTCGAGAATCGCTCCGTTGCTTTTCCGCAACATGCTGTCGCGATATGACCGCAGAAACTCGTCGGCGCCGGCGCGTATGTTGACGAGGCCGGCCACGGCGATTTCGCGTTTATTCGAGACTGGAGCCAGCCGGACCACAGGCTGATTGGCCTGTAGTGCGGCGAAGTCAGTCTCCTGAAATGATGCCTTTTCCGCGAGAACCTTTTGAAATTCGGTGATGGATGTTTGGGCCAAACCCGTAGTTGCTACAAAGCAAACCAGCAGGGTACAAAGAAGGTACTGATTACGCGTTAACATACGGCAGCCTGTCGTCAAGAAGACAAATTTTTGCGTTTGTGAATTCTTTTATTACGCAAAATGGGTCGACGCAGAGCTCATCGCATGAGCCGTGCCAAAGTGAAGCCAATTTAGGGGCACAATGTAGTTAGAATAAATGCCGAATACGTTCTTATTCGAAAAATGAAAGAGGTGAGGGATGGAAACTGGAGCCACTTCTGAGCTGGCTGCTCTGAAGACAAAACTGCGAGCCACCTGGATCGCCGGAGATTTCGGACAGATTGCCAAATACTATACGGACGGAGCCGAGGCATTCGTAAACCGGCTCAGTCTTGAGCCGGAAATGACGGTGCTCGATGTTGCATGCGGCACCGGCAATGTTGCACTACCCGCGGCGCGTGCGGGTGCAGTTGTCACAGGCGTGGACATCGCCCCGAACCTGGTCGAGCAGGCGCGCGAAAACGCCCGGGGCGAAGGGTTGAAAATTCAGTTTGACGAAGGCGACGCGGAAGCTTTGTCTTACAATGACGCGAGTTTTGATGTGGTCGCGACGATGTTTGGGGCGATGTTCGCTCCGCGTCCGGAGTTGGTCGCGGCTGAGCTGAAGCGCGTTACGCGGCCGGGTGGTTTGATCGCGATGGCGAATTGGACGCCCGCCGGTTTCATTGGCCAGATGTTCAAAACGATGACGAAGCATGTTGCCCCTCCTGCGGGAATGCCGTCGCCGTTGCTGTGGGGCGTTGAAGAAACTGTCCGGGAACGTTTCGGGGAAGGCATCTCAAAGCTGGATGCGAACACTCAAAACATTCGCTGGGTGTTTCCTTTCTCTCCCGCGGAGGTCGTTGAGCACTTCCGTCTGTATTATGGTCCGACGCAGAAGTCGTTTGGCTTGCTCGACGAGAACGGGCAGCTAGCCCTGCGTGAAGACCTCGAAAAACTTTGGACGGAGCATAATCAGGCGACTGACGGCACGACCGTCGTAGACGCTGAATATTTGGAAGTGAGAGCTGTAAGGTAATTGTAGGGGCGGCCCTCCGTGGCCGCCCCAGCGTTGAAGTGGCGCAGACTGGGGCGGCCACGGAGGGCCACCCCTACAGTTGCAGAAGGGAAGAGATATGTGGCCGGTGGTTTTGAGCTTATTGCTCATATTTTCTTCGCTGACTATTGTCTCTTCCCAAAATTCTGCGACGCCGCCGTCGCAACCGCAAACAGGGCCGGGTGGCAAGCAGTACGTTCATGCGGGCGTAACCAAAAATCGCTACGGCAAAGGTGGCGAGGAATACTGGATCTTCGAGCCCGACTCCCCCAAGCCACGCACCGCGCCGTTGATCGTTCTTCTGCACGGTTGGGGCGGCATGAATCCGCTCTATTACGGAGCGTGGATCGATCACCTTGTGAAGCGCGGGAATATCGTCGTCTATCCGCGCTACCAGGCCAACCTTCTGACTTCGGTCACTGACTTCACGCCCAACACGTTGGCGGCAATTCGGGATGCTGTTAGTCGTCTGCAAAGCGAGCCGGGACATGTGCGACCTGACTTGAACAAGTTTGCGACTGTGGGCCATTCGGTAGGCGGTTTGCTGGCGGCGAGTGTAGCGGCGCTGGCGGATGAATCACGATTGCCACGCGTGCGGGTAGTGATGTCGGTCGAGCCGGGAATTACCGAATCGCCAATCAACATCCCGTTAGCAGACCTCAAAAAGATCCCCGCCGACACACTCCTGCTCTCACTCGCGGGCGATCAGGACGGTCTGGTTCGCGATACCGACGCGAAGCGGATCTACTATGAATCGACACGCATTCCAACCGGCAACAAGGACTTCATCACGCTCGTTTCCGACACCCACGGAACACCAAGCCTGCTCGCGAGCCATCGCGCGCCGACTGCGTTAGACAAGGATTACGACAGCGGCGAAGGCTTCACCGGCGCTTCCTCCGGTACCGCGGATCGCATTGGTAACTCACCACAAATCCAGCGTCGCGTCCGCCCCGAAACCATGATGATCAACGCCCTCGACTACTACGGCACCTGGAAACTCTTCGACGCCCTCTGCGACGCCGCCTTCAACAACAAGAACCGCGAATACGCCCTCGGCAACACCCCTCAACAACGCTTCATGGGCGTGTGGAGCGACGGCGTCCCCGTCAAGGAACTGAAAGTCACCGACAAACCTTAACTTAAATCGCGCCACAAAAAGGCACATAAAGCGCAAAGGATCCGTGTCAATTCCCCCTTATAGACGAAACAGGGGGATTAATATGAGGCGAGCGGTGGGGGTGTTGGTTTTAATGGTGGTGGCGGCGGTTTCTGCGAGTAGTCAGGAGACTACGGATACTCAAACGACGCAGCAAGGCACCACTCAAGCAACGAACTCGGATTATGTTTTTCCGACACCGCGGGAGCGTTTCAAGCGGTATATCAAAGGCACCGTTGGTCCAACACGGCTCGCGTTTACGGCAGCCTCAGCGGGTATCAATCAGTGGACTAACCATCCGGAAGAATGGGGACAGGGCGCCAAAGGCTACGGACGCCGGTACGCATCGGGCCTGGGTGAGAACGCGATCCGGCAGACAGTAAATTATGGTCTCGATTCAGCCATGGGTCTCGACAGCGGTTTCCAACGCAGTAAGCGCGAGGGCTTCTTCCCACGCTTCAAGGATGCGCTTCTCCAAAACGTCACCTCCCGAACGAAGAGCGGCAATCGAGTAATCTCTGTGCCACGATTGGCAGGCGTTTACACCGGAGCAATCGTTGCACGGGAAACCTGGTATCCCGACCGCTACAACTATAAAGACGGTTTACGAAGTGGAACCAAGTCGTTGCTCACCGGCTTCGGCATCAACCTCGTGCGCGAATTCGTAATCAACTGGTAAATACTCTATTGCCAACCGAAAATCGGCGCGCTACGTTTGGGCATGTCTTCGATCGGCTTTGCCCCACGTGTCGAAAACGAGATGGATCAACTGCGTACGGCGTACAGATCTATGAACGACGTCGCGCGCAATCTGTCCAACGCGGCGCAGTGCGTGAGGGATAACGATCCGAGAATGGCTGCCCATCACATCCGCGCAGCCGAGTGGCATGTGGCCCAGGCAAAGCAGGCTATCGCCCTCATCGGACAGTCAAAACGAAAAAGAAAGACATAAACCAACCGGCCTCACCGATTTTCTGATCCGAGCGTCAGTATACGGATAGGGCGGGAGTTCGTCTGTCATCTATCCGACTCTGTCAGCCCTCCTGACATACCGTACAGACGTTTCGTCCCAAAGTTCTTGACTGCCGCGGAAGAGAAAGAATATTTCGACTCCGTTAGACCGAAAAACGCATTCGATCTCCCCGCGTCTCCAACTATTCGTCTGCTCAAAGGAGTACAGTCAAACAATGCGATACTCAAGGTACATCGGACCCGCGGCGCTGCTTCTCGGCGCCTTAATCTTCTCTGCTTGCGAACCCGTCGAACCAAACAGAGCAGCCTCTTCGCCGTCTGCCGCAACAACCGGCAAGATTCCGGTTACGACGTCGTCAGAGGAAGCTCGAAAGGAGTTTCTTGCCGGCCGCAATCTTTCTGAGAAACTGCAAATCACGGATTCTATCGCGCACTACGATAAGGCCATCTCGCTCGATCCGAATTTCGCGCTCGCCGAGCTCAATCGAGCGCAAGTTTCACCCACCGCTAAAGAGTTTTTCGACCATCTGAAAAAGGCAGTGGCACTGTCGGACAAAGCCTCCGACGGCGAGCGCATGTTGATCCAGGCGGCTGAAGCAGGCGCCAATGCGAATCCGACAAAACAGAAAGAGATTCTCGACAAGCTCGTGGCCGCTTATCCAAAAGACGAGCGGGCGCACTTCACCCTGGGCGGTTATCACTTTGGCCAGCAGGAGTTTCCTCAGGCGATCACTCACTACAAGCAGGCGACTGAGCTTGCGCCTGATTATTCCACGGCTTTCAACATCCTCGGTTATGCGTATCGACAGAATGGCGACTACGGTGATGCCGAAAATGCTTTCAAGAAATACATCGAGCTCATTCCGAACGATCCGAACCCTTACGACTCGTACGCGGAGCTGTTACTGAAGATGGGAAGATTTGACGAAGCGATCACGCAGTACAACAAAGCACTTGCTATCGAGCCAAACTTTATCAATTCTCATTTCGGCATTGCAGCGGCTCTTGCTTACCAGGGCAAGGCGAGCGAAGCTCAAGCGGAGTTGCAGAAGATGACGCAGAAGGCACGCACCGACGGCGAACGGCGCACTGCTTTGTTTGGACAGGCAATTGTCGCGCTTGATAGCGGCAAGTTTGATCAGGCACTCGCGGAAGTCGACAAGGAATACGCCATTGCGGAGAAGAACAATGACGTGGCGGCGATGACCGGTGATCTACAGTTGAAAGGGAACATACTGCTCGCCGAGGACAAGTTTGACGATGCGCGACGCGCGTACGAGCAGGCGTTGAAGCTGACGACTGATTCTTCTCTCTCGCAAGCGATCAAAGACAACACCGCGCTCTTTCATCACTACAACCTGGCTCGCGTTGCCGTGGCCAGGAAAGATCTCGCCACTGCGAAAACCGAGACAGAAACATTTCGCAAAGGCGCGGAAACCGCAAAGAATGCGAACCAGTTGAAACTGGCGCACGAGCTGGCTGGCCGGATCGCGTTTGCAGAGAAGAACTACGACGCGGCGATATCGGAGTTGGCCCAGGCAAATCAACAAAACCCTGACGTGCTCTACCTCCTGGGCCAGGTTTACCAGGGCAAAGGCGACGCCGCGAAAGCAAAGGACAGCTTCACGAAGGCCGCGAAGTTTAATTCATTGCCACAGTTCAATTATGCATTGGTCCGGAGTAAAGCGGAGAAGGCCTTGGCAACGTAAATGATAAGCCACAGATTTCACGGATTGATCTGTGTAATCCGTGAAATCTGTGGCCGGCTTAACTGAATTTTTATTTGCCCATAAGTCGTGTGAGCACCTTGAAGTATGACACTGGAAGGAGACGTGCGATTAGAGAAATGGTCTTTGCGTCTGACCCGACGAGAATGCGCGGTTGGCGGCGTTCGATGCCGCGCACGATCGTCTCGCCGGCGATCTCGGGCGGGAGGCGTAGCAATTTCCGGTACTTCGCGTGACGGCGTGCGATCTCTTCTTCACTAACGCCGGCCGGAATGCGTGCCTTCTCAGCAATTGATGTTGCGACGCCGCCCGGATGGACCACGCTCACGCCGATACCCGAGCTCTCGAGCTCGTGTCGCAACGCTTCAGAGAATCCGCGCACCGCAAACTTGCTCGCTGAGTACGCTACTTGCTCCGGCGGCGCGATGATGCCGTACACGCTCGAAAGATTCACCACGCACGCATCTTCACTCGCTCGCAGCAACGGCAGGAAAGCGCGCGTCATGCGCACCACGCCCCAAAAGTTGATCTCAAAGAGCCACTCGAAGTCTTCGTCGGCTACTTGCTCGAACGTGCCGCCCACTGCAACGCCGGCATTGTTCACGAGCACATCCACGCCGCTATGCTCGTTCGCAACAATATCCGGGAACGCGGCCACTGCCACGCGATCTGACACGTCGAGACAGTGTCGAGACACGTTGATACCATTTGCGCGCACGATCTCCGCGGTGCCTGCCAGTCCAGCCTCGTCGATATCTGCAAGCGCGAGGTTGCAGCCGCGGCGCCCAAGCGACACAGCGACAGCGCGACCGATGCCACCTGCGGCGCCCGTGATCACAGCCGTTCGCCCGTCGAGGCGCATGCGTTCAGCCACGACTCATGGCCTCCACTGCTGTCTTGAACTCCATCGTGCCGTCGTCCACGCGACCGTATCTCATCATCGAAAGGTCCTTCACGTAATTCTGGTGCAGCCGCCACGGCGGCTTCGATCCTTGCCGCGGTAACGCGTCCAGCGCACGCAATACGTATCCCGAGTTGAAATCGATCACCGGTTCTTCCTCGACGTCTGGATCGTTCACGCGTGGCGTACAGAACGAATAACCGTGGTGGTCCATGTGGTTCAAGAGCCTGCACACATACCCGGCGGTGAGATCACATTTTAGCGTCCATGATGCGTTCGTGTAACCGACGGCAAAAGCGAGATTGGGTACGTCGCTGAACATCATGCCTTTGTAGACAAGCGTCTTCGGCAGATCAACGGTTGCGCCGTCGACAACGAGTTGCATCCCGCTGAAGAGTCTCAGCACGAGTCCTGTGGCTGTCACGATGACGTCCGCATCGAGGCGTTCGCCTGACTTGAGCAAGAGACCATCTTCGGTGAAGGTCTCGATCTGATCTGTCGCGATCGAGACGCGTCCATCGCGCATCGCACGAAACAGATCCGCATCGGGCACGAGACACAGGCGCTGGTCCCACGGATTGTACGGCGGCGTGAAGTGCTTCGAGTCGTATTTCTCGCCGAGCTCCTTGCGCACGCCTCGCGCTACTATCCACTTGAAAAGGTTTGGTCTCTTGCGCGCGAGGTTGTAGAAGAACGAAGCCGAAAGCACGTTCTTCCAGCGCGCAAGCATGTATGCGGCGCGATCCGGGAGCAATCGGCGGAGCCAGTTTGCCACTCTGTCCTCCGCAGGTTTCGAGACGATGTAGGTCGGCGAGCGCTGGAGCATCGTGACGTGAGCCGCGCGTGCCGCCATTGCCGGAACGAGCGTGACGGCTGTCGCGCCACTGCCGATAACCACGATGCGCTTGCCTGTGTAGTCGAGATCCTCTGGCCACTTCTGCGGGTGTACTATCGTCCCGCGAAAGCGCGCGACGCCGGGCCACTCCGGCGTGTAACCACTCGCGTAATCGTAGTAACCGGTGCAGAGATAGAGAAAGTTGCAGGTGAGTTGGACCACTTTTTGATCGATCTCAGCCTCGACCGTCCAGCGCGCTTGATCCGACGACCACGAAGCACGTCGCACGCGATGGTTGTAACGAATCGTCTTATCAACGCCGTACTCGACGGCAGTCTCGCGGATATAACTGAGGATTGCAGGCCCGCCGGCCATGGCCTTGTTGTCACGCCACGGGCGAAAGCGATAACCGAGCGTATACATGTCGGAGTCGGAGCGCACGCCTGGATAGCGAAACAAATCCCACGTGCCGCCCATCGCCTCGCGCCCTTCGAGAATGACGAAACTTTTCCGCGGACACTCGAGCTTCAAATGGCACGCCCCGCCAATCCCCGACAACCCTGCGCCCACAACTATGACATCCACATGCTCCACAGTGGCGAAGTATATAAATTTTTATGCCTTTTGTGCCGAGCCATCGCACTGCTTTTGCGTGATCGGGATCAGTAGGTACTAGTGAGGCGTACCAGGCGCCGGTATCGACGAAGATCATTTAATTCTATTTTTCCGGATACAGAATCGAATCGTGCTCTCGGCCTGCAAATGCATCGTTTGCGCCCTTCAGAGGTAGAGCTGCGATTTCCGCAAGCATTTCGGCCGTGTTGCCATTGGTTTTAGGTTCTTCGTGAGTAATGACAATTAGATCGAGCCGTGCGCCCTCCGGCAACTCCAATGGCTGCAGCGGGCGAATCACGCCTTGTTCGTAGATTGCTTCGATCTCTTTGGTCATGCGTGCTCCAGGATGGTTGACGCTCAGATTGCAACGATTGAGGGCGAGTTGTTAGCGTAATGCCTCAATTACTCGGGTGGCCGCCTAAAACGTGCGGCCACCCTCACGTACGAATTTTTGACTCCCCGCCACCTTCACCACCGCCGGAATTTTAGACACCGATCCATTATTAGAAAGATTTTCTCTCCAGTTTTCTGAATCTCAAGCAGAGCGCTCTTATCCAACCGCCCACTTCTCTAACAAACTAAACGATCAACCCGCTCAATCCCGCAGACGAAAATCGGAATGCCACTTGCTTAGAGCGAATCCGTCACAACATTAGTCCTTTCGCCGTATTCAAGCTAGTTTCGCGCCGGCATACGAAAACTCGTAAATCGCATCGGTTCAACTCACTCCAGGAGGAAGTTATGACTGTTCGAGCGCTCCTAATCGTAGCCTTTGTATTCGCCTTATCAACCCTGACCTTTGGTCAAACTAGTCGAGGCACTGTCAGCGGGACAGTGACTGACCCTACCGGTGCGGTGATCTCTGGTGCTGACGTTACTTTAACCAGCGCCGCAACCAAGCTTAACCGCACTACCAAGACAAATAGTGAAGGGCTTTATAGATTCGAAGCTGTCGATCCAGGCTCTTATTCCGTAAAAGTTAATGCCACCGGCTTTGGCGAGGTCGTGAGCACAGGTATTGAAGTGCAAGCGAACCAAACGGCGGATGTCCCCGCACAGATGGCCCCCGCGGGACAGGTCGAGACAGTTAACGTAGCTGCTGATGCCGGCCAACTACTGCAAGTGGAAGCACCGGTACGCGGCGGCAACATCGATAAAGTAAGGATCACCGAACTGCCGTTCTCCGGTCGCAATCCAGTTGCTCTGGCGCTAACGCTCCCCGGAGTTTCAACTAACCGCTTCGGCTTCGGCGTCGGCACATTTTCTGTCAATGGCTCGCGCGGGCGTTCGAACAATTTCCTGATTGATGGTACTGAGAACAACGACATCTCAGTCGCCGGACAGGCATTCCAGATCACAAATCCTGATGCGGTGCAGGAAGTCTCAGTGCAAACTTCGAATTACGATGCGGAGTTTGGTCGCGCTGGCGGCGCTGTCGTGAATACGATTACGAAGTCGGGCTCAGATGATTTTCACGGCAGCCTGGCTTATCTCTTCGACGTCACTCGCGACGATGCCATTACCAACACGCAGTCTCTCTCGGCTGCAATTCGCGACCGCGGTCACCCGCCGCGAGGTACCGAGCAGTATTACGCAGGCACCCTGGGTGGTCCACTTCTGTTCCCGCACTTTGGCGAAGGAAAGCCGATGTGGCGTTACGATGGTCGACAAAGAACCTTCTTCTTTGCCGCGTGGCAGGAACAGTTTCGCAGTGCTTCAACACAAGCTTCCAGAACCGTTCTAAGCCAGGCCGGACGCAACAAGTTGAGGGGCCTCTTTCCGGCCGGCGCCAATCCACGAATCGATCTCCTCATGGACGTGACCAAGAACGTTATTGGCGAGTCGAGTTTCCAGAACATCGACATCGGCGCGCGTCCCGGTTGTCCTGCGCCGTGCAACATTCAGTTTGGAACGGGTTCTCTCTTCGTTCCGCAAACGTACCGCGAGCGTCAGGTGCAGTTGCGTATCGATCACAAGCTAGGCGAGAACGATCAATTCTCAGCGCGTTACCTGTTTGACGATCAGAAGGATCCGGTGGGAGGAGGAATCACGTTCCCGGGATTTGCGACCGCCAACAATAACACCTATCAGAATTTGCTCCTCACCGAGACGCATATCTTCTCACCCAGTTGGACCAACGAGGCACGCCTCGCTTACAACCGTATCCTCATCGATTTTCCGCTGAATCCGGAGGACCCACTCGGCGAAGTATTACCCCGATTCGACATATCAACGCTCAGCCAATTTGGTGTCGCCACAAACCTGCCTCAGGGTCGCGTCGCGAATAATTATGTCTTTCAGGACACAGTCACTCACCTTCGCGGCAATCACACCTTCCGGTTTGGTTTGGATTTACTCCAGCAGCGGTCGCGCCAGTTTGCTCCAATCGTCGAACGTGGTCTATTGACCTACCGATCGGGGGGCGGTTTCACAGCGCTGGGTAATTACATCGACAATTTTGCCGGTTCAGGCGGTGGCACACAGCGAGACTTTGGTAGCCCAAGGTACTATCCTTTCCTGTTTCGCCAGGCGTATTTTGCGCAGGATCGCTGGCACGTTTCCCCCTCAACAACACTCACACTCGGCTTGCGATACGAGAATTTCGGAAACGCTATCAACACTCTTCAAACCGCTGCGTTTACCGGGTTATTCAACGTAAATCCGGTGACGTTTACCGGCCCATTCAGTCAGCCTAACGACGTTAAAGACGACAATAACAACTTTGCTCCGACGTTTGGTCTCGCCTGGTCACCTTCGTTCGAAAACGGACTAATGGGACGAATTTTTGGCAACCGGGAATTGGTCGTTCGTATGGGCTACCAACTCGGTTATGATTCGTTCTTCAACAACATCGCCTCGAATGCAGCGACTTCGTCACCCAACGTTGTCGCGACTGCAGTACCATCGGTGGTTAGCGGCGCCCTGCCACGAGGCTTGTCAAACGTTACGGGTGCATTACCGTTAACTCCACGGCCACTCTCTCCATTGGATTCTCAGACGCTCGTAGTCGGGAATCTGGTCAATCCTTACTATCAGCGTTGGTCTTTGGGAGTTCAGCGCGCATTGCCGGGAAACCTGGTTATTGACGCGTCTTATGTTGGCTCGAAGGGAACCAAGCTCTACCTCAATGAGGATATGAACCCGAGCGTCCCGGCAGTAGCCAATGCGTTCAATCCGGGAATTCAGCGCATCACTCCGCCGGGATTTACGGGTTCAACCACCTGCACGCCGGGCACTCCCGGCTGTCTAATCTCGGGCCGGCTCGATAACCTGCAAGGGTCGCGCCTGATTCGCACGAACGGCGGTTCATCGAATTACCACTCTGCTCAATTGTTGGTAACGCGCCGCTTCTCGAACGGCTTCTCTATCAGCTCTGCTTACACGTGGTCGAAATTGATCGACAATGCGAGCGAGGTCTTTGGCGTAGGTGACACTAACCTGCCACAGCAGGCTTCGTTTCCGTCAATCTTCGGAGGGCAGGCGGCAGAGCGTGCGGTATCGTTCTTCGATCGCACACACCGCTTCTCGTTGACTTATGTTTACGAGCTTCCGTTTATGAGAAACCAGGAAGGGTTTGTCGGGCACCTGCTTGGAGGTTTTCAAATCTCAGGTGTCACGACATTTGAAACCGGAGTTCCGCTCACGGTCGTGAATGGCCAGGATGCTGACTCAATCGGCGGAAACCTCGATCGCCCGGACTTCAATCCGAACGGTCAAACCGGAGTCCGCGCGGTACCTGCAATTGCTACGGCCGCATCCAATCCGTGTTCGGTGACGGTTGGCTCAACCTTTTACACTAATCCTGATGCTGGGAACGCATGTATTAATCCGGCGACCGCGCAGTACATTGGATTACTGGCGGGCACCGGACGGCGTGGCACTCTCGGCCGTAATACTCTGCGTACTCCCGGTCAGAATAACTGGAACGTTAACATTCTGAAGAAAATCCATGTAGGGGAAGCAAGCTTCTTCGAACTGCGGGCGGAGTTCTATAACATCTTCAATCATCCGCAGTACGGGACCGCGAGCGTCAGCCCGTTCTCACCTGGCAGTACCGGTGTGCCGGCTAACGTCTTCACTTCCGCGGCTGGTCAGTTCCTCCATCCGGAGTTTTCCGATGGTGGCGGCCGCGTGATTCGCTATCAGTTGAAGTTCGCCTTCTAAGATAAGCGAAATACTTAGCCACGGATTACACGGATTGCATACACGGATTTTGTTTTATCTGTGTATGCAATCCGTGTTTTTCTGTGGCTAGTATTCAACTTGCCGCAGGCGTTGCGGGTTCAGCGACTTTGTCCGGTTGGCCGTTGTGCGGGATGGCGGCTTCCTCTTGAGGGTCGGGCGTCGGGTCAATTGGACCAGCGATGCCAACCGTGAGATCCACGTTGCTGCTGCAGTCGATCTGGGTTCCGGCTGCGGGAGTCTGTGCGATTACTTTGCCGACCTGGTCGCTGCTCGCCGGCGCTTCCGTAACGGCACCAACCTTCAACTGCGCATCACTCACCATCTTTTTGGCTTCTGCCGGCAACTTACCTATTACATTCGGTACCGTCACTTGTTGTGCGCTGACCTTGAATAGAGTGTTCACCTTGTCGTCCAGCCACTTGAATACGTTGTGTGAACCGTAGCCGGCCAGGGTCCCGGCGGCCCACGCTGACAACGATGACAACGGTGTTGCCTGGGGAGGACTGGCGCCGGTAATGACCGCCGCGCCGCCCTGAAGAATGCCGTAGACGAGCACTGCGAGTGTTCCGCCGATAGGTGGCATGGCGATGTACTTCCAAACGAAGCGCCAGCCAAAAGCCCTTTCTTCAGCGTGCCAGGCTATGAAGCTGCGGATGTTATTGACTGCCGCGCCTATAGCGCCGCCAATAGCGGTGTAAAAAATTAATTTGGAAGCCGACCCCGCCAGTACCGGCATGAGCCTTTGTGCGAGCGTTGGTGAGTCGGTGGATGCAGCCGCCGCGGGTTGTGGGTACAACATGTTAAGTACCAGCCACGTCAGGAACCCAATCACGGCGATTGAGTAAGCGGCGCTGATCCACGCGAAAAATATATCAATCCGACCCTCGGGTATAACGTCAAAGTCTTTCCCGGTCTGCGCGTCCTTAACCTTCTTTCTTACGGCTGGTTTGGCCGTTTCCACTGCTGACATAGGTTTCCTCCTCAGGGGGCGTTCAAAATGTTATGGCTGAATGGGACATTTGATTTCAGAAGGAACGATGCCGTCCACTGAAGGACCAGTGAACCGGACGACAACTGAGTTTGCGAAGGCGGCGCGGATGATATGTGAGACGCTCGCAGGAGGTCAATACGCGAATTGCTACGAAACAAAAAGCGTGTTGATCCTCATAGATAGATGAAAGCGCGGGCTGGACCCTACGCTACCGGCGTTACGGTGCTGACCCGGTCCAACTTTATCCCCGACCTCAGAAAAGGAGAGCTATGTCTAGAGTCTCTCACTCCAACCCTGCATTTATGCGAAGTTCCGTTGCGCTGGTTGCGGTTTTGCTAATCGTCCTTGGTTGCTTCTGTTTTCGAACGACTGCGGAGGAAGATCCGACTTTCGGCACCTGGGCCATGGGAAACCAGGCGCCCGGTAACTTGCTCGCCACGCACGCAACGCTACTGCGCAACAACAAGATCCTCGTCGTCGGAGGTAGTAGTTACAACTGTTGCTTCACTTGGGGAAAGGAAGAGGGGCGCCTCTATGACATTGCCACCGGTACGTGGGGCGCGAAACTCGCTTCGCCCGCGCCATACGGGAGCACTAAAGACGCGTTCTGTTCAGGTCACGCGCACGACAACAACGGCGGCGTAATTTTTCAGGGCGGCCTGCTGGGCTATTGGGAACTCAATGGACACGGCATTCCCGAATCCGCGCGGTATGACCCTGCCAGCGGCAGCTTCGCTCAGATCACGGGAGGCGCAGCGCACTGGTACCCCACGCTCGTCGCCGGCACGAACGACATGTTCATCTTTCCGGGCCTCGACACTGGAGGCGGGCTGTTTATCCAGAAACTCGGCTACGGGTCGACATCCTGGACATCGACAGTCGCTATGCCACCAACGAAGCAAACCTATCCGCGCGTAACACTGCTTCCGAACGGCAAGTTCTTCATCGCTTCTCCAGCCGAAGAAGATCTCAAGAATCGTATTTTTGATCCAGGCACCAACACAGTGGTCCATACAGGTGCAGGAGACGATGTGGTGCCGGAGAGTCAGCCGGGGCAGATCCACTTTGAAGAGAGTTGGAAGGGAACTGCCGTGTTGCTACCGCTGGTGCCGTCGCTTGGCGACTATCCGCAAATGCGTGTCGCATTGATCAATGGAGTGAAGGCGTATGTAAAGGACCTCGGCCAGAGCAATCCCACGTGGAAGGACCTGGGTGTGCGGCCTGCTGAGATCGGGGCGACCGAGCGCAACTTCGCCAACTCGACGATATTACCCACCGGCCAGATCTTCGTCAGCGGAGGCGTTGGACCATCGGAGCATGATATGGCCGCTGTTCTGAAACCGGAGATCTACGATCCGGAAACAAACAACTGGCTCCTCACTTCAGCCGCGACGGTGCCGCGAAATTATCACGGCGCCGCCCTATTGCTGCCGGATGGGCGTGTTTGGACGGCGAGTGCCAGCCAGCAACATAGTGGGTCGCAGTGCAACGTGGCGCATGGCTGCGAAGGTCCCGAGATGACTGAAGAAAGAGTCGAGATCTTCTCGCCGTGGTACGTGGGCAGAAGCGATCGCCCGGTCGTGTCGTCATGTCCGGGAGCGGTGGAGGCTAACGGTAGCCAGTTTGAGATCTCGATTGGCGGATCGCAGGGAATGAACATTGGCCGCGTAGTGATGATTCGCGCGGGCAGTGTGACTCATTCATTCGACACCGATCAGAGATTGATTCAACTCGATATCGTTTCCAAGACTGCTTCGAGCGTCACCGTGAAAGCGCCTTACAGACCGGAGGCCGCGCCGCCGGGTGATTACATGTTGTTTGTTTTGCGTTCGATCTCGACAACCGGATTCAAGCGTTGGGTTCCTTCCGTCGGTTGCTGGATGCGTGTTGCCACTACAGATCGGAAAGTCACAGGCGCGCCGATCTGGCGTTACACCGGTCCGCCGTGCAGCGGAAATAATTGTCCTGGCTGGGAACGTCTCGATAACAATCCGAAGACCATGGCGATCGTTGCTACCGGTACTCATCACGATCAGATTCTTTATCAGTTACACAATGATGGTTGGATCTGGCGGTTCACTGGTGGTCCATGTGTAGGGACTTCGTGCCCCGGATGGCAACGGCTCGACAACAACAGGAAGACGGTCAGCATCGCTGCCGCGGGTAGTCAACTTTACCAGCTTCACAACGACGGTTGGATTTGGCGCTACACAGGCACGCCGTGTTCGGGAGACAACTGCCCCGGTTGGCAGCGTCTTGATAAAAACTCGAAGACAGTGGCGATCGTCGCTGCTGGTAATCAACTCTATCAACTGCACAATGACGGTTGGATCTGGCGCTACACGGGAACTCCGTGTGCCGGCGAGAACTGTTCGGGTTGGCAGCGTCTCGACAACAATGCGAAGACCGTTAGTATCACTGCAGGCGGCGATCAACTCTACCAGCTTCACAACGACGGCTGGATCTGGCGCTACACCGGCACGCCTTGTAACGGCGAGAGTTGTCCCGGCTGGCAGCGTCTCGATCGCAGCGCGAAGACTGTGGCCATTGTTGCGGCTAGCGATCAGTTGTACCAGCTTCACAACGATGGTTGGATCTGGCGTTACACCGGAACTCCTTGCAGTGGTGACAACTGTTCCGGCTGGCAGCGTTTGGACAACAACTCGAGGACTGTGGCAATCGCGGCCATGGGCAACGATCTCTTTCAACTGCATAACGATGGGCGCATCTGGCGCTACACAGGCACACCTTGCAGCGGAAACAATTGCCCCGGTTGGCAGCAGCTCGATAACAATCCACGCACGGGAATAATGGTGGCAAGCGATCCGCCACGAATGGGAGGCGGAGACACGGTCTTTCAACTCCACACCGATCCGATTTATCAACTGCACGACGACGGAAAGATCTGGCGCTACACAGGCACGGAATGCGAAGGCGACTCGTGCCCCGGGTGGGAGCGTCTGGATAACAACACGAGGACCGCTCAGATCGTTGCGGCCGGCACGCAGGTGTTCCAGCGACACAACGATGGAAAGATCTGGCGCTACACCGGGACGCCGTGTAGCGGAATGTCGTGTCCGGGGTGGCAACAATTGGATAACAACCCGCACACTAAGACGATTGCCGCAGCCGGAATGCAGTTGTTCCAGCTTCATGACAACGGGAAGATCTGGCGCTATACAGGAACGCCATGCACAGGTACGAATTGTCCCGGATGGCAGGAGCTCGATCGAAATCCGCGGACGGTCGCAATCGCTGCTGCACCGGTCGGGCTGATTCAGTTGCACAACGACGGAAAGATCTGGCGCTACACCGGAAAACCGTGTACCGCCACGGCCTGTACCGGTTGGCAGCTACTCGACAATAACCCGAATACGAAGAGCATCGTCGCGACTGCAAACCAGGTTTTCCAGCTTCACGCGAATGGTGCGATCTGGCGTTACACAGGAACGCCGTGTAGCGGCAACTCGTGTCCGGGCTGGCAGCAACTGGACAACAATTCGCGGGCTACAGCGATCGTTGCAGCCGGCACTCAACTCTATCAACTGCACAACGACGGAAAGATCTGGCGCTACACCGGTACGCCGTGCACTGGCGCCACGAATTGTCCCGGATGGGAACGACTCGATAACAACTCGAGAACGCGCGACATCATCGCAACGGGAGATCATCTCTATCAACGTCATGTAGACGGAAAGATCTGGCGCTACGTTGGTCCACCATGTTCCGGCGAGAATTGTCCAGGCTGGCGACAGTTGGATAACAATCCGCGGACAACACGAATCGCCGCGGGCGGCTTTAATTAGGGCTGATGCCACGGGCTTGCCCCGTGGAGGGTTCACGATCACTGCTACCAGAAACTAAATAAAACCAGGACGGGATGCCACGGGCTTGCCCCGTGGAGGGTTCACGATCACTGCTACCCGAAGCTAAATAAACCAGGACCGGATGCCACGGGCTTGCCCCGTGGAGGGTTCACGCTTGTCGCTAAATAGCTTTAGAACGTGAAGCTCCACGGGACAAGCCCGTGGCATCGAAGCGGGATTTTTGGCTAGCGTGTAGCGGCTAACGTGAAGCTCCACGGGACAAGCCCGTGGCATCCGAGCGGGATTTTTTAGGCTGGCGTGTAGCGGCGAACGTGAAGCTCCACGGGACAAGCCCGTGGCATCGAAGCGGGATTTTTTAGGCTGGCGTGTAGCGGCGAACGTGAAGCTCCACGGGACAAGCCCGTGGCATCTTTCATTTTTGGGCTGAGCTCTCGATCACTGAACGTGCCCTGAGGTGAGTAGTCCAGATTCAAGTCATGGTGCCCAAGCGCCATACAACAAATACACAAGCAGGTTTATAATGCCGGGTATCGAGGGACGATTATGACATTATTGGATCTGCTGATCTTGCTGCTAGTGGCGGGACTTTGTGGAGCGCTGGGACAGGCGATCACGGGTTTTTCGCGTGGTGGCTGCCTGGTGTCGATAGCGCTTGGTTTTGTTGGCGCCATTGTGGGTATGTGGTTAGCGCGAGCGATGGGTCTACCGGAGCTCTTTGCTGTACGGATCGGCACGACCAACTTTCCGATCGTGTGGTCCATCATCGGCTCCGCCCTGTTCGTTGCAGTGATCGCACTGCTAACGCGGAGCCGTGTTTAACCTGATGCCTGTGGCAGCAGGTCAATCTCACAAATCGCGGGTGAAGAATGTCTCAGCTAAGCACGTACTGGACAGAGCCTCCCATTCGCATTCGAGTGTATCCGTGCCCGCAGTGTAAAGAGACTATTTCAGTCGACGCCGCAACTTGCCGTTTCTGCCACATACCAGTTGAGGTGCAGGCTGCGGAACAGCTCTGGGCTGAAAACCAGCAAATCGCAACCGCCATAAGGCGTGCTAACACGTTCAGTTTTACCACTCACGTTGCGAACGTCGTAACAGGAGTCGCACTATGGATCCTGTATATGGGTGGGGGCCTTATCGAGTTTTTATTTGTAAGTCCGCTCCTGGCGCTCTCCTACGGTGCTCAATGGCTGATCCACAACAGAGCGGTCGCTAAAGACGATGATGACTACGTGAAGGCTGTCGCGAAGGTTAAGAGAGCGATGCTTGTCTGGACGGTCGTGTTGTTGGTGCAGATTGCGGCCTACTTGATCCTGAACGGAGTACTTGAATTGGCAACGATCCTTGACCCATCGCTTGACTAGCTTATCGCGCGCCCATAGTCTTCGGCGCATAGAATCCTCTTTCTTATTTCTGCTGTGAGCGGGGAAGTGAACAACAGTATACACCTGTTATCAAAGCTGTCTTCTGATGTAGACACTCTTCACTGCTCTCGAAGGATCAAAATCTTCTTAATCTGGGTTATAGGCAATTAGGTTTGTTTGGTGTGAGTATTGCTTGGGATAAAAGCGCCTCTATAAATCTACCTTAATGCGGGGGAGTTGATTGATGAGGGGTTACATATGGCCGGTCGGTAACTGAGAATCACAGCCCAGTCTCTCAGACGCGATTGAACTCGCCAACCAATCAGTTGTAGAATCTGAACACGAAAGGGGAGTAGGTCGCCTGCCTTCATGGTCTGGTGTGGCCGTCAACACGGTGCCAACATAGGCACCCGGCGCATCGGGTAGGGCAAACAGTTCAGCTCCACGACCAAGACCTTTTGCGGCTAATGCGGCGCGCAAAAGGTATTTTTCTTTTGCGCGGCGTTTCCACTATGCGACTGCGCGAAAGGATCGGGATGTCTGCAACAAACATCGAAGCTAAATCCAGTACTCACTGGTACACACTAACTGTAGAAGAAAGTCTCAAAAGTCTGGAGTCGGGTCCGCACGGACTCAGCTCCGACGAAGCTGCAAGACGGCTGGAGAAATTTGGTCCAAACGAACTTCAGGCGCAGGGACGTGTCTCGCCCTGGACCATCCTGCTCGAGCAGTTTAAAAACGTCCTCATCATCATTCTGCTACTCGCTACGGCGCTCTCCGCGTTCCTTGGCCACGGCGTTGAGGCCATCGCGATAACGGTCATTGTGCTGTTCGCCGTCATCCTTGGCTTCATTCAAGAGTTCCGCGCCGAGCGCGCCATTGAAGCACTGCGTGAAATGGCCGCGCCTTCCGCGACCGTGATCCGCGATGGACGCGATCAACGCGTGCCCGCGCACGATCTGGTGCCTGGCGATCTCATTGTTCTATCGACGGGAGACAAAGTACCCGCCGACTCTCGTTTGACGGAAGCAGTGAACCTACAAACGGTCGAGGCCGCACTGACCGGTGAATCCGCTCCGGTCGAGAAGCATTCAAATCCGCTTGATGAAGAGACTCTGTCGCCCGGCGATCAACGAAACATGGCGTTCGCCGGCACCGCCGTCACTTACGGCCGCGGCCGCGCACTAGTTGTTGCTACTGGTATGTCGACTGAGTTCGGCAAGATCGCGCGGATGCTTGAAGAAGTTGACACTGCGAAGACGCCGCTGCAGAAAAATCTCGATCGTATCGGCAAGTCACTGGCGCGCGCTGCGTTTGCCGTTGTCGCCGTGATTGTTGTTCTTGGATTGTTTCGTGGCCAGCCTTTCGTCGAGATGCTGATTTTTGGCGTAGCGCTCGCGGTGGCAGTTGTGCCTGAAGCACTGCCGGCGGTCGTTACGATCTCGCTTGCGCTCGGCGTGAAAAGGATGGTCCGTCGCAATGCGTTGATTCGTCGTCTGCCAGCAGTCGAAACGCTTGGTAGCACTTCTGTCATTTGCTCTGACAAGACCGGCACGTTGACTAAAGACGAAATGACTGTGCGACGTCTTTACGTGGCGGGTCGCATGATCGAGGTCTCCGGTAGGGGCTACGAACCGAGTGGGAACTTCTCGATGAACGGCTCGGGTGTCGTGAAGTCGGAGCCGCTGTCGATGATGTTGCAGGCTGCGGCGCTCGCGTCGGACGCGCGCGTGGAGCAAAAAAATGGCTCCGGCACGTGGGAAGTCAAAGGCGATCCGACTGAGGGCGCGCTAGTTGTCGTCGCCGCGAAAGCTGGTCTTGACAAACCTGCGCTCGACGCGCAGTTCTCGCGCATTTCCGAGATCCCTTTCACTGCTGAAACGAAGCGCATGACCACTCTGCACCAGACGCCGGCCGGTGTTGTCGCCTATGCGAAAGGCGCGCCCGAAGTGATCGTGCAATCGTGTGCTTCACAGTTGACGGAAACGGGGATAGTGCCGCTCGACGACGCACGTCGCGCAGAGGTGCTCGAGCGCGCGCGGCAGATGGCGGGAGAGGCGTTGCGCGTTTTGGCAGTGGCGTATAAGCCGCAGGCGACGCTGAAAGACGCCGAGAAGGAAATGACCCTGCTTGGTCTCGCCGGAATGATCGATCCGCCGCGTCGCGAGGCAAAGGCCGCGGTGCGCAAATGCGAGGAAGCCGGGATCAAAGTCATCATGATCACCGGCGATCATCCGCTTACCGCGAAGGCTGTTGCCGAAGAGTTGGGGTTGAGCAAGACAGGTCGTGTTGTTAATGGCTCGGAGCTGGAAGCGATGGACGATGCGCAGCTCGAGCGTGAGGTTGAGTCGATAGAGGTGTGCGCGCGCGTTTCACCGGCGCACAAGCTGCGTGTGGTGACCGCGCTTCAGAATCGCGGACAAGTGGTTGCGATGACGGGTGATGGTGTGAATGACGCGCCGGCGCTCAAGAAGGCTGACATCGGGATCGCGATGGGTATCACCGGGACTGATGTTTCAAAAGAAGCATCGGCCATGACACTCACTGACGACAACTTCGCATCGATCGTTGCGGCTGTTGAAGAAGGTCGCGGGATTTTCAGTAACATCAAGAAGTATTTGATGTACTTGTTGTCGTCGAATATCGGCGAGATCGGATTGATGGCGGGAGCAACTCTGCTGGGTTTGCCGCTGCCGTTGAGTGCGGTGCAGATTCTTTACGTGAATCTCGCGACAGATGGATTGCCTGCACTTGCGCTGGCGGTTGATCCCCCCGAGGATGGGCTAATGCAACGGCCGCCGCGCAATCCGCGCAAGGGCATCTTCACCCGGCCGGTTGTGCTGCTGATGTTGGCTGGTGGTATCTGGTCAGCGACCGTAAATCTGGGTCTTTTCATCTGGGCTTTGAACTCGGGCCGCCCAGTGGCAGAGGCGATGACAATGACGTTTGTATCGCTGGTCCTGATTCAGTTTTTCAAGGCGTACAACTTTAGATCCGATCGACTTTCAGTGCTGCACCAGCCGTTTGCAAACAAGTGGCTCAACCTGGCGATCTTGTGGGAACTGGTGATGCTGGGGTTGATACTGTACGTGCCGGTGTTGGAAATGACCTTCGGCACCGTCGCGCTACCCTGGTGGGATTGGCTGATCATCGTCGCCGCCGCGCTGTCGGTGTCGCCGGTGCTTGAATTGACGAAATGGATCGAGCGTCGCTGGTTCGCTGAGTTGCGTTAGAGGCTCTGCCCCGTAGTGCTTCACGCATGTAGCTGACAGAGATGCCGAGATGCCACGGGCTTGTCCCGTGGTACTTCACGATCGCTGCTACACTCGATCTACCCCCAAAACTTCAGATGCCACGGGCTTGTCCCGTGGAGCTTCACGTTCGGAGCTACGTAGCAGGGAACGTGAGCCTCCACGGCGCAAGGCCGTGGCATCCAGGCGGTGTTTTATTAGCTTGAGTAGCGGATATCGTGAGGCTCCACGGGACAAGCCCATGGTATCTTTCACTGGCAGCGATCGCATAAACGGTCGCTCGCAGACGCGGAAGAAGATCCAGGCGAACACGACCGACAGCGGTGTCATTATCACTAGCGAAATAGAGAGTATGTGCAGCTGCGTAAACCCGAACCAGTACCAGTGCATTAGTACGAACGAATGAGTCAGATAAAGTGAGTATGACATCAATCCAATCGGCGCCAACATCCTAACTAAGAGTGGCACGCGTGATATCAGACGCCAGCGCTGCTCCGCTGCGACTGAGTAGTTAACAAGGATAAAAAATCCGACACCCCACGCCGGGTGCATGATGATCCAACCAACGTCATGTAACCACGTTTTATGGTCGAACATCGGCAAGACCTGGGCCAGCACCATCGCGCAGCCCAGCGCTATAGCAGCCGTTCGAATCCTGTAACACCATGCCGGAAGTTTAATAACTCCTAAGGCTGCCTCTACACTCAAAGCGCCCAACGCCCAGATAAACCAATTCGTCGCCGCCGCTTCTCCCAAAGGAATCTCCACCCCAAACGAGTAGCCCAAAGCGCGGCTCATAACCAGCCAAACCACGCGCGCGGAAAAACACAACACCAACGTCCTGGTCCAACCATAACGAATGCGCAGAAAGAGCAACAAAAAATAAGCAAGGTACAGTTGTTCTTCGATCGCGAGTGTCCAGAAAGCTCCGTTGATACTGTACGCAGTTCGCGGATCGAGGTTGTGCAACATGAACACGTGAAGCACAACGTCCCACACGTAAGAGCCCGTCACGTGAACGGGTGTTTTGTAAGCCAGGTAGCAGAGATACAAAACCAGCGCGGCGATATACGGCGGGTACAAGCGACGTACTCGCCGTTTCCAGAAAGTGAAGAAGTTGATTACCGGCGCTTGCACACCCGCGGCGCGCGCTTTCGCCCAGAAGAGGTGAATGCAATACCCGGAGATAACGAAGAAAAGATATATCCCGGCATACGCGAAATGAACTACATAACCGGTGATTTGCGGCAACCACCCTTCCCAACCGCTCCACGCGGTTTGCGGCGCCACGCAAAGCGCGTGGTACGTCACCACCGCCAATGCGGCCCCACCGCGCATCGCATCAAGGGTCAGCATGCGGCTCAAAGTTGTCTGTTCTCGGTACCTATCCATTTGTGTTCGAGTTTTCTGGGGGAACCATGGCAGCAACTACCTTACATCGCGTAAAAGTTTTGCACACGTGTGTCTTTTGCCTGTCAAACTATTGTGACGACGCTGACATTAGAAGTACACTTGGAATTCATATTAATCGACCTCCAACTACTCCCATGAAGAATCTCACAAAAATCATCCTATCGCTTGCTGTTCTTGTTCTGTCACTCGGTTACGCTTCGGAAGTTCGCGCCGATCCGGTTGTGATCACTAGTGGATTTGTTCAAATCGGAGGTCCACCACCACCTCCTGGCCGCGGCACATTTCGCGCGACGAGCTATTCACTTACAGGTGATAACTTCACCGTAAGCGGCTCGGAAGGTGACGGAACCCAACAGAACGTTATGTCGCCCTGCATTTTTGCTGCGTGTCCCGCCGGCACACTGATTAGTGCTAATGGTGTGATAACGCTGCAGGGAGTTGGCTCCACTACATTAAACGGGATGACGTTTCCACTCACCACGGCTTTTGGCGCCCCGTTTACATTTACGACATCGAACATCGCGATCCCACCCGGCGGCGGTACTTTGACGGTTACAACACCCTTCACGATGTTGCCCGGCACGCTGAGCATCTTTACTTTACCGGGAGGAGCACCCCTCTTTAGTACGACTATCTTCGGCTCCGGTATCGCGACACTCACGCTGCAAGAGTTTGAGGGCGGGCACGTACTCACGTCGATCCGTTACGACTTTCAAACTCCCGAGCCTACGGCCCTGCTATTGTTCGGCACGGGCCTCGCCGGACTAGCAACCAGCGCATGGCGTCGCCACAAGCGAGTATAATAACTGCCCGGCAATCTCAACCTTTGCAGCGGAATTCACTAAGGAGACTCGATGAGTACCCCAAGAGGTTTCCCGAAGACGATGCGCGTCGGCATCCTGGTCTATGACGGATTCGAACCGATCGATGTGTGGGGCTTCGCCGAGGCTTTCACGATTTCCCGTTTTCTCGGCACCGGCTATCTGGATGCGCCTGCCTACCCATTCGAGGTTTTGTTTATCTCCAATGAGGTTAGACCATCAGGTAAAAAAGATGCTGTTCCGGCTCCGGTCAAGTCTATGAACGGCCCGCGTGTTGCACCTGACATGTTTCGCGATGATGCGCCAGGGCAGTCGATCGACATCCTGATGATTCCGGGTGGCAACACCGGGCCTTTAGTTGAACCCAGGCAATCTGAAAAAGTTAAAGCACTGAGCGACTGGGTGCGGGCGATGGACAAGCAAGTGCAGTTGATGACTTCAGTTTGTACCGGTGCTGCAGTGCTCGCTCTTTCCGGTGTGCTTGACGGAAAACCGGCCACAACCAATCAGTCGGTTTTCGCGTGGATTAGCACGTTTGGTCCACGCGTCCTCTGGGACAATGTTTCGCGATGGGTTGATGCCGGTCACTACGTAACTTCCTCCGGAGTTTCAGCGGGTACCGACATGGCGTTTCATTTAGTCGATCGACTGATGGGACGTGCAGTCGCGGAAACCGCCGCGAAGACAGCTGAATACGATTGGCACCGCGATCCACAACAACCGATCTACTATCCGCAGCAAGCAGCGGTACCGCAGCCGCCGCCAAAATGATCAGGCAGCGTTTCGAACCCTGCGGCGAAGCCAAAACTCACTCGTGGGCCAGCGCTGTTCCTGACTGTAGTATTTCGCGCGTGTTTCGCAGTAGCTCTCAAATTCCTTAGCTACATAACAGCAGTAACGGCGTAAACCCGCATCGTCACTTCGCGTCAACCAATCACCGATCGCATACGAAGCAAAGACTCCGGATCTGAGCGCTTTGAATATTCCCTGTGACGACAGTGGATCGAAGCGCGAAGCGGCATCACCTACCGCAAGCCAGCGTTCGTTTGCGGCCGCTTCAAGACGTCGCGAGCCGGCGGATTGACCTACGAGCCCGCCGCTCGGTTTGCATTCCCGCACAACAGCATTGACGACGGGCGCCGCAGCAAGTCTTTTTTGCCACTCTTCCGGTTTGTTTAGTTCAAGGTGGTGGGCCAGATCGGCATCTGTGACACAACTCACGATTCGCTTACCAGCGGGAAGTCCGGCGGTGTACCACCATCCGTGTTCGAAAGCCTCCACCAGAAGACGCGAATCGTTCGTATCGTCTTCAAAGAATCTCGCGATGCCGACAAGTCGATCCAGATTCTCGAAGCGAGCGCCGAGACGTTGAGCGATCGCTGCCTTGCCACCGGTGGCGTCGACTATGAAACGTGCCGAGAAAGATTCGCCACTCGACAATTTCAGACGCCACTGTTCGTCTTCCCATTGAAACTCACTTAGTGAAGTTTGTTGTAACAGGGTTGCGCCGCGTGCTTGTGCAGCGATCGCAAGCATGCGATCGAACGAAGCTCGCTCCACGTGCCAACCTGTGTTCGCCGGCATGAAGATGAAATCGTTATCGATGGGAGCAGGCTGACCCCACGCCGCGGTCGTGCCGAAGACTTCACGAGAACCAAGAGCGCAAAAGTCTTTCCAAACGTGAAGGTGCTCGAGGATAGCGCGTACCGGCGGCGGTAGAGTCTCGCCGATGCGAGAAGCGTTGAAGTCTGATGCTTCGATGAGGACTACTGAAAGAGACGGAGCGTGTGCCCGAAGCGAAAGTGCCGTCGCCGAGCCGGCCGGTCCTCCACCGATTATAGCGACATCAAAGAATGACGAGTCCATACCTGAGTACCGCATACGATTAGCCACAGATGAACACGGATTTCATACACGGATTTGGTCTAATCTGTGAATGAAATCCGTGTTCATCCGTGGCTAATTTCCCGTTATTGTCGCACTGCGTAGAACGATGCTACTACACCCGCCGGACTGATAGTTCCCGGCTTGCCACCGGAGTGCGGAATCGTTCTAACCACTGAACCAACAATCGCTGCGCGCTGGAGTGTGTCGTTGCTGTTGGGCCAAACAGGAACAAGCCACCCGATGTAGTCATAGATCCATTCTTCACCACCTACGATACCGCGGCCTTGAAAGCGTACCTGTGCCGGTGAGCCGTATCCGAACGAACCATGCAGGTCCAGCGACCATCCAGTACCACCGATAGTCCCGCCGAGCGTAGTCGAGGATGACGCAGTGATGACCAGCGTGGCGCGACCAAACTCGAGCTTGTTGAAGTCAGTGCCGATGTTCTGATCGTTGAGCAGGCTGCGATAGGTCCAGGTGCCAACAAACGGATTCTCAGTCATTATTATTTCTCCTCTTTTCCCGTTTCAGTTCGTTTCGTTCGCTCCACGCTGATGTACGGCGGTGGTTTGCTGGTATCGATGCCCAGGGTGCTGGGCTCGATGTAGCCGGTTGGATTACGGATGACAACACTCAGCCTCCACCACTCAGTTACCATCCGCAAATCGCCGGCATTCGTCTGCGGGATCCCCGGCGTCCAGTCGAGCCAGCGAATGGATTTAGCGCCGGTGGGGGCTACGACCTGCTCGAAGGTTTGCATCGGACGGTGAGCCGGCCACCAGAGTGTTTCCCAAACCTTCTGCTCCCGGTCCATCCTCTTGTCGTTGTCACTGGCCGGATAGATCTGATTAAAGAGCTCGTAGGTGATGTCGATCGGCTGTAGCGAGCATTCATTGAAGTCAGATTGCCACGGAACTGCCATGTATTTCGTGAGGTCTCCGGGTTGAAGGCCAACCGAGAAATCGTTGTCCTGGCTGAGATCGTCGCCGGCATAGAAAGCGTAATTCTGATCGGGTACCGGGCCTGTATTTGCTTGCGCCGCAGTCTGGCCGAAATTAGAAAACGAGCGATCGGGATTGATTCGGTAAGGAACAACCCAGATCGAAGGATTACGCATGACCCAACCGATTTCACCACCGGGACAGAATGCGCCACCCAGCACATTACTAAGAACGCCCCGATCTAAGTCGCGCCCGGTGCGGTTCACCCAACCTGCATAAGGGTGCAAGGGATCAGGATCAGCCCAGTCTTCGAATTTCTCGTTGTAGAAAATACCGAAAGCCCATTGCCGCAGAACGTAGTACTGATAGTCAGTCAACCTGAAAAACTTCGACGGCAAGACGTTGTTAATCGGATTGTCTCCGCACAGCAGCGGCATGCGCGGCAGGTTGTGGACGCGGCTGTCGGGCCGGCCCTTGATCATGAACTGGTTTTCTTCGCCCGGCGCCCGGAGTAAGTCGAAGAGATACTTGCGCATCGGACCGTATGGATCGTAGGTGTGGGCCTTGACACATCTGCGAATGCAATTCCGCAGGAGTTGGCCCGACAAATACTTTTGTAAGTGTTCGTGTGTGCGCCGGGAAAACAGATCCGTCATTTCGTCAGGATAGTCTGAGTCGGCGCGCAGGATGTTATCGACTTTGTGCTTCAGTTCCTCTTTAGCTTCGGGCGTCGATTCCGAACTGGATAGCCACTGGTCCAGGTAATCGTCGACCTCTTCAGCAGTATTGCTTTGGATCAACTTGTGAGCGTAGTCGCGCACTGCTTTCAGCAATTTGCCGGTACGCTTTTCATTGAGCAGCGGTCGTTGCGCTTTCATGCCGGCAGTGAACGAGGGCTCGAGAGTAGCCAGCTCAGCGGAAAGCTCCTCGACGAAGAGCTCCCCGGAGTAGTGCTCTTCGATACATTCTTTCACGCATTTCTCAACTGCTTTTCGATCGACTACGGGAGGACAACTGAGTTTCTCGTAATCAAACGTGCCGCGCGTCGATTGATTGTGCGGAAAGTTCGACTGGCTCAGTGTGTCGCAAAGGAAGTTGTATTGATCGGGCCGGTAAAGAATGGTCCAGACGTCGCGATAGAACCACGGCTTATAATCCGGGTTCCAGCGCAAGCGCCCGGCGCGCCAGTGTGTCAGCGCGCCCTCGTCAGTAGGTGGAATGTGTTGTGGAGCGTTGAAGGTGCCGGAAGTGCCATAGAGATCGGTGCGCTCGGCAAACTTGCGGATCGCCATGTCCTCGACAACGTCGTCCATCGTGACGACGTCCAGAATCTCCGGCACGTACGCGGGATAACAGCACACAACCCAGGCGGGGAACTCGACGTCGACGTAGCGAACTGCGCCGACAAGCTTGGAGTACATCGCCAACCGAGCCATCACTGGTCCATCGGAAGTATCGTCAAACCAGCCGTCGTTATTTGCGTAATGATCGATGCGAGGTTGACCAAAGTCGTCGTATAAGAACGTGCCTGAGTTGCCATGACCACCGAGCACGAGCAAGCGGCCTGTATCGTCAGTGAGCAGATCGCCGAGCGTGTCGATGGAATTCGGTTTCAGCGGTGGTGGAAAAGTACACGCGTAGTCTTCGCTGCCACGGTCGAAGCTCGCTCTTCGTTTCTTTCGATGATCGACTGTTCGTGGGCCGGGATCGATGATCAGTTGCTGGCGCGCGTTTTCAGCTGTAATCGAAGCATTGCGCCGTGGATGAGTTGACGCGTAACCGTGTTCGCCTTCGAGTTGCTTAAACTCGTACCACGACGACTTTTTGTTTGCGAGATAGACACGCCACTGAATATCGATGAGTGTGCCGGCATTGCCGCCGCCTTCGATATGGTCGCCGAGTTTCAGAGGACGTCCATCGGGATTCTCGTCGTCGTAGGCCCAGATTTGAAAGCGTGCGGCCTGTCGTTTCATTCGTCCCTGCGCATCTTTGAACGCGGATATTCTCAACTCAGTCGAGCCATCGGGCGAAAGCAACGGATTACCGCGGCTATCACAATCGATCGGCAACGCGGCAGGTTGTTCCGGTGTAATGCAGAAGGCGTCGGGACTGTTGCCGAGGCGCGCAATGCCGATGCCCGGATGGATTCGATATGTGGTAGGCATTTACGGTCCAGCTCCTTTGGTTCAGGTCATAGTGAACAAAGTGTTTCTCACGCAAAGGCGCAAAGGTGCAAAAGAAACTCTTAGAAACGCGGCAGCGCTTTGCGTCTTTGCGCCTTTGCGTGAGACATCTTCTTCCTAATCTAAAAAGTCGAGGGAAACACTGTTGAGCCGCAGCAAGTCGGAGTCTTCACAGTAATCCGCGCCGATCACCACGAGTGTGATTTGCAACGAAGTGGCGCCTTCGTCGATGAGCTTTCTCGCCGTCCTGGTTACGTTGACGCGATGATTGCGTGGCGTATTGTGATGGCGTGGACGCTGATCGTATTTGCGTGGCTGAATGGGCGGCAGATCGCAATGTCCCGGCCCGCCGATGCAGTCTGCGTGACCAAAGATCGCGAGGTAGCCGGCGTAATGAGCATCCTCGATCGAAGTTGATGCGTTTGCGTCAGGCAGATTCAGGAACACGCGAATGAAACAGGAGCGCGGCAACTGTGGTACTCGATGAAGCCTGACCTCTGCTTGTTCAAATGAGCTCCGGACTGCTTCGGGAAGCCCAATTGGTTTTGAAACGAAGCGACCCACTGGCGCTGCGAGGCCCACCGGAATCACGAACGCGCATTTAACGTATTCGTATCCGAAACGCGCCATGTTGAGCGTGTCGGCAATGGTGTAACTCCACGGCGTGAGTACCGCATCGAGATCGAGCGGCAACGCGTGTGGGTTTCGCGTTTGCCATTCGTGCCAGATGCGATCGATGTTCGAATGGATGGGCCAGAAGACCGGATCAAACGAGGCGGTCAGGTTGCTGAACATGTCGCCGTTTGTCGGTTGACTGTAAAGATCGTCGCGCGAGTGTGGACGCCGGCCCGCCACGCGCACGCTGGTGTTACGTGTTAAGGCGAGATCGCGCTTAGTCGCATGACCATCAGGAGCCTCTTCTGTTTCCGGAGTGGGATTCTGACCGCCGGTCCAGATGTGCATTGTGTTGTGCGGGTTCTGATCCAGAAAGCCGAAGGAGTCGTCGTAGAAACTGCCGCCACCAAAATCACGGAATGTTCGCAGCGAGAGTATCTGGTCGATGTCTGCCGCGGTTGGATAGTGGTAACGGATTTCCGTGTTCATGGTTCCACTGCCAAACTCGGATGGGTAACGGAGTGGATACCAGAGCGCATTGGCAGCAAGCAGTGCATCGATGAAACGTTCGCGATGTTTGCCAACCGTGTACTTCTTCTCAGTCAGCGAGGCGACGTCGGTGAAAAACTTTTGCTGCGATGTATAGCGCAAATGTTTCTGAACCATTCCCTTGCGCAGCTCCTGGATTGCTGAAGCAGGCAATGGAGGCTCGGCCTTTTCGAGAAACTCGAGTGATTCGTTTGTCAGGTAGGCCTGATAAGAAAGCGGGATTATGTCGCCGTTCTCGGGCTTTTCCGGACAATACTGCGGCATCGTGAAATCCCAATACGGGAGCGTGACGCCGGGGCAGACGTCCTGAAGGGTTTGCTCGAATTCGTAGAGATATATGCGATGCCAGGGAAGAAAGCGCTCCCAGCCATGCTGGCAGTGGTTCTGATGGATGAGAGCCATGTTGTTGTAGCTGCGTCGATCTTCAGTCCACTTGTTAAGGTTGTAGAGTTCGCGAAAGGCCCAGCGGAATTTCTCGATCTCCGTTGCGGACATGCAGTCGAGATTCATGCGCTGCTTCAGTTCGCCGTGTTTGTAGGCGTACTCGTTTGGTGAGTCGTAGACGTCGAACGTTCGCGCCGCGGGCTCGACGTTAGTTGCCTCGACGGTTTCTTTACTTGTTTTTATTGTTCCTTCGACGGGGAATGAGGTCTGACGATCTTTATCAGGGCAGCCGTCATCGATCCATTCGGCGATGAAACTAATGTCGTCCTGGGAAACGATTTTGCCTCCCCACATCAGACGCGGGTACTGGTTGCCATCGAACGGCGCTGCGCCGCTTAGTCCTTTGATTAGACCAGACTGGGCGCTTCGTTTTGTCGCGGGCGTGGAGTGGCAGCAGGAGGCAGGTTGGGCTTCCGCCGGCGCCGGCGCAATCATCCGGATGCCATAGATTTCGACCTCGAGAAACTCCGGCAATGGTAGATTCCAGAATTGAGGGTGCCCATCGTAATCCGCGGTCGCCCCGTCAGTAGCGCGGTCGAGAATCTGCTTGACCTTTTCATAACGCGTGATCTGCGCAGCTTCCACCATAGTTTGTTCCTCCTTCACATTAGTCCCGCTAGTTTCGGCAGAGACGGCTTCGCCAATTGATGAATTGAGTTCACAATGATTAACGAGATGAAGATAAAGCGTGAGTTGCTCTAGCAAAAAAACTGACCCAGAGTGGCGGGAGAATAATGCGAAAAGGTTATTGCGTCAATGTTTATTCCTCTATTGCTTGTTGAGGTTGCGAATGAGTCAGTCTATGTTAGTTTCGCACGAAAGGAGCCCACATGACACAAGCAGAGATTTCCGGCATCTCACCCTTTTTCATCGTCAACGACGTACCGTCATCGCTTTCGTTTTACCGGGATCGATTGGGATTTGAGATAACCTTCCAGGGGCCTGTTCCTGAGGATATCTTCTTCGGCATCGTTCGCAGGGGCAGGGCGCAGATCCTGCTCAAAGCCGTTGGCGTAGCTCCAGTCCCGAACTACACGAGAGACGTAAAACAAGGTATCGCTCGCTGGGACGCATTCGTCGCCGTTCCGGATCCTGACGCACTGGCGGCCGAATTTGCTTCGCGCAATGTCGAGTTTTCCGAGCCACTGAAAGATACAGATGAGGGTTTGCGTGGTTTCGAGCTCAAGGACGCCGACGGCTATGTCTTGTTTTTTGGTCGCCCGCGGTGATGCTCTGAATCATGGTTGCCAGGTAGAACCATCTGCGTACTCTATCTGAGTTACATTGGGTAAGTAATAGCAGGGGATTACTTTTAGAAGTTTCGCGTTGTCACGAATTCTCACCACTTGCCTGGTCGTTCGGTCGAGAGCCAATGGACCATCGCCGCAGAAACGGGTGTGGTCGAGGAGTTCGTAATTCGGCCTCGCAGGTCGGAAGTTGTCCGGCTCTTTACCCTTGGCGATCGTATGCTGTAATTGCTTCGTCTTACCACGGCCGATCACCTTCTCGAAGCGAAAACTATAAGTCAGGAACTCGCTCTCGGTTGCGGAGTCGCGAAAGACGAAATCGAAACTGATTGATTTGATCGATTTACTGCTCAGGTTTTTCAGAACGACCAACGCTACGAAGTCACCGCGGCCCGCCCGGTGTCTGTATCTGTAATCCATTGCTACTTGCGGCATCTGGTAACAATCATCGCAAACACTGTAAGAAAGTTTTCCAGCCCAACCAAAGCGGTTGATTTGAAGCACCGGTTCAGGGGCGGACGAACTTTGCGCTAAAGTCGAAACACTTAGCACTGTCAATAAGGCTAGAGCCGAGGCGATGATTTTCATATCGTCTCCCTCTCGACTGCGGTTTTCGTCTGGGTAGATAGTACCGCAACAAGGGCGTGCGCTCTAAGATCGGTCTGCTTGGCAGGCGTCTTATCTCTAACGATCTTTCTTACGAGTGCCTTTGCGTGGTCGGCGGCGTACTGGCGTTCGCTTCTTGAGCAGATCAGGATGGCGGGTTTCGATGATGTACGCGAGCTTTTGATAGTTCATTCCAAGCAACTCGGCGGCGTGTGTTACTTTCCCTTTCACTTTTGCCAATGCCTCAACGATCCGAGCACGCTCAAACCTCAAAACCTCCGCTTCCAAGTCGCAGGGTTTATTGAATAGAAGCTCATACGCATTGGCGCTCTTTGTCATGGTTCTTATTCCGTCTATCTTCTTTGCTACCGCTTTGAGTCGTGGCTTTATGTCAGGACTATCACTTGTTGCCAACCATTCTCGCGCTTGTTCATAAGCGGCTGATTGAACGTCATGTGGCAACGTATCTATCTCTTCGATCATGGTGAGCGCGGCGAGTCCTGCACGATTCAATGATCCGGCCTGATGCGCGATCTCAATGGCTCTTTGAAAAACAAATTGTGCGCGTTCCGTTTCGTGGAGTCGGGCTAAAGCGATTCCTTGATTGATCAGGGTCTCAGCTAAAAAGCATTGTCGTCCGGCTCGCTCGAAACTTCGTGCTGCGGTACGCGCAATCACTTCAGCTTGTGCGTATTTTTCCTCTGCGATAAAGACCTGAGCGCGAGTGTCATCAACTTGCGCCGTTCTCACCTTATCTCGGACACGCATAAACAAACGGCGGGCTTGCTCAAGGAATTCATGCGCGTCTCGAAAGCGGCCAAGCTCTTTGAGCACGTTGCCAATGTTGTTCTTGACGAGTGCGCGAAAGACGACATGCTTCGCTAGTTTGAATTGTTCATCCGCGATCCGATATTCATTGATGGCGCGTTGAAAATAAGCACTTCGCTTTTTTGACGCCGCGCCGATTTCTTCAAGTATGATTCCGATCTGATTGTGATAAACACCTCTGAGAGTGTGGCTAGTGATTTTCTCAAATAACGGCGCGTTCTCAGTGAGAACCTTTAGAGCTTCGTTATGGCGCGATTCTGCCCACTCAACAAATGATAGACCAATGATCGCATTGGCCCGCGCATTCCCGCCGATTGTAAGTCTCTTGAGTGCTTCGCAGAATAGGACACGCGCTTCATCGTGAGCGCCGACACGCCAATAGCAATACGCGAGTTCTGTTCTCGCTTCGGCAACCTTCCTCGAATCTTTAATTGCTTCATAGAGTGTGATGCTTTCACTAATCAGATCTTTGGCGTAGCCGTCTGCTTCTTTGATCTCGCTACGATTGCCAAGCCAACGCGTAAGAATGCCCGTAGTCAACAGGACTTCGGCAGCAACGGTGTCAGAGAGTCCCTCAGTGTTGGGACGGCTCCCGATCCTTTTCCAAAGTGGGAATATTGCCTCACGCGCCCCGTCATAATCCCCCTGATCATGTAGCTCTAAAGCAGTGCAGCATCGGAGTTCCGCTTCTTCGTTTGCGGTAAGGTGAGCAGTATCCAGCTTCGATGAGGCCGTCCGCATGAGATTTGAGACTTTCGGAAGTTTGAGCGAAATGCAAATGGGATATTAGTTCGCTCTGGTCTACCTTGCAAGAAATCATGCGTTGTTGTTCCATTATTTTTTATGTAGAAATTTCGGCATTTTCTTAACCTCAAAAGGGAGCAACATTCATGAAACGATTCGCAATAGCGCTGGCGCTTATGTGTGCGCTAACGACCCCGATCTTCGCGGGCAACATGCCCGCTGATGGCAGGTCAGATACACCGCCGCCAACAACAACGTCGAGCACGTCCAGCCCTTTGCTTGTTAGTGTGATACTCACGATTCTTAGTCTGAGATAGACCACTAACGCTAACGCTTAGATTTTTCTCACCTGAGCACCGCTCGTGCGCGGCACGGGATACGTGTGCCTAAATTCATATAGAACTTTCGGCATAGGCCCGGATCACGCCCTCAACTGTTGCGCCTTGCGAGTGCTTCTCTGCGGCAGATATAAAGCCGCTTAGTTTGCGGCTAGTCTCACACTCCGTCCAGACGGTGAGACTAAGGGCGTCGTGGTCTGATAGTGAGGGGGCGGCGACGCCTGAAAGGGCGCTACCGAAATGTGGGTGTTCGGTAGCGCCCTTCGTTTCACCTACGAACATGGGCCACACGACCGAGACCAAAATGATTAGCAGAGAAGTTGTTACAGATTCGTAAGGCGCTTGGCTTGTCTCAACGGGAAATAGCAGAGCGAGTTGGTGAGCGAGTGTCTGTAAACTGGTGAGTCGATTTAACTTTTGGAGGCGGCGATCGGAATCGAACCGATGAATAAAGGTTTTGCAGACCTCTGCCTTACCACTTGGCTACGCCGCCATATTGGAAGTCTAAAGGATGAAGGCGGAAAGATGAAGCAGTCTTAAGAAAGCTGTGAAGCTTTCGTCCTTCATCCGCCCGCCTTCACCTGATTTCATGGAGCGGGAGACGAGATTTGAACTCGCGACCCTCGCCTTGGCAAGGCGATGCTCTACCACTGAGCTACTCCCGCTTTCTAAGAGAATTGCATTTCTCAAAGTGGTGGAACGGAATGTACCCCTTTTTTTACCCCTTTGTCCAGAGGCCCTGTTTCCGCCATTAGTGGACCTGAATGGACCCAACAAACCTGCAACTCCCCTACGAGAAGTGCAACGCGGAATAGCTGACAAGCGACTTATCCTTGCGCTCGAATCCCTCATGCGGCCGGCACCTTTGAGACAGCTACGAGCTCTCATCTGGTGATCGAGTTAACAGTGTCTTTATTGACAAATGTACCTGTATGGTGCGGTCTACGTTGTAAGATGGTACCTGGGTTTACACGACAAAAACAGCACAGAAACAGTCGTTGACTTTTTCTCCGAACCAGAATAATCTCCCCAATCTCCCGTCGTTTTCATCAAAGGTTGACTCAAAGCCTCTGCGCCTCGCTCACTCGCTAAATCAGAAGCCTTTGATCGCTTTTTGGGAAAACGGCAGTCGCGATAAGGCTCGGAAGAGAATGATCAAGCAGGTGGGAGCAAATTAGTTGGCTCCAAACGCGGTAGCTTTGTTTGATATCTGGTTCCTCGCCCTTTTTTTAAACTGGTCCCCCCCTTTTTAAATTAAAGGCCCCGTCTCCGAATATCAAAGGCGCCTCCCCCGCCTCAAAAATTTGCTTACATTTTAGAGTTAGCAGTTACGCAGCGGTGATCCTGTCACTGCTGGGGGGCGAACTCAACTTCAATTCACGACAATCTGCCAGGGCCAGCATCCGTAGGCCATGACTTTTATCACTACAGATACGCACCGGAAGCGCCTCACTAGCTAGTGGTCCGGGAAAAAAGCTTAACCCTGGGAATCAGACAATCGAGAGATGAGGACAAGGAATTAGCGTCTCCTTAAATGTCAATCAAGTGAGACGCGACAGGCATATCTTCACCTGCTCAACACCCGACTCTGCCACGTAACTTCATCGAAAAGGGAGAACTAAGGCATGCGACCACAAATCGAGAACATCATCATAACCGGAGGCGGAACAGCCGGCTGGATGACAGCCTCCTACCTGAAGAAAGCCCTGGGAGAAAGCGTTCAGATTTCGCTTGTTGAGTCAGCTACTATTTCAACTATTGGCGTGGGAGAAGCCACCTTCAGCACCATCAAATTGTTCTTCGATTTCCTGGGCCTGGATGAACGCGAATGGATGCCGGAGTGCAACGCGGCCTATAAACTGGGGATTAAGTTTGTTAATTGGAATGCGGAAGGACGGTCGTTCTATCACCCCTTTCAGCGATATGAGATCGTAGATGGCTTCGCTATTGTTGAGTGGTGGCTAAAACTCCAAAAGGACTTGAATGCTTACGATTACTCATGTTTTATCACGCCTG
>Ga0070689_100000144_pt1 | contig 41278 bp, 33 predicted proteins | sample KBSS23HmetaG_FD_64669 | JGI IMG/M metagenome (GOLD analysis project Ga0070689, IMG submission 64669) | Switchgrass rhizosphere microbial communities from Kellogg Biological Station, Michigan, USA - KBS S2-3H metaG | ecosystem: Host-associated > Plants > Roots > Rhizosphere ...
TGTGAGACAATGTATAAGCATAAAATGATGGCAAGAGTTACTGCTTGCCACAAAAACGAGTTACGACTGAGTGCGAATACTCCGCGCGCGGATGAAAACATTTAAAGCTCCTTAATAATGGGGGACAAGTCGGAAGACGCTTAGCGCGGGAGTATAGGGCAAGTTAAATTAGAGACAAAATGCCTCCGGAGGTATTGAAGAAAGCGTTCATGAAATCGATTCGAATTCTTTGCATTAGCGTAATCCTGATTTTTACCAGTGTTTCGACTGCGTGGGCCCAGGCAGTCACATTGACGGTCGACGCTACCGATGCGGCGCGGAACCTCATCCATAGCAAACTCAGAATTCCTGTGAAGCCAGGTCCACTAACGCTTTTCTATCCGAAGTGGATTCCCGGCGAACACAGTCCCACTGGTCCAATCAATAATATGGTTGGCCTGAAGCTGACTGCGGATGGCAAGCCGCTCCCGTGGCAGCGCGACGACGTCGAGATGTTTGCGTTTCATTGCGAAATTCCGCAGGGAGTTGCCTTTCTCGATGTTACGTTCGACGACGCTTCGCAACCGAAAACAACCGCGAGTGCGAAGTTGGCGCGCATCAAGTGGAATCGTTTGCTGATTTACACACAAGGCATGAACAGCGATGCAATCACCGTCAAAGCTTCTTTGAAACTACCGGCGGGATGGCGATTCGCATCTGCATTGCCAGTCGTCAATGAGAGCAATGATGAGCTTCAGTTTAAAGAGGTCTCTCTTACGCAACTGGTCGATTCTCCGGCGATCATCGGCGTACACTTTCACAAGTTTCCGCTCACCTCCACCGGCATCATGAACGAGGTCGACGCTGTGGCTGACACGACTTCAGCGCTCGAGATGAAGCCCGAGACACTGACTGGTTTGAAAAGGATGGACCAGGAAGCGTACGCGTTGTTCGGCGCTCGCCATTATCGAAGCTACAAATTTCTTGTGACGCTGAGTGATTACGGCGGGAGCGAAGGACTCGAGCATCACGAATCGAGCGAAGATGGAGTTGGCGAAAAAGCATTCAGCGATGAGCTCGAGCTACTCGACTTCGCGGAGTTGATGGGCCATGAATACGTTCATTCGTGGAACGGGAAGTATCGCCGTCCGACAGGCCTGGCGACACCTGATTTTGAACAGCCGATGCGCAGCGAACTGTTGTGGGTTTACGAAGGGCTGACACAGTATCTCGGGAAAGTGTTGCCTGCTCGCAGTGGTCTTTGGTCCGCGGAAGATTTTCGGGAAGCAATGGCCGCCGTAGCTGCTGAAATGGAGAACCAATCGGGCCGAGAGTGGCGTCCTCTCGTTGATACGGCAACGGCTGTTCAGTTTACTTATCCATCCGATCGAGCATGGATGAATTATCGTCGCCGGGTTGATTACTACGACGAAGGTTCACTTGTTTGGCTCGACGCCGATGTGCTAATCAGAACCCGCAGCAACGGAAAACTCTCACTGGACGATTTCTGTCGACGATTCCACGGTGGCCAGGACTCTGCGCCGGTGGTGAAGTCGTACACGTTTGACGATGTGGTAAACACGCTCAACGAAGTCATGCCATACGATTGGCGCAGCTTTCTGAATGCACGAGTAAACGCCATCAATCCGCACGCGCCCACCGGCGGAATCACAAATGGCGGCTGGAAGCTTGTTTATACAGACAAACCGAACACGCAAATCCGAATCGAGGATCACGCGCGCAAGAGCATCGATCTGTCGTTTTCGTTCGGCATGATGTTGAAGGATGACGGGACCGTGATGGATCTGAATCCGAACCTCGTAGCGTTCAAAGCAGGAATGGCGCCCGGAATGAAGATAATTTCTGTAAACGGCCGGGCCTGGTCCAGTGACGTTCTGCAAGAGGCTATTACTTCAGCTAAGAACAGCACCGCGCCCCTTGAAGTCGTAGTTGAATACGATAGCTTCAACGAGACGTACAAACTGAACTATCACGACGGACTACGATACCCACATCTCGAGCGCGACAACTCGAAACCGGATGTAATCACGGACGTGATCAAATCACGCGCTCGTTGATCGAACCGGTGTGCTGTGATGTTTTCCTCTACCAGACCACTTGATATGAGTATCAAATCGGAGACAAGCACATGCGTAAACATTTGACCCTTTGCCTGATCCTGATTGTACAACTTCTTAGGCGGTAGTTAGTCGATCTGTGGTCGCTGGTTATCGCGAAGGATATGTTTAGCCAGTTTGACAAGTCGAATCTCGAATCGCCGGTAGTGGCGAAGCGCGTTGGCATTAGGTTTGCGCATCAAAATGTTAAGGTAGAAGAACTGTTTGGTTTCATTGCAAGAGGAGGTTCTAAACCATGCGCAAAGTTTTGTTAGCGGTATTTAGTACGCTTTGTTTGATTGCAGCGGCTGCTGTTGCTGCCGCACAGCAGAATCAAACACCGGATAACAAAGATAAAAACGCAGCGGAAAAGGCCGCTGATAAAGCGAAAGATGTGGGCCAGGAAGTCGGCGACAAAGCCGGCGACGTAAAGGACAAGACCGTAAAGGGGGTCAAGAAGACTGGCCAGAAAACAAAGGAAGTCGCGGGAGAAGCTGGTGACAAAGCGGAAGACGTCAAGGACAAGACGGTCGACACCACTAAGAAGGGCGTGAACGAAGTCGGTGACAAGGCGGAAGACGTCAAGGACAAGACGGTCGACACCACTAAGAAGGGCGTGAACGAAGTTGGTGACAAGGCGGAAGACGTCAAGGATAAGACAGCTACGGGCGTGAAAGCAGCCACCAAGGGAGCGAAAGCGGTAGGTAGCAAGGCTGCGGACACGGCAGGCGACGTCAAGGACAAGGGGGAGGAAGGCGTGAAGAAATCCGGCAACTGGTTAACCCGCGCCTTTAAGAAGATCTTCTAGCTGCGTATAACCTTTCCTAATAATTCAAGTCCTCTGCGCGAGGCTGGCCTTGCGCAGAGGCGTCTCACTTTCTAACACGGATAAAATCCGGATTTTAATCCGTGTCATCCGCGGTTACCTTGTCGAAATCGCTGTGCGTCGTCCGTCATACTAACGAAGAGGAGAACGAGATGCTCTATGCTCTATTGATTTATGAGAAACCGGACGACTTTGCGCGCCGCGATTCGCCGGTCGAGTCTGAAGCATACGCCGGCGCCTGGCGCGCGTATCATCGTGCCTTGCTCGACGCCGGGATCTTCGCCGGTGGCAAACCACTAGACGCGCCCGAAACCGCTACGACGGTGCGGTTGCGTGAGCGCAAGCGCGAGATCCAGGATGGACCGTATTCCAACACGAAGGAGCAATTGGGTGGGTTTACGCTGCTCGAGCTACCTTCGCTCGATGCCGCATTGGAATGGGCGGCAAGATGTCCGGCCGCTGCCTACGGTGCCGTGGAAGTACGGCCAATAGCCGTCGAAATGGAGCCACGCGTCACCGTTGCAAACTCGAACTCATGAGCCGGCGCACCGCGCGGTCGAAGCGGTAGCGCGCGAATCTTACGGACGCCTCGTTGCGCTGCTCGCAATGCGCACGCGCGATGTCGCAGCCGCTGAAGACGCGTTGGCCGACGCTCTCGTGGCCGCATTGACTACGTGGCCTCGCGACGGTATTCCGAAGAATCCGCAAGGCTGGCTCTTAACGGCTGCACGCAACCGCCTCCTGGATCATGCGCGACATCAGCAGGTACACGAACACAGCACTCCGACTCTAAAACTCATGACACGCGAGTTTGATGAGACGGCAGATCCCGATAGGTGGCCCGACGAGCGTCTCAAGCTCCTGTTCGTGTGTGCGCATCCTGCCATCGATCCCAACATACACACACCGCTCATGTTGCAAACAGTTCTCGGACTTGATGCGGTGGCGATTGGACGAGCCTTACTCATCGCACCGAAGACGATCGGACAACGATTGGTGCGTGCCAAGACCAAGATCCGGCAAGCGCGGATCGCGTTTGAGATTCCCACGGCAGATCAGATTCCCGAGCGCCTGGAAGCAGTGCTGAACGCAATCTACGCTGCGTATGGCAACAGTTGGGAAGACGCGAGTGGCGCTGACCAACGTATCCCGGAGCTCGGGCAGGAGGCAATCTGGCTCGCGCGCGTGCTGCGCGAGCAGATTCCGGCCGATCCGGAAGTCCGCGGTCTGCTGGCGTTGATGCTTTATTGCGAGGCGCGACGTTCGGCGCGTCGCAGTGCCGGCGGCAGGTTCGTACCGCTCTCCGAGCAGGATCCAAAAGATTGGTGCATGCCGATGATCAAAGAAGCGGAAGGTGAACTCACCGTAGCCTTCCAAATGCAGCGGCCAGGACGATATCAGATCGAAGCTGCTATCCAATCAGTCCACGCTGAACGTGCTCACACAGGTCGCATTGACTCTGCTGCCATTGCTGCGTTCTACGATCAACTCATGCAGCTCGCGCCTTCGATCGGAGGTGCGGTCGCGCGCGCCGCGGCGCACGCCGAAGTTCGTGGACCTGAAGCAGGGCTAACTCTCCTCGATCAGCTCGACTCGCAGGCCGTGGTTTCCTACCAACCCTATTGGGCCGTTCGCGCGCACTTACTCCGGCAACTCGGCCGTCCGCAAGCCGCTATCGAAGCGTACGACCACGCTATTGGACTCAGCGACGACCCCGCCGTCCGTGCTTTCCTGACTGAACGTCGCAATCGTTTGACACCTCAGTAGCGATCATTAGTCCGCTTGTAGAAATCAGTACGCCTCGACCGTCACTACTATGAGAAATCAAGAAGGAGTCTAAAAGCATGTGTCCTTTATGCATGACAAACGCAGTGCTTGTTGTTGCAGGCGCTGCTTCGAGTGCCGGCGTGGCCGGTTTCGTGGCGGTGAAGGTTCGGGTTTTGCGGCGGCATCGTCGCGAGCCACGCACAGCGCAACTGGATTCAAACAAGAGTAAACAATGAGCGAGTCAACACTATCTTCGACATCGGCAAAAACAACAGAGGAGACAAACGTGAAGCAGAGCAACGAGAAAAACATGGCAGAGCATGTCGTAATGAAGACGCCTCCTATCGTACCGGCGGAAGAGTGGGAGGCTGCGCGTCAGCAGCTTCTCGTGAAGGAAAAGAGTTTGACCCGCGCCCGTGACGCGCTCGCTGCCGAGCGCCGGCGAATGCCGTGGCTGGCGGTGGCGAACAAGTATGAGTTCGAAGGGCCGGGCGGCAAAGTGAGTCTGCTCGATCTGTTCGAAGGCAGGCGCCAGCTGATCGTCTACCGCGCGTTCTTCGAGCCTGGCGTGTTTGGCTGGCCCGAGCATGCCTGCCGCGGCTGTTCCTTCGTCGCCGACCAGGTTGCACATCTCGCGCATCTGAACGCCCGCAACACAACGCTCGCGTTCGCTTCGCGTGCGCCGCAGCCTGACATCGAGCGCGTCAAGGCGAGGATGGGCTGGCAGATGCCCTGGTACACCATCACGGATGGTTTCGACAAAGACTTTGGCGTGGACGAGTGGCACGGCACGAATGTATTTATCCGCGACGGCGAGAGGATTTTTCGAACCTACTTCATCAACAGTCGCGGTGATGAGCAGATGGGGAACACGTGGAACTATCTCGACATAACTGCGCTCGGGCGACAGGAGGAGTGGGAAGACTCGCCGGAGGGTTATCCGCAGACGCCGCCGTACAAATGGTGGAACTGGCACGACAACTACGACGCCGAGGCATCACCCGATCCGAAGTGGGTCCAGATTTCCGATGCTGGAGAAGCTGCGTTACGAAGGCGTGACGCGGAATGAGATCGAGTTTCTCTGCGGCCTCTGCGTTAAGGACTATTTTCAACGCACAGGCCGCAGAGATTTTCGCAGAGACCGCAAAGACTAACCATTCAATCCGCGTTCAGGATTTGCTTGAAGTTGCCAGACCGCTGTCTGCGCATTTCAGCTTGCAGTTTCGTGGCTACATCATCATCAATTGTTACGGTAGTTCTCATGTGGTCATGTGGTGATGTGACGTAGGCATGATGTCAAGAATAGTGCATTTGATGTAACGCTGAAAGAGAGTTGCCACCCAGAATGAAGGCATCTGCCTCGCGGAGCGGCGTTACTCCATCTTGACAGGCTGGTAGACCAGTGCTAGGAATGCATATCGTCCACTAGAGTTCCTCAGACGCTCATGAATCTCATACTCAATTACGGAATTGCAGGACACAAGCACGTTGAACTTGACCCGAGGCGGGAGAGTATCAGAAGTCAGGTGGAGCGGAACTGGCTGGGGCGCGCTTGGCGGGGCTAAGACAGACCACTGACTGGTTGTTTAGATTGGAGGAATTAATGACAAACAATACTCTCAAGAAGGTGCTTTGGTGGCTTTGCTTGCTTGTCGCACCAAGCGTGCTGATTATTATCGAGTTGTTCCACCCGGCGGGCTTCACTCAAAACCCCGGCATGTACGAGTATCTCCAGAAACCTGAGCCCTACAACCCTCAATTTTCGGCTCTCGGCTATTTCGGGCCGCAATGGTGGTTTACCCTTCACATGATTCAGACCCCAATGGTGGGCTTGGTTGCGGTTGGTCTATGGTTATTAGCAGACAAGGCAGCCCTTGCGGAAGGCTTGGCAGTAACGATATTTGCATGGCTCTCTCGTGTCGCAACGTTCGTTTTCCTTATCTACTATACAGCCCTGGACTCGATTGGCGGCATAGGACTTGGCAAAACTATTGAGATAACGGAGCGGCTCGCCCGCGAAGGGAAATTGACACCAGAGCAAGTTATGGGAGTCACACAGGTCCTGAATCAAACGTGGACCAACGCGTGGGTTGGTGGTGTGGGGTCCTTCATCAGTTTGACAGGCTCCTGGGCTGTATTCGTGAGTGCGCTGTTTGTTGCGATCGCGTTGTTGTTTACGGAGAAGGTGCCTTGGCCAGCTCTGATTCTGCTAGTGGCATTCGGCTGGGAGCTTCAGGTCAGCCATACCATGCCTCACGGGCCAATTGCCTTCGGTCTGCTTATAATCTCCGCCTTCTGGATCTGGTGGAGTGGGAGGCGACCAAGGGAGTTGAGCACGGGAGAAGGACATGGTCATTGAGAGCATCGCGTGATCAAAGACTGTGGCTCAAATCCGTTGAGGGAACTAGACCGCGCTCGGTGTCGCCCGCATAATCAGGCGAAACTCGCTTCAGGAATCGAAATCGATTTGAAAACAATTGGGCAATTGCCTCACTTGAAAAATACGATGTCAAATCTGCCCCACCATGCCGAGTCAATCGTCTTCACGGCAATGGTGGACGAAAAGGCGTAGCTTCGACATCGAAACGTTTCATTCATTTCCGTCATTACTCATAGAAAGCTGTTCTCCTTCTCAAGCGAACTGCTGACGCGCAAGTTGTTTACTGCGAGATTATTTTTACTTCTAAGTTGACGACTTACGCCGCGGTTTCGCACTTGCTGATCGCCACAGCCCAAATCGAGGAAGAACTATCCTAAACGCACCTCGAGGCATTTGACCGCCGCCGCTATCCATGCCGCAGACCTCAAATCCCTCCGTGGCGGAGTAGCGAATGGACGGAATGAAGAATCAGAAAATTATTAAGTTCATCCTCATCCGTACGACTTCATCCTTTGTAATCGCCAGGAGGTCTTTTATGAATACTCGCTTAGGGCTGCTCGCTGCCGTATTTGGTCTCACAACAATATTCGTTTCAATGCCGGTGGCGCGAGCTGCTTGCGTGTCTAAACCAGGTAATCGGCGCGCATTCGTTGGCCAACCTTCCGACCTGTTTTTTACTGCAGGAGTTCCAGCCACGAAGTTTATCCAACACGTGTACCTGAGTTTTAACGACGGCGATACGGTATCGAAAGCGGACTGCGGTGTTTCTGCAAGTTCGTCAATAAGCGCCGTCAAAGTCAAGGCCACTTATTGTTTCGCTGGAGGTTGTGCAGTTGGACAAAGTGAGCAGGCGGATGTCGCAAGAGGATATCCGAATAGTGGTCCTAACAGCTTTTACGTTTCCGGAGGGCGAGAATATCTGCAAGGGCCGGTACCGGTCATCTATGATGGCAAAGCACCGGCTGGAACATCCGGGACGATTACGTTCTCCTTGTCTGAAGACGACCTGGGAAACGGTAGCGCGATAGCCAAAGTTAACGTGTACATCGTCGCCGGTAGTCCCCCGCAGACGTGGTTCACGGTTACCTCAAACGCCCAAACTATTTCAGGTCCGACGCTCCTTCTAAACAACAGGCTTATCAATAACAGTCCATCCGCCAAAATATTTGCGATGCACTTCGGGAGTGGCCAACTGTGGAATCATCCGATCGCGCTGACTTACGATCCCCTTTTGAGAAAATGGCGCATTCGCAACGAAGACGGTACGCCAATGCCAGTAGGCCTAAAGTTTGTGGTTCGCATCGATCCGACTGCGCTCACACTGACCGCACGTGGACCAGTTACGGGCAACGCTTTGGTCATTGATAATCCGTCGTCTAACAATAATCCTTATGCCGTCATACTCGTTACCCCATGGTCATCGGGCACACAGAGAATGGCTCATCCGTTCGGCGTCGCTTACGCAAAACCGCACTGGGTAGTGTATTTGCAGGATGGCGTCCCGATGCCGAAAAGTGTCAAGGGTGCAGCGGCCGGCTTCTTTGTCAAAATTATCGGCGCCGGGCAATACGTCGATGACCGCGTGCCGTCAAACGATCCGTCTGGAATTCGTGACACACTTCTCAGCAACGGCGCCGGAACAGACATCGTTGCACAGCATGCTGCTCGTCAATCCGGAAATACCAAGTTCCTGCGGCAATTTTGCTGGGCCAACAACGGTTTTGCATTGATCATTGCCACGTTCAACGGCACGCCGCTTCCGCCGCCGGCGCAAGGACACTTCAATGCCGTTGAAGGGAAGTATTACGGAGTATCGGTGTCCGTTAACGTAGCTACGATTTTTCACGAAGACAATTCCAGATTGGCTGACACCTCACCTTTTAACGTTTGGGGAAACTACAGGACGGATTGTCCGCCCCATTAAAACGGAGCCTACGAGATCTTGTGTCCGAGTTATCTCATGTTAGTTTGGGAGAAGAGATGCCAATCAGTTTTTCATCCATCCTTCGATGGCCGGTGCTCGATGCCTCATAACCAACTCCATCACCAACCTTATTTATTGGGTCACATGTACCCAAAAGGAGAATCATGTCCCGAAAATCTCACGCCGTCCCACCAGAATTCTTTCGCACCCTTCACCGAGCATTGGGACTACTCTTTATAGTAGCTTCCATTTGCGTAGTGAGTGCCACAACTGTGGTTGCCCAGTATCGTGTTCCAGACGATAGCGGCCGCATTTGGGTGCCCATAAGAGAAATACCTGTCGATAACGGCACACTTATCCAGATTTCGGCCTCCGGTAGTGTGAACGCAGGAGGAACTCTCGGCGAGTTCGGGCCTGAAGGTACCACGCGGTTTCCGCCTACCTCCGGCTTTCCTGTAGATTCGCCTCACCTTTACGGGCTGGTATTGCGTATGACGTCAAGCCGTGACAGCCCCCATGATGAATTGCGCAACGATTACGCATATGGCGATCCGCAAAATCGTTCGATTTGCTTTGGAGGCCCTGGTTTCCTATGGTTGACGATCAATGATAATAATCCGGCTGACAATACGGGCCAATTTGATGTCAGGATCACGCGTGGTAGCTGTGCTCCCACCGATACATCCGTACGTCGCACCCGCATTCACGTAACGGATAATAGCGGCGCGAATGTGGAGGCAGCGAATGTCTACGTTGATGAAGCCTTAAGAGGTCTGACTGATAGAGATGGTAACGTCGACCTTCCTCCAGTCGCAGTCGGCGCGCGGATCATTGCTCGGAAGCGAGTGTGGGAGAATCCCACGCCTCGCAACAATCACCGCGCGGGCAGCACACAAAACTGGAACTACCGCGTTTACAACACGAGCCTGGCAGTGAACGATGACGCCACACTTTCGGCTTTTGTTGTTGTCAACCCTCTTGGTGTACAGGAAGTGCCGATCAGCACGATGAATACTCTGATCGGGTTACACCTGGTTGCTTCTGTGGAGTGGGATGCTTCATTAACAGAGTTGCAAGCAATTCGCGATAGCAACATCATTCCCGCCTCACAATCGCTTTACAACGCAACAGACGGTCAATTTTTCATAGAGCAGCTTGAGATTTTGGACAATGCGGCTCTCTGGGATGATGCGGATATTCGTATCTACACGAATTGGTCACTCAGAGCCAACGTCAATTATCGCGGCGGCTTTTTCGGCAATTGCGTTGCGTGCGGTAATGCTTGGATGAATATGTCGCGCACAAACTGGTTTTATGTGTACGCGCACGAGTTTGCCCATTATGGCTTCGATCTGGGAGATGAGTACGCTGACGATGGGCCGATAGCTTGTACTGCCAATGTGACTTCAACAACCAGTCCCTTTGGATGGTGGGATACTAATAGGCAAGGGGGCGCATCGTGCATGATGTGGAATACTGCTCCCAAGTTTTGCTCGGCGCATTCCCTCAATCCTCATGTTCGAGGGACGCGACAAGGTGATGAGGATTGTTGGAGTCATCTTATCGAAAAATACCGTGATCGTGATGGTGCTTCGATTCGTTGGCTACTCAAATCGCCCACAACTCGCGGAACTATCGTAGGGATGCTTCCTACTATTCCGGTCGACGATTGGAGAACTCATGTTGGCATCGATAACAGCTCTCGCCTGAATCTCTGCGAGCCGATTGAGCTAGTCGTTACTAGCGTTGATGACGGCCACCCCTTAGGAGACCGAGAAGTTTACAATCGCACATCGTATGGACAAGTAATTCTTGAAGGAAAATCTCGCACTGACGATCCCGCTACCACCAGCATCAATGAGACCGGGTTCATCACGGCGACGGGGGTTCACGTTGGCGACCAATTGACGGCTGGCGGTGGGCCATCCTTTACGATTACTGGCTGCCCTTTGGCTGCTAGTGTCGGCGGCTCTTGGGGGAACCAGTTGGCCGCTCATGCTCGACCGAATCCTTCTCTAACTTCTTTCTTGGGTAATCGGAACTCGGCGATCCCACAAACTCAAGTGCGTCGCCTGAGTGTCGGGTCGGATCCTTTCGAATTGTATGTATCGATGGAGCCTGATGATCAAGCCGGGCGCGCGCTCGTCCGCGTACGCGCGAGTACTGAACTCAGCTCCCCTCCAGAGGTTGAGTTGACCCCATCCGGGACAACCAAGAGTAAGACTATATTGATGCGGTTTGACAATGCGACGAATAGTTATGTGGGCCATGTGGACCAACTACCAATTAGTTTGCAAGCTACGATCCGTGCAACTGCCGTGACCGCAAGCAAACAATCTGTCACACGAGTCCAGAGTGTAACTCTCACGCCGATTATTCCGAAAAATGAAAGCGATGTATTTTCTGCCGATGGTCAACTGTCGGTAACCATTCCGCCTGACGGGCTTCCGGCAGGGGCGCGCATCAGCGTCGGAGCGTCAGATGTCCCGCCTCCTTCTCTACCCAAGGGTGTTGTAGTCGTGAGCGGCCCCTTCAAAGTAGCTTCTACGCAACCCATGTTGAATAAGCGGGGGGTTGTACGTTTTCATCTGCCAGATCGTCCCGGCCAAAAACCTGGTGATGGCGCTAACGGTGCAGAAGGCCACGATCCCAATTCATTTGAGATTCATCGCTATAGCTCTGCGACTAAAGAGTGGGAGAGCGTCGGTGGACGTCTCCTTCCGGCAGTAGCGATCGTCACGGTGATGGTGAATGAACTGGGTACCTTTGTTTTAACGGCCCGTCCATTGGCGCCTGCCGCTTTGCCGCAACAGGCAAACCAACCCGTGCCATCGAAATTGATAGCAACGGCGGAAATGTGGTCGGCGTCACCAGAGAAACATCAAGGTTCGTGCCCGGTTACTATTAAGTTTTCTGGTAAAGTGAGGCTCAACGGTAAAGGTCGAGTGAAGTACGCTTTTGTGCGCAGTGATGGTGCGACAGGGCCAGAGGAGTACCTGGAGTTCGAGGCCGGCGAGACAAAAACGGTAAGCACAAGCTGGACATTAGGTGGTCCTGGACTGCCTACCTATGAAGGATGGCAAGTACTCAGGATTTTATCGCCAAATGTGCTTGAATCGGAGAAAGCATCCTTTTGGGTCCAATGCAAAAACTGATCACCTGATTGCCACAGTGGCAAAGGTGGGAGCAAGGTCTAATCCGCATTCTGGCGACAACCTCACCTTGTCGCCACTTCCCACAGACTATGACGTATCCAGCTTGATAGAGTTTTATGCTCGCTGTTGCTCGCCTTTTTAGTAAACAGTTCCAAGTCTTCGTCATTCAAACGCACAGGCACAATTTTGCCCCTTTGCTTCGCCCTTTGGAGCAGATATTTAGTCAGGTCGCTTCGACAAGTTGTTGAATGCAAAATATCAACCCAACTAAGCGCGCTGGGCTTGGGGACCTTTTTTACTCTCTTGATTTGATCGATCCCGTAAAAGAAGCCTTTCTCTCATAAGTAAGAGGTAAATTCCCTATTTCAAGTTCTGCTTTGATAGTTTCTGCTTCGGTCCCAATCAGGTTGACCGTGATCCGGCGCGTACCCTGGCCACTCGCAATCGAACCGGTTGAAACATTCCATTGATAAGTGAATTCTTGTCCCGGAAGGACGCCGCTCGGATAAACCATACAGGCTAACGGGGCAACGGAAGAATCGGTATTCGGAAAGCACTCAACATGAAACGTCGGACACTCACGCTTTCCTTTCCAGTTAGCATCGATTGGATAGGTCAATGTCAAAATCGGCTTCCGCTGTTCATCTGCCATCGTCACTCTGACAAGATCGATATGGGCCTGATTATTAAATCCAAACCAAACTGTTGTGACTCCAGAGCCCGGCTTATACCGCATTGATCCGCTTGTGAAATCATCCGGCCTTCCGTCCAGGACTATAGGCGTGGCCCAGATGAAACCGGATTTGCCTGACTTGAGCTGATAGGCAATCCTGATCCTGAGATGTCCATTCAATGGCAAACTCGCCGGTTCAGGATCGACGCCGATGATCTGGAGGCGGTCCCCTTCCGGGTTGTCGATCGCGCCCAGCACACGATAGTTGCTGCGCCCCGCTTCCTCCGATTTAAAAACAAATGCATCATTCGACCATTCAAACTCTCCCAGCGCCATTCCCGACCAGTGCTCATTCACCTCAATACTCCCGCCATTTTTTCGCAGGGTATAAATGAGTTGCTGGCGCATCTGTTCGTTAGGACGACTCGTATATTGCCGCTGAATCATCGCCTGGATCTTACTCCCATCGATAGCGGGTAGTAGATCATGCGTTACATCGGTCCACTGATCGTTGGCATACAAGAGAAGGTTGAGGCTACTGGAACAGGGCCCGGGACATGACCGATTCTCAACTGCTATCAAGTCGCTGCCATCAGATTTCTTGAAAAGCGCGAGGGCCGTGGATACCTCATCTGTTCCCAGCCCGGACTTGAGAAATCCGCCCTCGAGGTCCTTAGCTTGGATCGCAGCCTCACGGACCGGTCGCGAATCTGCTGTCAGATAAGGTAAATACTTTTGTGGTATCAGGAAGTAGTAATCGAGGATTGACTTAGGGCGCCGATCATCCGGGACCTGCGGCAGGCTTGAACCTGTCAACAGAAAAAGGACAAGCATGGCCAGCCACGGCTTGCTGGAATTCCAACTCATAAACTTCTCCTCTGAAAACGATTCGCGATTCCACCGTTGATGCGGAGCCTGATGGCTTGTCTTTGAGAGTTCATCCAGCAGGCTAATTATTTAGCAACGATACATACACGAGGTCTGAGCCATTCCGTTCATATTTATTGCCCAAACGCTTGTTATGTGCGCCGCTCGTCGCCGTTTTCGATCAATAGATGAACTTGCTCGGGTGTAATTCCCTTGGTTTGGATTACTCTCCAATCCTCTCCCTTAGCAAACCCCGCATACCACGGATGCACCTCGAAGTCCTTAACCTCATAGACCATGATGCTGCCGCGCAGATTCTGCTTTGTATTGGAGCTAAACCAAACAAGGATGGATGAATCAATGCGATCCACTATTCGTTTTTGAAGATTCTGAGCGCTGGGAGCGAGCTTTCTTTGATGAAGGTACGGGCGTGGGTCACGGCCGGAATAGTCTCCACTCTCATCACGCTGAAAAGAGTATTCTTCAACCACCCTCTTCGGAGAAAAAGGCGGCAAGGTGATCTGACCTTGATAAAACTCGTCAAGCGCGGTGTCCATATCGACCAGATAGTTTCCGAAAAAACCAAAACCCACTCGGCCTATGCCTGAAAAGCCAAGCCACTTATGATCAAACCAGTTATCAATCCTGATGACGAAGATACGGGCAGGAAAGTCTTCGTTGACACAGCCTGAAATCAGACGCCTCACCAATTCAACAAACTCTGGATCATCGTGTGATTTCGCTATTAGTTCGATCGTCATAACTCGAAGCACATAACGTTGCGCTGGAGCGGCTCGCCCTTGACGGTAGTGTCCTAGTTTGGATGAAGAACTTCAAAATTAGGCGCTACGCCCTGACGTTCTTAAAATAACTTCAAAAACTTCTCGAGTACATTTGGAGAGGGAACCTTTGGTATCTCGAACGCGACTGGGTAAGAGCGATCATCCGCACCGACGATCAAGTCGCGTATCGCGTCGATCTTTCCACGTATTCCTGACCTGACCAGACGAGCACTCACAGTTACATTTCCTGAGACTGGTCCGATCACCGGCAACGTCAAGGTTAATACCTGCTCGAGACCGATTCCGTCGCGGCGATCCGGATTCTCTCTAAAGTCCCAACGAGCGAGACTTGTGCCCGCGCCGGCGCCTTGTACCGCGCAGTGATACTTCACGTACTTCTTACTGGAACCAATCTCGATCGAGGGCTCAATCGGCACCGAGGGGAAGCTCAGTCCTAATTTCCCCTTCTTATCAACCGAAAACTCAACCGGATGGGCATCGTCGACCACACGTGGCGCGAGATCAATTATCCGCAACCCGGCCGGCGTAACCAGACGCAATCGAAATTGAGCCGAACTGAAACGCGCGCCTTCGGCTGGTTGAAAGGTACTGACTAATTGGACAATCCCGCCCGGTGTTCCCTCAAGATCGATGGGTTGAACAACACTCGTGACGAGTAGCAAGCGACTGCCTTTCAAGTCCTCGTCTGCAATCGCCTCAATGTCTGTTGCGCCCAATTCCTCAGTCGCGTTTGGATCACCCACCAAAGGCACATCCGCTAATAGTGTCTCTTGTTCACTCATCCGATCCTCCTTAGCGCCAACTGCCGTGAAGAACAAATGGCGCCCAGTGATAAGGGGCCTCAAAGCCTGGTGTCGACCTGACAGTAAGCATGGCTTTGCGCAAAGACAGTGCCTTGTCAAGCAACGTATCTCGATCAGTTAACTGCTCATAAAATATGCGCATGGTTAGCGCCGCGGAAGTCTGATGCACTCTCCAGAGCGTCGCCAAAACCGAGTTTGCTCCAGCATATAAGAAAGCCGGAATCAAACCCAGTGGCTCATCACCCACAGCTATCACACTAGCCGCACTCTCACACGCCGCCAACGTCACTAATTCGGCCGACAGTTTAGAGAGACCGAATATCTCACGCGCCGTAAGATTGCCGTCGGCAAGGGCCAAAAACGAATCCAGCGGTTTGCCGGGTACATGAACAGCGTGCCCTTGAAAGTGAATTAAGTCGCGACCGGCTATAGCTTCGCTGAATGTCTTGAACGTTACGTCCTTGCCGGTGAATGCTCTGGTAACCAGAAGTTGTTCCAGGCGAGCCATCAGTTTGAAGGCTTCGGGTCGATCGCCGTTTGGGTCACCAAACAGCGCAGTCGCAGGTTGGTTAGTCAGTGTGCGATGACGAGCCAAACACTGTCTCATTACGCTCAAGCTCGGACAATAAACGATTGGATTGCGGGCAAGCAGAGGCTCGGAATCGATTTCCAGGGCATGCAGCGGCAAAAGATGCAGAGGCCCGGTCGGCGAAAGAATGAGGAGATCTTCGGGATTGCTGAGCTGAGCAAGCGGCGAGATTAGAGGGTCAAGCTCACGAAGGATTTCGGGCGCGTCGAGTAAATTCCCACGAAAATTTTCTGGTCCAAGATTATCCGCGACAAAAGCTCGCGCCATGCTCAGCGGTAAAGGTAATGGCACCATTTGCGGCTCGGCGCCCGTGCGAGCTGCTATAAGAAACAAGCGATCTTCAACTGCATACCAATCGATGCAGACGCACTGGCGTCCGGCGCTGGCGTCTTCATTCAATATCAATTCCAGATCCGCCAAATCCAATGCCGAGCCAGTGCGAAATTCCAGATATTCGGCGAGCGTCGAATCCTGGCCCATACGTTCTCGTAATGTCTCCAGGTCTTCGCGTAATCCGATTCGTTCCGCGGCAGAAGCCTTCGCAATTCGCAGCGCCAGTTCCCGTTCATCCAGCACGAGTTTAAATGAATCAGGATGTTTCTCGAGTTGGGCCATGACTCGTGCAGGTGGTGTAGCGCCGCTTCCTAAAACATCGGAAAGGGCTCTCGCCTTGGCGTGCTGTACCCAATGCCATGCTTCTTTAGCAGCAGGGCGAAACCGGCTGGTAATGTCGAGAGCCAGTTGATAAATACGCTGGCTCTTTTCAATCAAAGACCTCTTGCCACCTTGCACTTCCAGAATCGAGGCCCCGGCGTTGAAGTCCTGCCGCATGGAGTCGTAATCAGCTGCTGCTTCCCGGAGGTGATCGAGCGCGGCGTCTAACAGTTGTGTGCTTAGATCGATCTGTACTCTCAGAGACGCATTGACATACAAGCGAGCAAACATGAAGCGGGTATCCGCCGACTGTCCGCGCATTTTTGCCCGCTCATAGTATTCCAGGGCGGCGCGCAAATTATCTTTGGCTTCGTTGAAGTTCGCGAGGTCCTGATTAGCCCGGTTGAGAAATATAACTCCGAGCATGTAGCGGCAGTTGGCTGCGTAAATCTCGAATCCCGCTTGTTCAAATAATGAGAGCGCGTTTCGCCAGGCTTGTATTACGCTGTCCTCATCATCCCTCGCTTGATGAATCTGTCCACGCAGTTGTTGCAGGTTGCCGCGTCGAAGGAACGACTCGCGCTCTGTTAAGCCCTGCGTAAGTGCTTCCGCTTTTGCAACCGCTGCTTCAGCCTCGTCCAGCAATCGCACTTCACCTCGATGCACATTCGAATACAAAAACTGCAATATTTTGACTTGCGCAATCATTTCCTGCTTACTCACGGCAGCAGAGAAGTCGTGTCGTTCTTCGTCCCTGGCGGACCATGTTTGAAGTAACTCTTCGGCTTCCTGCCATGAGTCTTCTTGTCTGAGAGATGAAAGATCGCTCGTGAGTTTCATTACTGTGTCCGATGCGGCATCGATTGCGCCCAGACTTTCAAACGTTGCCAGAGCTTTTCGTGTGTGTGTAATCGATGCGTCCAAATCATTGATAAATGAATAGGCGGTTCCTAACAGTTGCTCGAAAAGCGCCTTGAGCATAGCCGGCGGATTAGTGGAGAGCGCCGCCTCACAAATTTCGATCGCGCCGCCGTAATCACCATTGCGCATCAGTAGATCGGCTTGCGCAGTTTGAAAGTTGTCTCGCGTCAAACCCATCCCTATCTGCTCAGATAAAGCGAGTGTCTGGTTTCTGTAAGTTGCTGCGGTGGCGGTGTCGCCACGCTCGTGTGCGAGTTGCGATAGATCCATGAGAGAGCTTAATTCACCACGCGGAAAATCAATCTCCTGATAGGCTCGCAGACAATCCTCCAATACATTTGTTCCCGCAAACTCTCGTTCAATCTGCAATTTTGCCCTGGCGAGTTGAACATCTATATGACCGTGCGCATGTTCACCTTCCTGGTAAAGCGTCGCGGCCATATTTAAGGTGTCTTCAATTGCACTTCGCGGTTGACCCGCGATTATCATTTGAGTGGCAGCCAGCAATCTTGCTTCCGCGGCTATGTTTGGACGCCCTGCATTGCTTGCACGAGCTGCGAACTTCAGTAGCTCATCTATGCGCTCGAGCGGCTCCGTCACTTTTTCTGCGTAAGTCAGGGCGGCTGCGAGTGACTGATCGATGCGTCCTGCCTGCTCCAGGGTCTTAGAGATTTGAAGAAGCTGGTCCCTCGCCCTGGCCGCTGCTTCGGGAGTGATTTCGTAGTAGGTTGCTGCAATGAGAAGAATGCGTGTGTGAACTCGCTCAGCTTCTGCCAAATCAATTGCGTCTATTGAGTTATTCACGTTTGTGAATGCCTTTGCTGAGGCAACAACGGCCTCCCTGATTTGCACATGACGATAGACGCGCAGTGCTTCCGTTTCTAATGTAAGTATTAATCGCTCGCCAGGTGTTGCCTGCCGCACATCCGCCGCAGCCAGCGCGCTTTCAGCATTGACTGGATATCCTTGCCTTAAGAAGTTGCGCGCAATCTCGAGAGCGATCGAAGGACTGTGTGTAATTTCAGAGGGAAGAGTTGCAGCGTAACTTGTCGCTGCACGGTAGGCCCCGCGGTTAGTGAGGGCGCGTATTCTTTCTGCGTGATGCTGGTAGTCAGACAAGTTATACCCCTAATAGAATATCGTTTCCGGCGTTAGACTGTCTCCCATAAATCGTTCTTAGCCATGTAGGTTCAGATGACAATGGACAAAACGAGATACGGACTAAGAGGTCCAGTGAAGAACGTGCAGATTGTGACAGCGCAGTTCGAGGAGCAGGACGGGCAAATCACTGAAAAGCCCTCGTTCAGCTATACGATCACTTTCAAAAAGCAGGGTCAGGTAGTCGAGCAGGTTAACCGAAACCTGGACGGGTCTGATTGGCGCACCGTGAACGATTACTCCGATTCCGGCAACTTGCTGATGACGCGGTTCTTTGATCCTAAAGGTGCACTTAATAGTGAGGTGAGGTACATATATGATGCTAACGATAGACTCACCGCCGAGCAGCACGTAGATCGTGATGGTATTGTAACTACGCCGGCGACTTACGCCTACGACGACGCGGGTAGAAAAATAAAGATTCAGGAACTCGACTTCCCTGGAGAGGCGGACATGATGATCGGCATCGAGGGTGTAACCATGGTCAGTGCGCCTGAGGCGAGGCGGGTTGAGTCGCTCTATGACGACCGGGACCAGGCGGTCGAGGTCAAAGTCTTCAACATCGATGGCGCGATTGTCACCAGGGTTGAGATCACCCGCGACGCACAGGGTAACTCATTGGAGGAGACGCAGTATATCGGAGATGCATTCCCGTTCCGCGCGTGTGGATCTGACTCATGTTCCACTGAAGAGATGGCAGAACTCACCGAGGAACAAAAGGCGGAGGTGGCGCGGGTGTTCTCGCCGGGCAGTGCGATGTCTAAGCACACTCATAGGTATGACACAGAAGGAAGGTTAATCGAATCAAAGCTCATGATGATGGGCATGGAAGTCAGCAGGCAAACGTTCGCTTATGACGAAGCCGGAAATAAGTCTGAAGAGGTGAGCTATAACGCGAACGAGACGTCGGGAACCAGGGCGATCCTCACGCGCGAGTATGACAAACACGGCAATTGGACAATGGAGCTTGTTTCGAACGCATCAAGTTGGGACGCTGAGTTCGGGTTGTCCACTCCCGTGCAGGTAACCCGCCGGCTAATAACGTACTGGTGAAATGATCCCACTGGTATTGGAACTACGTTCTCAGAAAGAAAACCTTAACCAAGGGAGGACTATCGTGGCTAGACCAAACTTCATCGAGTTGCCCGCGCGCGACCTCGCGGCGAGCCAGAGCTTTTTCGAAACGGTGTTTGGCATGACGATGACCGGCTTCGGGCCGACGTATGCATGCACACTCACCGGAGACGTGGACATTGGACTCCAGGCAGATCAACAGGAGGCGACCAAAGCGCCCCTCCCCGTAATCGAGGTGAAGGATTTGGAAGCAACCCTCGCCGCAGTCACTGCGACGGGCGCTCCCGTCACCAAACCGATCTTCAGCTTCCCCGGCGGCCGGCGCTTCCACTTCCTCGATCCGGGCGGCAACGAACTGGCGGCTATGCAGGTAGATTCACAGTGACCCTGTATGGCTGATTATCAATTCACCTACGACTGGTTTTCTTTTCACATTCCTAACTGGCGAGTGCGGCTGGCAGAGTTAGTGAATCGGCCATGCCGGCTCCTGGAGATAGGCAGTTTTGAAGGGCGAAGCGCAGTGTGGCTGGCGGACAATGTGTTGTCCGATCCGGCGGCGACACTGACGTGCATTGACCCGTGGACGCATCAATCGACGTTTGGCTTAGGCGGCGAGGAATTGTTTGACTTGAACCGCGGCCGGTGCGCGCGGAGCCACCAAATCACAAAGATTAAGGGTTATAGCATTGAGGTATTGCCGGCGCTGCAGGCGGGGTTTGATTTTGCCTACATTGATGGTTCGCATGAAGCCCGCGATTGCCTGTTGGATTGGGTATACACGCTACCGCTTATGAAGTCGGGTGGACTTGTTTGTTTCGACGATTATCAGTGGATTGATCCGACCTATCAAACACGCATTCTGCCCAGGGTGGCCATCGACTGTGTGCTGGAGTTCTGGGCTGACGTCATCGAAGTAGTCGATAAGGATCGGCAGGTGTGGGTTCGCGTACGAAAGTAGCATCCTCAAGCGGGTCCACATCTATTTGGGGGTGCGGTGTGGGGATAATCCCTATTGACATCCTTGGTGGATAGGAATAAAAGGCTGCTGTTCACGGTGTTGGTTCTCACGATTTCTCCCTCGCATTCGTGAGACCGTACACGTTAAGAGAGTCTCTTCCCCTTCGGCTCACCTATAACTAGGGGGTAATATCATGAGGCACACTATCTTCAGTTTCTCGCGTATTCTCATCGTTCTCGGCATGCTGATCGTTTTTGCCGGACCTCTTCAAGCAGATCCTGTAGTGACGTTTTTTGAAGGGAACTTGCAGGATGATCCTCCTCCAATACCAATAATGAACATCAATCAGCAATTTTTTGTAGGCGTGATCGGTATCGATGGTACGTTAATACGTGTCTTCCACAACGACACAAAATTTACTTTCGCCGATTTCCATTTCCTTACAAACGTTGCTCAGACTGCACCATTGCTATCACTTAATGGCGGTTTACCGTTCTTTAGTGACTTTACCGCAGACAAGAGTCGCATTGATTTTGTGACGGGCGGCGCGGGCATAGGTATTGAGCCGGACAGACTCTTCACTGTTAGGTTTGTTGGCTTTGCACCCAACACGCAGATTCGGGCTACAGCAACCGTTCCCGAGCCCACTACATTACTTCTTCTCGGCACGGGTCTAGCTGGAGTGGCGATCAAGGCGCGGAAGAAACTCACACATCGCAAGAGCCGGTAGAAAATACGATAGTTGTTTGTCAGTCAGTTTAAGAAAGCAAAGGCCGACACTAGATCGGCCTTTACTCTTTCCGTGATCATCGCCGCACTGGCGTTCGATACTTGAGCAAGTCTTTGTGTCTCGTGCGTAGTGCATATGCTAGTCCCTACCATGACATCCCGCGAGGCGAGCGGCTTCACTTATCATTCCTTGGCTTGCTTCAAAGCAGCTTGATCACATGATGCTCCAGTGCCAATTTGTCTTGGCCCAAAGCACGCCCGGAAAGAAGTTGACCCTAAACCTTTTTAAGCGCAGATGTACTTTTCGCAGCAGATTAAGGCATACTGCGGCCAAAAGAGTATGTTGGATTATTATCAGGTTCTTGGGGTCAAGAACACTGCCTCAGTCAAAGAGATCAAGGCTGCATACAAGCGGCTCGCGCGCCTGCAACACCCGGATCTGAACGCCGGCAAGCCCGAGGCCACTGAAGCATTTGTTCAAATTTCACGTGCGCGAGATATATTGATCGACCCACAGCGCCGCGCTGCGTATGACGCACAGCGCCATGCTTATGCTACCAAAGGCGCTTATGCTCCAGTCGTGAATCCCACTGTCGAAACTTATGTGCGACGCGCGCGATCGGATGCTCGCATCAAGAAGAATCTCGAAAAGTTTTTAATGACTGAACGGGAAGACGCGCGCGCGCTTCGACAAGCTGTCTTTCCAATCGTGGCATTTCTTTTCGCCGCATTCTTTGTGCCGTTGGTTCGTCCTCACTTGTGGCGTAGCTCCGGCTGGACTGGACGTACCGTAATATTAGTCCTGGTTAGCATAGGCGTATGGCATACGCTCTCAAAGATTTGGGCCGCCATCAAATTGTATACGGATGATGATCGAATCGTTGCACAAGTGCTCGCAAAGCGCTGGAGTAGACGTCAGGCTATTCTCTTCATCGCGCTCGCCGCAATCGGGTGCGGGTTGGCGGGAACTTTGATTGGCATATCTCTCAGCGACTCTTTGTTGAGTGCAATGCCGATGTTTTTTGATCCGTCGATTCGCCTGGAGTTGCTGTTTTATCCATGGATTATGGTCTTGTTACTCGATGCCGGGCATTCGCTAAGTCAGAGAATCGACATATGAGTTAGACTAACTGATTATACGCCCGCTATCTAGTCCTTCTCTCAATTCCGAACGTGCGGCAGTTACTCGAAATGGGAAAATTATCAGCTCTTTTTGTCGTGATGACAGCATCTTTCCTTGTGTCCGCAACACTATCGGCTTCATCCGCCAGTAATGCGCAGATTACTACAGAAGCCGATAAGCCTGCCTGTACCCAAAGAAGATTTCACAACTTGGATCGGTATGCGCATCAACGGTGGTACAGAGTGTTCCGAGATAAAGAGGTGGGACCCGCCTTACGAGGTCTGCTTAAGAAAGACTATCGTAACCTAATTGAAAGTATGAGGCGGGCCAGTTATCCGGAGGATTCGCCTTCATACGTTGATCGTAAAGGCGTGTTGACATTGCGCGGGTTTGTTCCCGGTCTGTTTACGATCATGGAAGCGATACTTATCGTTGAGCCGTGTGGAAACATCTACGCGGCTATTCTGGATGATGGCGAACGATTTCTCTATTTCAGCAACGACAAAGAGTACATAGATCGCTTACCTACTGAAGTTGAACGCTGGAGAAGCGGCATAGAGAAGTTGAGAAGTGAATTTGAAAAAACGCCGCAATTACCAATAGAGTTTAAGAGTAAATAGGAGTGGCGGTAGCCGGCGGAACTCACATTCAGTATTCAATCATGCTCGAGCGGTCAAATCATTCGCGTTCGCAGCGCCTCACTGTTGCTGTGATTATTTTCCTGTTGCTCCATCCATTGATTTTTGGTCAGGATTCATTCGTAGCAATTCCACCGGCGGAAGCATTGCGATACAAGATCGATTTCGCGCGTAACTTTTTTGTTTCACCAGAAGCAGAAAAAGCAGATCGAGCAAAACTCTTTGCCACTGTTGCTCAACTTCAGAGTCTGAAAGGGAAAGTCACCGCCACTCCCCAGAACCTTGAGCGTGCGCTGCAACTGGAGGAGCAGGTGCAAGTTCAGCTTCGCCGTCATTCCGCTTACCTGTACCTTCGCAATGCTGTTAACACTACCGACGAAGCGAGCCTGGCAGAAAGCTCGACGCTTGAGGCCGAGGTCAACTGGCGAACCGCTTTTTTGCGACGGGAACTGATGCAGCTGGATGATCGCCGGCTCGGTGTATTCATCGCGCGCCACCCGTCTCTAAAAAAGTATCTTTTTGCGATCGAGTCTGTCCGTCGCTACCGGCCTTACACGTTGTCGCTTACAGAAGAAGAAATATTGAGCGCATCCGCCCTTGGCGACGAATGGCAATCTGAACTCTATGGGAAGTTAAGATTGCAATCGCAAGCGATTCCGGCGCAACGCGATCTATTTGCATTCGCGCTCACACGGTTGGCGGCGGCGCGCACACGCATGGCCCAGTTGCATCATTTTGCCGATGCACCCAGTGCCGCGTACTTCGACAGCTACTGGACAAGAGCTGAAGTTGACGAACTCATGGAGCAGATTGCGCGCAAGACGGACCTTTACAAACGCTATCAGCAATTGCGCTCAGATTACCTCAGGAACGTTGCTAATAAACGAAGTCAGCCGCCGCAGTACACAATCGATCAAGCGAGTGACATCATCCGCCAGTCGCTGGCGCCACTCGGCTCAGAGTATGAGCATGAATTGGCGGCGCTGCTCGATCCACGAAACGGGAGGATGGATATTGTTCCCGGCGAACATCGCAGGCGTGGCGGATTCTCACAGGGATTCATCGGCACCGGCAGCGTTTTCTATAGTTCAGGTTTTGCCGGTTTGTACAACGACGTTCGTATTCTCACTCATGAATCAACTCACGCAGTTCATCGTCAATTGATGAATCGTACTGGAGTGTTGCCCACTTACGCTGAAGGGCCGCACTACCTCTTTGAAGCGTTCGCGATCTTCAACGAGTTTCTACTTCCCGACTATCTTTACAACCATGAAAGCGATCCGCTGCGACGGCAGTTTTATCTGGAACAATTTCTCGAAGGCAAGGGGCTCGCGATGTTTCGCGTAGCTCCTGAGGTTGTGCTCGAACATGCCGTTTACGAGGGCGTTCGCAAAGGCACGATCAAGGGAGCTGACGATTTAGATGCACTCTCGCAACGAGTCTACTCACGGTATTCATCCGAGCCCTCGGATGTATTGAAACCGCGTTGGATGACGATTTCGCTGATGTATGAAGATCCTTTCTACGACGTTAACTACGTCTACGGCGCGCTGCTCGCTCTCAACTTCTATTCGATGTATCAAGAAGATCGCGAACACTTTGTGCCGCGCTACCTTGCATTAATGAAGAACGGCTTTGATGCGCCACCGGGAGTTCTTTTGAAGCGCCACCTCAATTTGGATCTGAATGATCCTCGCCTGTTTTCTAACGCCTTGAGTGTGATCATGAAGAAGGTAGACCTACTTGAAAAGACTTATCAGAAGTAGAACCGCCGTCTCTCTCTAAAGGACGCAATACCAAGTTTGAATCGACTTCAGCGGCGCCCGTTGGAAATTTGTACCAACGTTTTCTTGACAGCTAGTAGTTGCAGGAGTACATGGCTTTATATGGGAACCGTGTGAGCAAGAACGAAGATGAGGTGCGATTTGTAACAGGGTCAATCTCGAATGGGAATCACCGGGTGTCGCGCAACCCCTCACGGCTTTTTCCCCGGCGCCGGACGACCAAGATCACTCCACGCTGCCTCGAAGATCCGCTTCTCAGAGTCCGCAGGGGTCTTACTAATGTCGAGAAACCTGAAGTCATTGGTCTTTCCATGAAGCGTGTTGATATCAATGCCGCGTGCGCCTTTGTCACCCGCCTGAAAACAATGAATGTTGTCGCGTAGCGGGGAAAGGGTGTTAATTCTTCCGTGAGACATCACTTCGTTGCGGGTTTCCCGCACGCGAAACATTTTCTTCGAAGCGTAGTCTGGAGCCTCGCCTATAATTTCGAAGTTACGTAGCCGCACTTCACCTTCAAAGCCGAGCGTGCAAACACTAGCGTTTGGGTGGTTGTGTGCGGGAAGTACGGCGCCCGGCTCCATGCGCCACTGAATGATGAAAAACGGCGATCCTCTGAAACTTGGCCCAAACCAAACGCGCGGTTCCACTGTCTTGTAAGACCCGAGCGCACTGTTGGGAATTTCCTTCAATCGTGTTGCCAGGGAACCTATCCGGTAGAGATATTCGTCAACACTGAAGGCAGGATCGGCGATCAGTTGCTGAGCTATGGGGACAGATTGCTTGAGAAAGTCGTCCCACGCCAACGCGTCTACGCCTGCGGCCGCAATCGGTGTTTGGGCTAGTAGACTTTTTGACGTGGCTCTGAGCGCAACGATGGCGGCAACAGTTGATAACGAACTGCGAAGGAAATGGCGTCGTTCATGAATACCTGGAAAGACTTCCATAATGTGTGCTCCTTAAATCCGAAAGATTCTGGACCCGGCTCATAACTACACTTTCCCGGAGCTTCGTTGACGTGCCACTGGTCACTTTCTCCAGTCACGTTTTTTGGTGACCCTGACGCAGTCAAATATGACTAAAGTCACTATCTATGGCGGCGGACCTGTACTAGAGTGACATTGCCAGCGGTCCGGACCGCGTCTCGATGACGCATGAATTCAAAGCCTCCTGACAAAGCAAGCTTCTTCAGCAGCGGCAACATTGCCTTTGTGATCGTGGTCTGTGCCTCGTACGCTTCCGCCACTACGGCCATAATCTATTCCCGGCGACCGGTGCCCGCCTGGGAAGTTGTGGTTCTCGTGGCCCTGGGTGCGGCTTATTTAGTTGTCGGCACATACGGCTTCGCAATCTGCCGCCGCTCCCGATCACTACTCGTGGGGATCAGCTACTTTTTTATCCAACTAATGATCGCGGTCACACTCATTCTGTTGCGCGGCTCTACTGGAGAGCTTGCGCTGATACTGCTTCCATTGGCAGGGCAAAGCGCGTTGCGGTTACCCCTGCCAGGGATGATTCCAGTCTGTTTCCTGATTTACGTGACGCTCGTTATGCCTATCATAATCCGCGGCAGATGGGTTGACGCTATTGCCATCGCGCTCATATATGGCACCGGCATTGTTTTCGTTGTGGTCTTCACGCGCGTGGCAGCAAGCGAGCGCGAGGCCCGAACCGCACTAGCAGAAGCTAATCAGCTATTGCGGGATCACGCAGCGCAAGTCGAGGAACTGGCAACGACGAAAGAGCGCAATCGCCTGGCACGTGAGATACATGACAGCCTTGGCCATTACCTAACCGTGGTTAATGTTCAGATCGGCGCGGCGCAGGCGATCCTTGAGCAGGACCGTCCGCGCGCACGGGACCACCTGTCGAACGCTCAGGCTTTAACGCAGGAAGGACTGGCGGAAGTGCGGCACTCTGTCGCCGCTTTGCGTGCTGCTCCGATCGAGAGCCGACCCCTGCCCGAGGCCCTGGCTAAACTGGCTGAACAATGGAATGCCGCGGGGCTGCGCGCGAAATTTGTGGTCGCCGGTACGATTCGCGCTCTCTCCCCTCAGGCCAATCTCACGCTTTACCGTGCGGCACAGGAAGCGCTGACGAACGTCGGGAAACACGCTCATGCAGGCAGTGTCGATCTTCATTTGGACTATCGCGACGAGCGCCTGGTCCGTTTGAGGATTAAGGATGACGGGCTGGGCAGCGCTAATTCAGAAGGTGGCTTTGGCTTGCTTGGAGTGCGTGAACGGGTTCAGCTTCTGAATGGCGTAGTGCGTGTTCGCACCGGCGCAGGTGAAGGCTTTACTCTGGAAGTGGAGTTGCCCGCATGAAACGGATCAAGATTCTCCTGGTTGACGACCAGCCACTGTTCCGCGAGGGCCTGCGCACGCTGCTTTCGGTGCACCTTGATTTCGAAGTGGTTGGCGAAGCTGGGAACGGAGAGGAAGCGATCAAGCTCGCGCGTTCGCTTCATCCCTTAGTGGTGTTGATGGATTTACAGATGCCCGTGCTTGACGGCGTCGCGGCCACGCGCCGCCTGCACGAGGAGCAACCCGACTGTCGCGTTATTGTATTGACCACCTTCGATGACGACGAGATGGTCTTTGATGGTTTGCGCGCCGGCGCCGTGGGTTACTTGTTGAAGGACGCACCTTCTGAGAAACTGGCGGAAGCCATCCGCGTCGCAGCGCGCGGCGAGACGTTTCTTCAGCCTTCAGTGGCCGCAAAAGTCGTGGCCGAATTCGCTCGCCTGAGCAGGAAAACAGTCGCAACTGCTAACCCCGTAATCGAGTCGCTGTCCGAACGTGAAATCGAGGTACTTCGCCTTATTGCGCAGGGCGCCAGCAATCGAGAAATCGCCGGTACACTATTTCTTGCCGAAGGAACAATAAAGAATCACGTGACGAATATTCTCGGAAAGCTGGAGGCCCGCGACCGGACCCAAGCCGCCCTCAAAGCCAGGGACAGCGGACTCATCTAAGATCCAAAATCCTCTCTAACGAGCGGGATCATGCTGTAGATCAACTATCCTGAAGCAGAGGATCCGGAGCGCCATACTTGTCAGTATTGTTGCTTCCGAGCGAAACTATTGGATTTGAAGCCGACGTTCCGATGCCATCAACTGGCAAATACATCCTGCAACTCGATCTCATCAGCGAGGTGATTTGCCGGCTCGAGCATAGTTGTGAAACTGTGAAGTTGAAGATGGAAGTCGGGGATTCCTCCAGGAACCAGTCTGTTCAATGAGACCAATACTGAGGAGTACGTTAAAGATCGGAGGAGAGTACGCGCTCGCAGTCCTTCTCTGCCTGTTGATTCTTACCTGGGTAATGCGGTTGTGGCAGGGTGATTTGCGGGTACCGTTCACTTATTTTGGCGACGCTGTCTGGTCGGGCCTCGCCATTAAAGGAACTATTGACTACGGCTGGTGGTGGTTCATTCCTTCGCTCGGCGCGCCCGCTGGTTTGAATTTCGGCGCGTTTCCGGCACACGACAATACGACGTTTCTGATCATCAAAACGATTTCGCTCTTCACCAGCAATTACGCACTGATATTGAATCTGTTCTACCTCCTGACGTTTCCTTTAACTACGATCACGTCGCTATACGTTTTTCGGAAACTTAACTTCTCGTACGCCGCGGCTCTTGCTGGCGCCTTGCTGTATACATTTCTGCCCTATCACTTCTTTCGCAGCTACCAACTTCATATGGCCAGTTATTATCTCCTGCCATTGATGATCCTGGTCGTGCTATGGGTGCTGGCCGGCGATTTGATTATGTTTCGGCCGCGGGCGATTGGACGTTGGCCAAGCCTCCATTTTGGTTTCAAAACAATTTTCGCTCTCGCGGTAAGCATTCTTGTCGGCGGTTGTGGAATCTACTATCCGTTCTTTTCTTGCTTGTTTCTCTTATTAGCGGGCGTGATTGGTTCGCTGCAGAGCAGGAGAATCCATCATCTGCTCTCGGCCCTGGTTTTAGTGGCCGTGATTTCCGGTGCGGTCCTGATCAGCATGACGCCACTTTTGCTTTATCAGCGAAGTCACGGCAAAGCCTCAGTAGGGGCACGCACGGTGGCCGATGCCGAGGTGATGGGTCTTAAAGTCGGACAACTACTGTTGCCAATCGGCGGTCACAGAATACCCCGCTTGGCTGCTTTGCGGGCTCGATACAATGAAGGTCCGTTGACTAATGAGAACGATACGTCATCGTTTGGTTTTATTGGTGCGATTGGGTTTTTATGGCTACTCGTCCGACTTTTTTATCAGAAACCGGCCGCTCCCCTTTTAGATCATGTTAGCTGGCTGAACATTTTTGGCCTGCTGTACGGCACGATAGGCGGATTCTCGGCGTTGTTCTCATTGCTCATATCACCGCAGATCAGAGCGCCGAACAGAATCTCTCCTTTTCTCGCTTTCTTTTCGCTGCTGGCAGCTATGTTTCTTGTCGATCGTGGTTACAAATGGCTCGAACAACATAAGAAATATCTAGGAGCGGTGTTCGTGTCCGTTTTGATAGTTATCGGCGTTCTCGATCAAACAACGACAACTTTCTTCTTTATCCCGGAATACAAGAAGATCGAGGCCGAGTATCGGAGCGACGCAGAGTTCGTAAGTCGCATTGAATCGTCGCTTCCCAATGGCGCAATGGTTTTTCAGTTGCCGTACATGACGTTTCCCGAGAATGGACCACTGCAACGAATCACGCAGGACTTCGAACACGTCAAGCCGTACTTGCATTCCAGTAAGTTGCGCTGGAGCTACGGTGCAATCAACACTGATTACTATGACACGTGGCAACGGGCCGTCGTAGTGAAACCTGTTCCCGAGTTTATCGACGAAATTGTTGCTAACGGTTTTTCAGGCGTCTATATAAACCGTAATGGCTATGCCGACAACGCAGCTAGTCTGGAAGCTCAATTAAAAGCACTGCTCGGCGCCAGCCCAATCACAAACAGCGATGGAACTCTATTGTTCTTCAGTCTCGCCAATTACAGTTCTCAAAAAAAATGAATCCTGCTTTGCGACCCTCTGAACGCCCTACGCCATCGCAAGATCTTCGCCCTGTGGCGAGTGGCAGCAGTGAAGCCCGATATCGCGACGAGCGCATCGCCCACTGGAACCAGGTCGCAGTGTGGATGGACACGCACCATGGCCTGAGTCGTGAGTACCACCGGCAACTCGCGCGCATTTTCCGTTTCCTTGTGCCGCCAGGTAAACACGTGCTCGAGGTCGGTTCCGGACAGGGCGACTTGTTGGCGGTGCTGCAACCGGCTCGCGGTGTTGGTGTTGATTTTTCCGGTGAGATGGTGGAACGTGCGCAACGCAAGTACCCTTCACTTGAGTTCATTAACGGTGACGCGCACACGCTCCCACTTGATGAGCCGTTCGACTTCATAATTCTTTCGGATTTAGTAAACGAACTCTGGGATGCGCAAAAGGTTTTTCAGGAACTGGCGCGTCTCTGCACGCCGCGGACGAGGCTGGTGCTGAATTTTTACAACCGGCTTTGGGAGAAGCCGTTGGCGGCTGCGCGCAGGCTCGGCCTGGCGCGCCCCAACCTGTCGCAGAACTGGTTCACGGCATCGGATGTTGGTGGGCTGTTGGCGCTTGCTGATTTTGAAGTGATTCGACACCGCGAAGAGATCCTCTTGCCGCTCCGGTTACCACTGGTGTCGATGCTCGCGAACCGCTACCTGGCAAAAATCTGGCCACTGAATCTGTTCGACCTCACGCATTTCCTGGTGGCGCGGCCAACGAAAGCTTTACAACGCCCGGCGCCGCGAGTTTCAGTAATCGTACCCGCGCGCAACGAAGCAGGAAACATCCCCGCGATTTTCGACCGCACGCCGAAACTCGGCTCGGCGACGGAATTGATCTTCGTCGAAGGCGGTTCGCGTGACGATACATACGCGCGTATCGAAAGAGAGATTGCGGCGAGACCGAGTCAGAGTTGCAAGCTACTTAAGCAGACCGGTAAAGGAAAAGGCGACGCGGTGCGGCTCGGTTTCGCGCATGCGTCGGGAGAAATCCTGATGATCCTGGATTCGGATCTAACCGTGCCGCCGGAGGATCTGCCGCGCTTCGTTGATGCGCTCACGTCCGGCAAAACTGACTTCGCAAACGGATCGCGCCTTGTGTACCCAATGGAAAGCAAGGCGATGCGGTTCTTCAACTTAATCGGTAATAAACTTTTCAGTTTGGCGTTCACCTGGTTGCTGGGTCAGCCTATTAAAGACACTTTGTGCGGCACAAAGGTCCTGTGGCGAGAAGATTACGAAGAGATTGCGGCCAACCGGCAATACTTTGGGGACTTTGATCCGTTCGGTGACTTCGATTTGCTGTTCGGTGCCGCGAGACTAAACTTGAAAATCATGGACGTGCCAATCCGCTATCGCGATCGCACCTATGGAGCTACGAACATCAACCGTTGGAGCCACGGATGGTTGTTGCTTCGCATGGTGAGTTTCGCGGCACGCCGGATCAAGTTTATCTGAGCCGCCGGCAAATCATTGACGATTTCGCTCCGGGAGAACATTTGCTACATTAACCTCGCGCAATTCAAAGGGGACCCCAACACAAAAACAAGTGACACTAACCAATAAAAAGATACTGGTAACAGGAGCGGGAGGATTTCTAGGAAAGCATCTCGTAGCCGCATTAAGAGACCGCGGAGTAAGTCAAATTCATACGCCCGACTCGACAGACGCAGACCTTAGAATCTGGGAATGCTGCAAGAAGGTGGTTACTGGTTCCGACGTAGTAATCCACCTCGCGGCTAAGGTTGGAGGGATAGGGTTTAACAGGAAGTACCCAGGCGAGCTTTTGTATGATAATGCGATTATGGGTTTGCAGCTTATGGAGGCAGCAAGGCAAGCAGGAGTTAAAAAGTTTGTCGCAGTAGGGACCGTCTGCGCCTATCCCAAGTTCGCTCCAACACCCTTTAAGGAAGACGACATATGGAACGGCTATCCGGAGGAGACTAACGCGCCCTATGGCATAGCTAAAAAACTACTACTGGCCCAGGCTCAAGCGTACAGAAATCAATATGGCTTTAATGCTATCTACCTTTTGCCTACTAATATATACGGCCCCGGCGATCACACAGACCCGGAGGATTCCCACGTAATCCCGGCTCTGATTGAGAAGGTGAAACAGGCTAAAAGACTAAACGCGCCGTATATTGAGTGCTGGGGAACCGGGAGCGCTACGCGAGACTTCCTGTTTGTAAAAGACGCAGCCGAAGGAATTATCAAAGCTACAGAAGAATACGATGGAAGCGATCCGGTGAACCTGGGAAGTGGACGCGAAACCTCAATCAAGGAACTCACGCAGACTATCCGCACCCTCCTGGATTACAAGGGAGAGGTGCGATGGGACGCTACGAAACCCGACGGTCAACCTAGAAGAGTATTGGATACTTCACGTGCCGAGACCTTTGGCTTTAAGGCTACTACCACTCTGGAGCAAGGATTGAGGCAGACCCTGTTTGAGAGGACGTTGCACGCCGAGGGGTAGCATGGATAGGCCACGGATTAGCCGTTGGTCCGATTGAGAAAGTCTAGGCTACGATCCTTCCCACGTCTTGCACAGTCACACATATCATCAACACCATAACCAGCGCCCAGCCTACGAGTGTGGCAGGGGCTTCGACCCTGGCGATAGGACGATAGATCTTCTCCAGAACGCAGAAGAGAATTCGTCCACCATCCAGGGGAGGAAGCGGTAGCAGGTTCATCACTGCAAGGCTGATATTGATCAGCACTGAAAACGTGAGCAGGTTTGCCAGGTTGGAACCAAACTGCGTACCCCCAACAGCCACCATTCCCACGAGCCCACTCAGCTGTCCGAAATCACTAAACAGCGTCGACAACCCATACAGTTGCTGTTGCAGACCTATCATCAGTTGGGTGGCGGCGAACGACACAGACTGGAGGGGCCCTAAACTCCACTGCGCGAGGCCTATCACGAATAATCCTACGAAGGCGCCGGCTATATTCGCTGCTGGTCCACCAAGAGCGAACGTGATTCGCTTGTAAGCAGGGAGTCGTCGGAAGTCGGTGTCCTCGAGCGCAGGCAAGACATATCCGCCCAATGGAATCAACGAGAACCAGTAGGATGTTTCGGCGAGTTTGAATCCAAACAGTTTGGGTCCAAACCCGATGGAGAATCGTCTGACCGGAATACCGCACAACTTCGCTGCCAATAGATGGCCGTACTCGTGGATGGCGATTAGCAGTCCGATAACGATGGCGACGGCGACATACGACATTGCTTTTACCTCCAGGAACTGGTCAGACGTTAGTTTATCCCGCTGCGCGACTTCATGCACGCATCGTGGACCAATGATCTTAGGAAAATACGCCTCCGCGGATCGTGTCCTGCGATTTGTGATGTCGCATCCTCAATCGGAGGTACAGAATAGCTGAACGAAGCGATTGAAGGGCTTGCAGCGATGGACCATCTCCGAGGTGAAACGCTTAAAAGAAACGGCCGAACGAGAAGAAGAATTTACCACGCCCTCCCTCACCCCACGCGCCCCCTATTGTTGCGGGCCCCAGCAGAGTTTCCAGAATGAGCCCGCCGGCCACGTCGTTTCGGTAGTTGGCATCGGAGTGATGGAAGAAGGTTTGACCACCTTCGTACCAACCGCCGGCATAGATCTTCCGACCCAGCAGGGTCGGCAAATAACCTACACGATGCAGATAGCCGCCACCGACAAGCACATAAGCATTGCCCCGAAACTCGTCAGAGCCGTAGGCACTCAGTCGTAGCGGTCCACCCAGCGTAAACTGCTCGAGCGGACCCGGCTCTCGATCGAACGTTGTACCAGCTCCGCCAAAGCCGAAGACCAGACCCGGCCTGCTGACAGTTTTGAACAGTGAGCCACCGACGGATGACTTGGGGAATCCTTGTGGCGCACCCGGACTCTTGAAGTGCCAATAGGCGTCAGCCGTAAGGCGCGCGCCGCGCGTCGGCACGATCGCACTGTCCTGCGAGTCAAATACAAAACGTGCCGAGCCTGAGCTGAACGGTCCTGTCACATCAGGAAGCAATGGGCCACCGATATCGACGTTTGCATGTGCCCGGCCGATTTCATAACCGACTCGCAACTGGCTGCGCCGGCCGAAGATTATGCCGGCGTCGATGGCTGCTCCACCGCGTCTGGCACGGTACTGGCCCACTTTATCTCCTGACGAATACAGGTCAACGCGCTCGGATGCGTAGTATGCGCGTGGTGCTAAAAAGAATCCTTTCCGTCCGATTGGTCTGTAGTACTCGACGCCGAAGAGACTGCGAGAACCCAGAATGACGTCTGTACGCAGCTCCGAACCGTAGCCGCCGACGTCAAAGTTCGTCAGGCGGAAACCGGCAGCCAGGTCGACTTCATTGGCCTCGGTGCTTTGCATCTGAATGACTGGTGTAATCAGCGGTGGCCCGTAAGATTTTTCTTTGGCCTGGATGCGTAATCTCGGCTCGCGGTCGAGCTGGACTATGTCATAACCAACACTTTCGTACCGCCCACCGCCGCGAACCTCGCTTAATCTGCGTTCGAGTCTCTGAGGTTCTACGGTTTGTCCAACCTCATCTTGCAAGTCATGCTCAATTTCCTGAGCAGCCAAACCGCCAACACCAGCAACCTCCACCGACATAGGACGTGGAGTTTCCGTTCGCCGGCGAGCGCGGCGAGCTGCCAGGTGCTCCTGCCATTGTGCTTCGTCGACTTGAAACTTCAGCAAGGGAGAAGCTTGCTCATTGGCGCCTCGTAAGCCAAGGTCCGCAAGTGCTGCGCTGGCTTTAAAGTCGCTCAAGGTATAGCTACCTAATTGGGGAGTGATGACGTAGTCTGCAAGCTGTAAGCTGCGGCGATCACTCTGGATCGTGGTCACGCCAATCACTTGAGAGAGCATACCTATGAGTGTCTCAATGTTCTCTCGCTGGCCCAGCGGTGTTCCGACGTTGATCGCGATCACGACGTCAGCGCCCATCGCTTTCACGACATCCACTGGAATGTTATTGAGTAGACCGCCGTCGGCGAGTACGCGCCCATCGAGTTCAACTGGCGTGAAAACGCCCGGAATGGCCATTGTCGCCCGCAAAGCGTTAGCCAGCGAACCGCTTTTGAGTATGACGGGCTCGCCAGCAATCATGTCTGTCGCCACGCACGCAAACGGGATTGGTAAGTCTTCGAAGTCCTTGATGGTTGAGTAGGGCAGCGTAATGCGATCAAAAACCAGATTGATCTGATGGCCCGGATTCACGCCAATAGGGACTCTCAAGCCTCCCTTCACGCCCAGCTCGAAATCAGTTGGGTACGTGCGGCGATCCTCTTTTCGCCGGAAGCTAAGCTCATCGTACGAAGGTGGTCCTGAGAGAACCTTGTCCCAGTCAATTTTCTCAGCGAAGTCACGCATTTCGGCTGGAGTCATTCCCATCGCGTACAATGCCCCGATGAGTCCTCCCATACTGGTGCCGGCCACATAATCGATGGGAATTCGGTGCTGCTCGATCCATTCGAGTACTCCGATGTGTGCAAACCCGCGAGCGCCGCCACCCGAAAGTGCAAGTCCTATTCTCGGACGTCGTGCGATTGTGGAAGTACTGGCTGGTGGGACTGGCGTTTGTGCTCGAACCGCAACCGGCATCAGGCCAAATATCATTACAAATGCCAGGTAGACTGAAGTAATCCGTTTCCATTTCATCTATACACCCCACACTCCAACTAGAATCAAACGCAAACTTCGGCCGTAGCGAAGTAGGCAGTGCAGATACTGACTAATCCACAACCGGACGCGGGTCGCAACGGACAGCTTAAGGAAGACCTAAGAAACCTGAACTGGCAAAATTGCCAGTCAAGAGTCTAGTGCAGAAGTACCGGCAGCACTGAGTTGAAGGTGTTACGAAGTGAGTGAAGCAGCCGCAGGGGCGGCCTTTGTGTCCGCCCCTGCAGTTCTTTTAGACATGATTTACAGGATTGAACAAGATACCGTAGATCCCTCTTGATCGATTCGCATCGCGCACTACTCCGGATCGGCCGGGTTGTTGAATAGCGCGCTCAGCTTGATGCTGCCATGCCCGAACTGCGGGAAGTTAAAGGCGTTCCGATTGCCAGGATCAAGGTTAGAGGCAGTGTCGTCTGGAGGAAAGATGACCAGCGAGTTTAAGAATGCGATCACGCGCGATTGTTGCTCGGCCGAGAGCTTCGCGAATGCTCTCCGAGAAGCCTCAGCCTCACCAGCGTGACGCATAATCACTTCCGTTAAATTAATGCTGCGTCCATCGTGGCCGAATGGTCCAGTTGAACCAACTCCCCAGAGTGGTGCTGTCAAAAACTCTTTGCGGATTGTCCCGTCGAAGTCTCTCTCATAGAAGCTTGATCCCAAATCGTGTCGCTTGAAATCAGTGAAGATGTTCTTGACTAAAAACGGTTCCAGTCGAGGTTCTTTCAACGCGGGGAAACCAAGGTGATCGTCAACCGTATTGAACAGCGGACTCGCGGTGGCGAAAAGACTGTTGAAGATGCCACGTTCCGGATCAAACACCGTTTCCACATCCGCAACACGCCGATCGCGGTCGATTTTTAGATCGGCAATATGGCAATCAGCACAACCAACCTGGTTAAAAAATCGGCGGCCTTGATCGGTCTCTCGAGTTTGTTGATAGAGTCCAGGCTTGAAGTAGTTGAGCAGATAAAACTCCATGAAGTCGACAAGGCTGGCGGGAATTTCATTCGTCACCCCGTCGTGATCCGGATCATCACTGACGAGATCGGTTGGTGGCGCCTCCAGCCGGTCGGTTGAACCGTCAAGCACCATACCAGAGCGCGTGACGATTCGTGAGCCGTTGTGTGCTTGCATCAGTTCCGGATCGACGGACTGCAAGCCCATCTCATCATTAAACGCACCGACTAAAAACTCGCGTATCGAGATCTTTCCACCATGAGCAAAAAACGGACGCACGCGCAGGTCCGGATCAACGCCACGTACCTGCGAGGTATCGATCTGACCATCGCTAAGAAAAGTGATTGTGCCGAAGTTAATGCCCTTGCTGTCCAATGATTTCGTAATGGTGCGACGAGTTGCATGCCATTCCTTACCAGCCTGAGAACGTATCGCACGCAGATCGCGCGTAATCTCGTCTGCCAGCATTTCCTTCAACCCGAGACCGAACAAGTGTGGCGCATCGCGGCTATCGGGTCGCGTCACCACATCGCCTCCCGAACCTGCTGCTCCACGCGGCCTGCCATGACACGCAGCGCAACTATCGCTGAGACCAGCTCCGAGGCCAAGGTTGGTGTTGATATCACCCAGCCCGTCGTTTGAAACAGGGCCATGTCCCTGACTACGCAAAAACTTTCTTTGAAAGAGTTGGCGACCGCGCCGAATGGCACGAAACGGATCGCGAGCAATAATAAAGGACGAAGAATCAGGTGTACTCCAATCACCTGTGCCCGCACCAATTTGCTCCGCTAACGATTTGGCAATTCCGAAATTTGCGGTGTTTGGGTTCTGCGTGCGGTCATTCAGCTGCGCTAAGGCAGAATCCCGCCCCCAAAACACGATTGCGAGGGTTACGATCGACAAAAAGATAGCTGTTATTTTGAGTCTTAAGTGTTTCATGAAGGTAGATCCTTTCGGGGTATAAGGTGGGTATTAGAAGAAAGTTATTAGCTCCAAATTATGTATTCTGTCTGGCCCATAGCGATTGCTGCCAGCCAGACGTTGCTGCTAACATCCAGGTCATTAATCGTCCCGTTCCTGTCCGAGCGAGCTTACGGATCCCGGTCTGCAAAGTCTTAAGAAGCCGAAGAGAAAGTTCTTAGGAAGTTATTAGGGCGTTTATGTCCTCCCTTTCCAGCCATATTCATCGATTCAGCGACTTCACCATTGATATCGAGCAAAAGGTTCTCCTCCGCGGAGGGAAGGCCATTCCGATGGCGCCAAAGGTTTTTGAGACTTTGTTGGCCCTCGTTGAGAACCACGGCCGGATCGTGCTCAAGGAAGAATTGATGAAGCGACTCTGGCCTGACACGTTTGTCGAAGAGTCAAATCTGACTTTCAACATCCAGCAGCTAAGGAAGTCTCTGGGTGACAACGCTCGACAGCCGCTCTACATAGAAACGATTCCGCGTCGAGGCTATCGCTTTATTGCGGAAATGAAACCGCTCGTGACCCCAATTGCGCCCGCTCAGCCCGCTAATATAGCCACCGGCGACAAACCTGTACCTCATGCATCAGTGCTAACCAAAGCGAGAGTGATTACAGTTCTCGCCGTTGTCGGCGTAGCGATAGCTGGCCTGGTCTACTGGAGCTCTGCAAGGAGCGGCGGCAAGAGTTCGAGCGAAATCAACGCCAAAGATGCGCCTGGTAGTCGACTGAAGCTGGTGGAACTAACAGCAACAGGTCAAAGCCATCACGTCGCGATTTCACCAGACGGCAAGTACGTTGCCTACACGCGCCGCTCGCAAAACTCAGTTGAGATTTGGGTGCGACAACTCGCGTCGAATACGAACGTCGAGCTACTTACGGCAGACCGGATTGCGGGATTGGGATTTGATAAGAGTGGAGAGAGTCTTTTGTTCGTCAAGGGTGATCCCAGTGCCTTGTATCGAGTGTCGTTGATAGGAGGTGTTCCCACAAAACTCATTGATGGCCTGGAGGGCAAATTCGCTGTTTCACCCGATGGTAGCCAGATAGCTTTTATTCGTGAGGTCGTCAATCGCGACGGACAGAGAGAGTTTTCGTTGCACGTAGCCAACTCGGACGGTCGCAACGAGCGCACTTTGTTGGTTAGAGCTCACCCAGGCAAACTGGATGTGCCCATCTGGTCCCTGGATGGACAGTCGATAATTTGCGCGCATGGCAATTCTGCCGCGGGCAGCCAGGACGTCAGCCTCATTGCTGTTAACGTCAATACCGGCGAGAAGAAAGATTTATCCTCGTTCAAGTTTTTTCTCATTAAGAAGATGGATTGGCTTCCCGATCGCAGCGGACTCATCATTTCAGCAAGGAAAAGTGTCGGCTTCGATAACCAGTTGTTTCGAGTCTCGTATCCCGCCATGGAGGTAACTCAGATCACGGAGGGATTGACTTCCTATTCAGATATCAGCGTGGCAGCTAATGCAGACGTTGCTGCCGCCTCACAGTCGGTTCTTGAATCGTATATCTGGATAGGCTCCAGCCGCGACCCTCAAAATCTTAAGAAGATAACGCAGGCGATCAATAATTTTTGTTGGACTCAGGACGGGCGCATCGTCTATTCAACAACTGCCAGTGGAACTACAGACATTTGGATAATGCAGCCTGACGGTAAGGAACAGAAGCAACTCACAGTTAACGCCGGCATTAACGGTTCACCGGCCATCTCCACCAGCAGGCAGCACGTCGTTTTCGTTTCGAATCGCACTGGCACATTTCAGATTTGGCGGATGAATCTTGACGGCAGTGACCAAACTCAACTCACTAGCGGTTCGGCGAAAAACTATCCTGCGATTTCGGCAGATGGCAAATGGGTGCTCTTCAACTCGACAGAGGATTGGCATTTGTGGAGAGTTCCTATTGACGGCGGCGAGGCGACACAGTTGACCGACTTTGTTGCCGGCATGCCTTCGGTATCCCCGGATGGTAAAACGATAGCATGTATCGGTAGAAACGAATCAAAACGCGAGCTCTTGATTCTGCCATTTGAAGGTGGCCAGCAAATCACGAAGCTAGAGTTTTTTGGCTGGATCTCTCGGATACAGTGGACGAACGATGGCAAGACGGTGATTTACGCTGGTGAGCGTAACGGGCGGAGTGTAATCATAAGGCAATCGCTGAACGGAGATTTAATTGAAGACTCATTGAGCCTCGATACAGACGAGCTTTTCGATTTTGGTTATTCGGTTGATGGCCGATCGTTAGCGATCACGCGCGGCAGTTGGCTTAGCGACATTGTTTTGATAAGCGGGCTCAGGCAGTGATTGAATTGTGGTATATGCAGGCACCCCGCTAAAACTGAAACGGTCCGACTTGTGGTACCAACACAAACCACGAAACGGATATCCGGTAAACCGCGCGGCGCGGTTCTTATCAAAGATTTTAGAGTTTACAGAAGGCATACCACTCATGTCCCAATGAAACGAATCGTTGGATGTGCGATCAGATTGCCGAATACCAAGAACCCCGACATGATTAGGTAAGAGTGCTCAGTTTCTTTCCAACAGTTGCGAGGAGTGGGAACGGCGAAATCGACCTCACGGTAGCAAGGACGCGGAGCCCAGCGCGAACTCCACCGCCTGCGTCATGCTCATGCTTCTACCTTTCTCCTCCGCGGCCCTGACTGAGCCCTCATCGAGCAACGCCGCAACGCTCTCTGCGTAGCGCTCCACGGTGCACCCTCTGGAGGGACTGAGCGGAATCCCGAGGTCGCGTCGCAGACCCGCCGCCGCTCCTCTTAACGTCAGAAACAGGTCCGGACTCCACCCCTCTTCCGCCAAGGTGCAGGCCAGAGCTTCGAGGGCCGCGGCAATGCCTTGCGTGTCCTCGATCTCGCTTAGATCCTTCAGGGCCGCCCGTTGCAGCTTGAGTGCCTCCGCAAAGTTGCCTTCGGAAGACGCCAGCTCGCCCCGGAGCAACTGTGTGCGTGCGGCCAACGGCCGGTTGCCCAACGACTCGCACAGGCCGAGGCTTCGGGTGAGGCACTCTTTGGCTTGCGCGAGCTCGCCCGTTCGCAGGGCCGTCTCACCTAAATAGTGGAGGGATAATCCTTCGAGATATTTGTCATGCGCGCTCCTGGCAGCCGCAAGGGCGACCTCAAAAACCGGCTTGGCCTGCCCGAACTCACCTATCTCAAGCCAGGTCAGCGCCAGATTATTTGCGGAGCGGGCTATGTTTGCCTGATCGCCGGCAGCGGAACTAATCTCCAGACTCTTCTGTGCGGCCCGTCGTGCTTCGTCGAGCAGCCCGAGACGGTAGAGCAAGAAGGCGTAGTGGACTAATGTAAAAGCTTCTTCCTTCTCCGCTCCCAGCTCCTGCCATATTGCGAGGCTCTGCTCAAAATAAGTCTTTCCCAGTTCCGAGTCTTCGCCCACGCCGGCCAATTGACCGAAAAAGAAACCGGCCGTCCTCAGCGCTTTTGCTCTAGCCTCGGGACAACTGCGGTCATCGGCGTAAAGGGCTAGCCGCGTCCAAAACTTCGCTTCGCGAAGATGTCCATGATTGAACCAGAACTTCGCCAGAGCACCGCACATTCGCAATCCGATTTCGATGTTTAGACCCTCGCTAAATCGATCGCTCCAATACCGCGCGGACGTTGTCATATTCATCTTCGGTCCGTATCAGCCAGTCAATGTTGCCGCCCGCTTCGAAAGCATTCTCGGCAAGTT
>Ga0070689_100000147_pt1 | contig 40915 bp, 37 predicted proteins | sample KBSS23HmetaG_FD_64669 | JGI IMG/M metagenome (GOLD analysis project Ga0070689, IMG submission 64669) | Switchgrass rhizosphere microbial communities from Kellogg Biological Station, Michigan, USA - KBS S2-3H metaG | ecosystem: Host-associated > Plants > Roots > Rhizosphere ...
TCGGAGCAGTAGAATCAACGATAGAACGAAGAGCTGCGATCCGGGGACAGGAACATCTTCCACCTTCACTCCTGCGACTCAACGCCGGTATCGAGGACGCCGGCGATCTCTGGGTCGATCTCGACTCAGCAATAAACTCTGCTGACTCTATCAACCGGCGTGGTTGATTTGGTCCAGGAGCTTCTGAGCGCCGCTGGAGGCTTCTTTATATTCGGGCAGGTAGTTTGGATCGGGGGTCATGTCGAGAATCTTTTTGAGTTCGCGGCGGGCATCATCGTTACGTCCGACCTTCTGGTACGCCTCAGCCAGATGTAAATGAAGAAATGCGTTTGGCTCTCCAAAAGGTAAACCCTTCTCCATCTCGTCCACTGCCTTCTTCGGATCTCCACCCACTATAGCCGGTGCGTTCAGGTAGACCAGACCAAGCACCATGTAAGCGCTGCCATCCTGATATCCCTGATCCAGGCGCAACACCGTTTCCATCTCGCTCTTAATATCATTCACAGTTGCGAGTCCCTGAATAGTGGAATGCTCGGCCGCGCCGCCGTAGTTCGCGCCCAGCCAGAAATGACCATCGGGCTTCTCGTTCTGCAACTGGACCGCCGTCTTGCCGGCAGCGATACCAGCTCGGAACGCATCGTCGCGCTCTTTCGTATCGTCAGAGTGTGTGGCGAGATAGTAGTTGAACTTCGACAGCTTCCATGCTGCTTCGTAGTTGCCAGGATCCGCGGTCAACGCCTGTCGCAATGCAACTATGCCACGGCGTAGTTGCATCAGATCAGCTCGTTGACCGTAGAGTTGATCGGCTTGCTTGATCTCTTGCATCGCCGATGCACTGTCCGCCGCCGGCGACTCAGCAGGTGGACCGCCGCCGTTATTACATGACGTTGCGAAGAAAAATACTCCAATCGAAATTGCAGAAATAATGTGGCGTTGAATATTTCCCATATTTCATCAGATGCAGCGTATGGAACGACCACTGCCTAGGGTTATTTCTGATTGACTTCTCTCGGCGTTATATTGAGAATGTGGCCAGTTAGCCCAGGCACCGAACTCTGACTCAAACTCAGGACCGTCCAGTTTTTCGAAACCTTACCGCCGTTGTTGTTTAGACAGTTTGACTTAAAACACTATGACTCCACGTATCCCTCCTCCCGCGTGCACACATCGAGTTGTGCTCATTCTCGCAATAGTCTGTCTGCTCGCAACTTTCACAGGCGTAATCCTTGTCGGCGCTCACAATGACGACAACAACTTACCACCGGCAGATCAGTTAACAACCTCCCTGTCGATCCTTCAGGAAATGGAGAAGGAGCCCAGTTCTTTGGTACAACGTCAGTAAGCACGAATGGCAGCGGCGATGCCAACATCAATGTGACATTCCAAGTTGGTTTGGCTGCGGGCCGGGTCATCACGGCAACCGCGACTGATCCCAATGGAAACACATCGGAGTTTTCGGCAGCTGACGCAGCGAGCGCTGCCGGTAGCCTGCAGTTCAGCGCCAGTTCAATCGCAGCGATCGAAGATGTTGGCACGCTGCCAATAACGGTTCTTCGCACGGGTGGCACTGCCGGAAGTCTGACTGTTGACTTTGCAACCGCCAACGGTACGGCTATCGCAGGTCAGGACTATACGTCCACCTCAGGCACGTTGACTTTCGGCGCCGGTGAAACAAGCAAGACTATACAGGTCCCGATTACGGACGACTCAACGACAGAAGCCGATGAAACCTTCACTGTTTCGTTGAGCAATACACCGAGTCTCGAGTCTTTGGGATCGCCGAACACTTTGCAGGTTACTATTCAGGACCGCACCACGGTTCCAACTCTGGTTATAAACAATTTCCTGATCCTGGAAGGTAATACAGGCAGTACGGACGTACCCACCCGGTCCCTGCACGGTGTTCATCTTTGCTCACCCACGCCAGAGCAATTTCGGCACGATCAGAATCGCGCCGTAGCATTTCAACACTGGGGCGGCCACGGAGGGCCGCCCCTACAGTTGAGCGATCACTTCTTCCGCTGCCGTTGTCGCCGTCTGATTGGAGTGCGTTTTTTAAGTAGGTCGGGGTGCCGGCGTTCGATGATGTAGGCTAACGATTGATACCTCATCTCCAGGAGAGAGGCTGCGTGAGTCACGCGTCCATTAACTTCGTCTAAAGCCCGCTTAATGACGACACGTTCATGTTTTTCTAACTGGGCGCGAAGACCACCGGGCTCATTTAAAAGAATTTCCGTAGCTTCGTCGGCACTAAATTCTGTGTTTATGCTGTCGAGAACCCTGCAGGCAACATCAGCCAATCTTAGCTTTATGTCGGGGCTTTGAGAGTTCGCGAGCCACTCCCGTGCCTGGCGATAAGAGGCCTGTATTATGTCGGGCGATAACTCCTGAATTTCCTCGATCAACGTGAGTGCTGCGAGTCCGGCAACATTCAAAGCATTTACATCAATAGCAGCTTCAACCGCTTGTCTAAAAACAAAACGAGCATTCTCCGTCCGCCCGAGCCTGGCCAATGCCACTCCATGAGTTATCAGAGCTTCAGCCATCATGCAGAAATGTCCACTTTGCTTTAAAGCGGACACTGCTCGTCGTGCGATGCGTTCAGCCTCAACCGATTTTCCTTCCGCATTTAGTACCTGAGCTCGGCTTTCATCAATCTGTGCGGTGTGAGTCTTGTTCTTGAACCTAACTGTCAGGCGGCGAGCCTCGTTAAGATATTTGTGCGCTTCTTTATAGTGGCCTAACTTAAACAGTAAGAAACCGACATTGTTAATTACATCGGCACGAAAGATCTGGTTGTGGGCTAACCTGAATTGCCTCTCCGCCTCTCTATATTCATTGATTGCTCGTCGAAAATATTCGCGCCTATTTTCCATCGTGGCGAGATTTCGATGAATGATTGCGAGTTCAGTATGGTAACCGCCTTTGATCGTAGGGTTGGTAATCTTTCGAAATAGCGATTCATTTACGTCAAGAAGTTCTAACGCTCCGCGAAACTGCCCTGCTGTCCACTCAACCGTTGTTAGTTTTAGAAGCGCTCTTGCTCTGGCAGCGCCCTCAAACGTCAGCTTATTCAATGCCTCGTGCAGCCAAGATCGCGCTTCGTTCAGTGAACCTTCTCGCCAATAACAGTAAGCGATCTCTGATTGCGCAACAGCGACCTTAGTAACATCTCTGCTTGACTCGAAATAAGTCATGCTTTGAGTGATAAGATTCTTGGCAAGTTCCTGCGAGTCACGAATCTGATTCTTACTTCCGATCCAACTCGTCAGAATACCTACGCACAGCAAGACCTCAGCGACGACGGGGGGTTCTAGTCCAGTTGTTTTTGGACGTTCTCCCACGCCCTTCCATAAGGGTCGCAATGTTTCCTGTGCGCCTGGGTAATCGCCTCTGTCTTTTTGTTCTAAAGCAGTCTTGCACCTGAGCAGAGCTTCATCATTCGCATTCAGGTGCGCGGTGTCTAACTTAGGTGAGGCTATCTTCACGAGATAAACCTTTATCAGTGAGTGTAATAAGTCTTTTTTTCCAGCGCCGCATATTAGTCATAGCGCAGGAGGCCGTGTCAATAGTCTTATATGTAATTACACTATCATGTTTTCTTGCCAGTGGACTGGCATCCTCAAAGGAGAAACAGACAAATGAGACGTTTGGCATTAGCAATCACCCTCGGTTGCGTACTTTCTGGCATGGTTCGGGCTGGTGAGATCCCTACCACAGGTGCGATTGCGTCGCCGACTCCAAGCCCAGCAACGGCGCCCGGAGAGATCCATCCCACGGGTGTGGTAGCTACAACGCCCGGGGAGATCCATACCACCGGGGAGGCCGCGTTAACGATAATCCTGACCCTTATCAGTATCGTTCCTTAAGGGATTTGGCTTAGTTAGCTAGCTTAGACACTGCCTATCAGGCAGAGCGGTAGACGTGTGTTTAAAACGCGAGATGCGGAATCTGAGGTATTTTCGGTCCGATTCGCCCTTACAAAGAGACTGGCATAAATTTCTAATTCCGCCTCGCGACAGAATCTTGCAAGCTCCTTTACTCGCAGAATATAACCGCCTCCAATCTTGACTGCCTCACACCTTGCCCAGAGTGTGGGGCCGGGGGCGTCGTCGGTGGGGCCTTGGTGAAGGAGCCAAGCGTGGCGTCCCCGCTCTTTGTCAACACACCAGATGCCGGAAGATCTAATCAGCGAGCGAGTGGCTTTATCAGTGCGTTAGAAAACCCCGCACTCGCTCCGGAGTGGTCGGAGCGCTCGCGGCGGTTCCTGTCTTTTCACTGGTTAACCGGGTCAACTGGTCCGGCTTGACGATCGACCAACCGATTTTCTGCAGAGCTTTCAGACCAACGGCTACTGCCGGCCACCAGAGTGGCAATGGAACGGCGCGATAATGTTTCGAGATGCGAAACGCCAGGGCCATTCCACTTAGATCCTCGGGGCCACAGACATTTTCAATTCTGACGCCATCGTGGTGTTGGTGGATTAGCTCCGCCGCGAGCCGGCTGAAGTCGTCAATATGCATCGGAGTGAACAGCAGATTGGAATGGCCGAATAGTGCGGGGATGATTCGCCATCTGCGCGCAACCGCTAACATGCGATCGATTCCCTCTTTGCCTCCACCTCCGTAAATCTCCGCCGGACGAATGATCAATAAACTCTTCCAGTCCAACTTCTGCAGCTCTTGCTCAGCCGCAAGTTTCGACTCGCCATATGCCCCACTGCCGTGCGTAGCACAACGCGTACTGATGTATACAAACCGGCGACAACCATTCGCGCGCGCGGCTTCAGCCAGTCGCCTGGTTCCTTCCAGGTTAACCGTCCAGTATTGCTGTTCATCGGACGCGTGAGTCACTCCCGCAAAGTGAATGACCATATCGAAGTGCGTGCCCGATAGAGTTCCGCTCACGTCCGATTCGAGGTCCAAATCGATCGCCTGCAATCGCGGATCATCAAGCGGAATGTCTTTCCGGTGACGCCCACACCATAGTTCCAGGTCGTTATTCAAAAGCAAGTGACGCAGCACGCCAACGGCGAGAGGCGACGACGCACCGGTAACGAGGATTCGCATCATTCTGGATTATGGCACACGTCGTTGCAGCCGGATTGGAATACGTAATAACATCGCCGCGTGGCTGAGCCCCATTTTTCACTCGTAGTCCTTTGCTATCGCAGCGGGCAAAGCATTATTCCATTCGTCGAACGTTTGCAGCGAACGTTGTCGCGCTGCAATTTTTCGTGGGAGCTAGTGCTGGTCGGAAACTATATCGAGGGCAGCGACGACGAAACACCTCAAGTAGTCAAAAAACTCGCCGAAAGCTCAGACAACATCCGCACGGTTATTCGTCCCAAGCAAGGAATGATGGGATGGGACATGCGTATGGGTCTCGACGCTGCTCGCGGTACGTACATCGGAGTGATTGATGGCGACGGGCAATTTCCACCGGAGTCGATCATCGCCTGTCTGCTGAAATGTGAGCTGGAAGATCTGGATTTAACTAAAACTTACCGCGTCATACGCGACGACGGTCTCTATCGACGCATCATCTCAACCGTCTACAACGCACTCTTCAGACTGCTTTTCGGATTCAAAGTCCGCGACATCAACTCCAAACCCAAAATCATCCGGCGCGATAAATATGAGCTGCTTCAGCTCGAATCCGACGATTGGTTTGCGGATGCGGAGATAGTGATCCGTGCTCGTGAACTCGGATTAAAGATTGGTGAGACACCGGTCCACTTTTCAATCAATGACAACAGAGGCTCGTTCGTAAAGCCGAAAGCGATACTCGAGTTTACCTCGAACCTCTTGAAGTACAGGTTCTCACACAGACAGAAAGCGAAAGCTGCTTCGCTTTCCGGCTCCACCGCGAAGTAACACTTAATCTACTCGCCGAGCAATGCAGACTGCCGAGACTCCAAACGGAAGTCTCCCGCGTTTAAAAACGAAACGCTCAGCCGCGAACAACCGGCTAAATGGTCCATTCATCGGCGAAATGTTGATTCCATATTCTGTATCCGCGCGCAATCCCAACCAGCGCATCACGGAACGCACGGCAAGCACCGGCAGAAAAAAGCTGATGTTTGCGTAGCTGGACCACTCAACGAAAAACCCTGCCGCTTCTACCGCCTTCAACAAACCCGGCAACGTGTAACGACGCCGGTGGTTACTCACATCATCCTGAACGCCCCAAAGGAACATAAACGCCGGAACAAATAACAGAACGCGTCCGTCGCGACGCAAGACTCTTCTCATCTCTCGCAATCCGGCAACATCATCGTCAAGATGCTCGACGACATCGAGCGCGGTAACCAGATCGAAAGAACCGTTCTCGTATGGTAGCTGTTCTGCTGCTCCGAGTCTGACCGAATCCAAACCGCGCTCGCGGCAGAAGTCGACGGCTTGTGAAGAAATGTCGACCCCTTCTGCTCTCCCATGAGCTGCCAGCATCTTGAGATTTGCTCCCGTGCCACATCCGACGTCGAGAATTCTCGGATTCGGATTGTTCAGCGTCTTGCAAATCTTCTCTACCAGGTACTGAATGATTCGCCGTCGACCTACATACCACCAGTGCGTCTCCTCAACCTCGTAGAGGATCGGATAGTGATGCGATTGCATCTCCTTTGGCAGGTTAGCGGTGACGACGTTTACCTCGACTCTGGCGGCGTTTCGATCAACTTGCGCGCGGTTGGAGCGTCAACCAACGCCGGCAGGAAGCTAAAGTCCGCCGAAGGCTTGGAACCTACCGCCAGTCTGGCGAAGTTGTGACAGCCGACACATGAGCCCGGTCCGCCCTGGCCCTTGACGGCTTCTGTGAAGTTCTGAATATAGGTCTCCAGCGTCATGTTTGAAAGCATTGCCGGCACCGCGTTGGCGGGCAAAGGATTGCCCTCTCGGGGTTCGACGTTGCCACCCCATTGCGTCCCGATCAACATGTAATACTGGAGTGGCGTATTGAACGCAGCCAGAGCCTTTTGCCATTGCGAATTGAGTTGATTGGTCGTCGGGTAGATTGAAAAACACCGTGTTGCTTGCGGCATGGCGGACGCCGCAGTCGTATTCCCCTGAGCATAAGGCTGCTTAGGATTCCAGGGGAATTTCGTAGGCCCTAAACCATTAGTTTGGGGTCGGATGTTAGTACCTTGAACGCCTGCGTTTTTGTTGTAGTAGGAGTAGCGCACGGACTGGGAAGGCACGGCTGGTCCACAACTCGGCTGGTTGATCCAATTCGTGCTTGGATTGGTGCCGCAGCCGTTGCGAACATTGCATGGCGTCTGCGCCGTAGGCGCGTTATCCACATGCTCAAAGGTGGCCCAAATCCATTGCGGCTGCAATTGAGGGTTGCACGAAACGACCGGATTGCGTTGGATAATGTGCATGCCCACCAAACCCAACGTCACGCTGCTGCAGAACGATCTGCCGCCTTTCACAAGATCTCCGGGAACAGTAATGAAAGCGAGTTGTGTGTAATAACGTGAAGGGTCGTCGCCGGCGTTCGGATTGATGATGCGCCAGGCAGTTTTGATTTCAATGGAGCCATTATTGCCTATCGGGGTTGTGGCTGACGCCGTGAACTGGGCGCCGTCTGGATTGCTCGCAATGAAATTGGTTTGCCCGGTCTTTGTGGTCAGGGTCTCAGATGGTCTTCCGTTGGGCGCTAACAGATATTGAGCTTCGACATCGTTGACGCGGCGTTCGTAGACTGTCCAGTTCCCATTGATATCAATCAACGGCAAGTTCGTTGATGCCTGGAAATATTCCTCGTTATTAGGCCTTGGGTTTCCCTGGCCGTCCGAGCCAATGTAAAAAGTAGGCAGCGCCAGCGCTTGGGTGCAGCCTCCTCTCTTCGGCGAATTACCGAAGAGCGCGTTCACCTTGCGATAGTTTTGGAAAACGCGACGGCCTGGCGTCGTCAATCCTTGAGCTGGTGGCTGATTAACTGCGCTTGCCGCCCAGTTGAGTGCGACGAACATCTGCCACCCCATATTGTCGAACGGCGTTTGCACATCATCGTCCGGCTTGGTTGGGAATGGTCCGAAGAGACCCGAATAACCCGTTCCCTTCACCTCCAGTGGCGGATCTTCCACGATATAAGCCGGCAGTTTTGAACACAGTGCATTAGAACCATCGGCACACAGTTGTGCTTTGGGAACATACGAGACTTGCGCCAAAGGTTGATGATGCACGACTACTGCCGCAACCAGCAAAAGCATTGCAGACATCGATACCAATTTTTTCATAGTGCCTCCCGTGTCGAATGGTAGTTTCGGCAAACACACTTCTCCACATGTCTGATTGAGCTATGCAAACATTCAATACTGGGTGTGAGGACAATCTGACGATCAAGTTGTCGCTACTGACGGCGCTCTTATAACCTTAACGACGGCACCTTGTCCACGATCATAAAAGCAGGCAACGTCCTGCTGCTCGTGCTAAGGAGCTTGCTATTGCACCTGGCGAGTCTGTTTTGTATATTACCCGCGCTTTACCGGCCAAATGGCAACACCCAAATCATTGCGCGACCGCAAAAAATCGCATAAGGCCGCTGAAACAACTGCGGTGCCTCCCAGGAAATCGTTTGAAGCTGGTCTTACGTGGTTCCTGTCGGTCGCCATTTCTCTCTCGATCGCAACCAAATGACGTTAAGCTGCTCGATCAGCACAGGATCTGCTATAACCTCCGGATACGATAGCTGATAACTCTTGCAATACATGCGGAGAAAATTCTCCCAGCTTTCCAGGGGGCTTTCACGATCATCCGCTAAGCCATCGTTGTTCATCTCGTGCTCCTTTCGGTAGGGCAGAATGGACATCGACCGGCGAGCAGTCTTCCACACTGCTCGTCAGCGGGGCCCGGGTTTACGCCTGGGCCCTTTTAATTTTCAGAATACCGAGATGTGTCTACCGTTATGGTGGGTCGCAGCAACTTGCATTACAGCAAGCACTATACAAGTCTGGATTGTTGACAAGAATACAGAAGACGGTTCTGGGCCGCATATGTCACACTCCCATGGGGCTAGGGCACGTGCTTGATGCAGTGACGTGCGAGTTTGCTGCCAAAGCCCTGCACTATGCTATTCGCTGCATGGTGTAGGACCCGCAGTTGGGAGGTTTGACTGCGTAGGAAGGATGATAGTTTGTTTCTTCCTTAGGCCGCAGAAGAAAACTCAAAATCATCCGTTTGCATGAGCATTCTAATATGCCGGTCCGACTTGATGCAACTTTGTTATTCGCAGGTGCGGCTGCTTGCGCTACCTCAGATTTTGTGATGGTCTAAGTTTGCCTAACTCACCTATTGATGACGAAAGACTAACCTGATGACGATCTCTGAGCAACAAATTGCGCAATACATGGACACGGGTTTTCTCGTGCTGGAAGACTTTGCGAGCGAAGGTGATTGCGATCGGTTGCGCGAGCGAGCGAAGGAGTTGGTCCAGGAGTTTGATCCCGCGGAGGTGGTGTCGATCTTTACGACGCGCGAGCAGAACAGGATCGCTGACGATTACTTCTTAACTTCAGGCGATAAGATCCGTTTCTTCTTTGAAGAGAATGCTTTTAACGAAGATGGCACGTTGAAGTATGAGAAGGAGAAGTCGATCAATAAGATCGGACACGCATTGCACGATCTCGATCCGGTGTTCGATCACTTCTCGCGCAGTCAGAACATCAAAGACCTTGCGGCGGCACTTGGATTTAAAGACCCGCTGCTGCTGCAATCAATGTACATCTTCAAACAGCCGAATATTGGCGGTGAGGTGACGTGTCATCAGGACAGTACATTTCTGTACACCGAACCGATCGATATCGTTGGTCTATGGTTCGCTCTCGAAGAGGCAACTATTGAGAATGGCTGTCTATGGGCCATCCCGGGCGGTCACCGCCGCGGTTTGAAATCGCGTTGGGTGCGATCGCGCAATGGTGGAATGGAATTCGAGATCTACGACAATGAACCGTGGCCCGAGAACGAACTTGTGCCACTTGAAGTTAAGAAAGGCAGTCTGATTCTTTTGCACGGACTGCTGCCACATCGCAGCTTCGAAAACAGATCGCCGAATTCACGCCACGCCTACACACTTCACCTGATTCACGCCGGCGCCAAATATCCAGGCGACAACTGGTTACAACGATCCGAAACTATGCCGTTTCGAGGATTCTCTTAACCACAAAGGCACAAAAGACACTAATTCAATGAATCATTTGCGCCTTAGTGTCTTCGCGGTTTAATTGCTCGGGCGAAGGAGTCCGCGGAAGATGCCCTGGACGCGGACCTGTTGAGCAGGAACTGTGAGTGGCTCGAGTTGAGAATTCGCCGGTTGCAGCTCTATGTTCATGCCGCGGCGGTAGATCCTCTTCAAAGTGGCCCGGTTCTCTTCGATCAGTAGCGCAACAACGATCTCACCATCGCGGGCATCGGTGCGATTCTCGATCAACGCGATGTCGCCGTCACAGATGTGCTCATCGATCATCGAGTCCCCCTCCACGCGCAACGCGTAAACTCGCTCCGGCTTCACGCGTCCGAGTAGAAAGCGTGGCACTGGTATACGCTCTTCAGACTCGACCACTTCAAGTGGAGCACCTGCGGCAATCCTGCCTGATAGCGTAACTTCGCACAGTTGATCGCTGCTCTTGTCTTCGACTTTGACGTTTAGGGCAAACGATCCGTCTTCGTGTTCGCGCACCAACAGACCACGACGCTCGAGTGCGGCAATATGCTTCGCAATCGTGGCACGTGATTTAACTCCAAACTGTCGCGCGATCTGTGCGTAAGAGGGAATGTATCCGTGCCGTTCCTGGAATCGTGTTATGTAATCGAGGATCTCTTTCTGTCGCTGCGTTCGTGGGAGCATTTCGTTCAGGAGCTCGATTTGTTTCCCGCTTGTTGTTGGAGAGATAAACTCGGCCGCTAAGGGTGACGAGGCATTCTATGGTGCGCAAACGAATGCGTCAAGGGTTTGTTGTGATCATTTTTTAGCGAATCGAATAACGCACAAGCGTACGCGGAAAGATGCGGACTTGTGGTGGCATCTGATCGAACTTCAATGATGAGCCCTGGAGCACTGCTTCGGCTTTCTTTCCGTAAATCGCTTCATTCAAATCGTTGTCAGGAGAGATCACTGCGCCCTTCAAAGCAGCGCCGATGAACACGCCTTTGCTTCGTGAGTAAGAAAGAATGCCGGCGTCCAGCCGCGGATTGGTCGAAGCTGCTGCCTCGCGACCCACTGGACCAGCAGCGATACCTACTTCACCACCAAGCTCAAACTTGTCTTTGAGCAAACCATCGAGTCCGCTCTGGTTCATGATGAGAAGAACGTAATCAGTTCGTTGTGCGCCGATCTGTGGTCCAAAACTTCCGCCACTCAGGTTAAAGAATGCAGGCGCGCTCCAACCTCCTTTAACGCGCCGGCTAATCACGCCCTGGCCACCACGTCCACCGACAAGAAAAGCAGCCTTGATCACATCCGGAAAGACTGCGATCGCTTCAGCGGTGTCGAGCAGTTCTTTCGGGATGGCTTTGTCTTTGACGTTCATGATCTCTGTGAACGTTTTGGCGGCATCACTCGAGTGACGCGCCGCGTCCTGAGCACGCGACTTTTTCTGTGCGGGTGTGATGAGTGCTGACAGGACGAGTAGTGCGATGACGACTGCTGCGCATGAAATACGAATTGATGACATGTAAAAATCTCCCCTGAAATGAAGTCTCTGAAGTGATTATAGAGCAAGCTGAACGATACGGATAAATGTGCGACATTTTTCCACACTTATTACTTGACTTTCGCCTCTAAGGAATAATACATTGCGCGCGCTTCGAAATCGCATATGCCCGGATGCGCTGGTCAACTGGCCCCTCCGCCAGTCCCTCGGGTAACGGTGCTTCCACGCACAGAGTTTTGCACCTTCAAGGGTAATTGAGTTGGCGGGTCTACCTCACTAACTCCGCCGACAAGTAAGTAAGCAAAGTATTACTTAACCAACGGGCTAATTTCTTCAGAAGTATCCGCGAGCGCTTTGCCGGACTGCGAATGACAGTCAGCAACGCGTCTCGATTAGCAACCAACAGGCACCGAGTCTTTCCGTGCGCTCAGCTATAGGTGTCGGAAATTCTCAATCACAATCAACCGGAGTAATGGAGACCTGGTTCAGGATTTTGAAACAGGGATCGATAGGAGGAGTTTACCGATGGCGTACATCTCCAAACGGAATAGAAAAAAAGAAAAGGACAGGCAAACAGCAGCGAACAATCGCGCTGAGCTAATCGCAGCCGGTTTCAAACGACGCGATTTACTCAAGATGGGACTGCTTACCAGTGCCGGTATGCTGATCCCGAAAAAAGGTCTGAGCGCCCATCCGCTTAACACCATGGGCGCTTTCGATGACGACGAACCAAACAGTCCCCCAACAACCCCTTTCGTGGAAAACATGCCGCGACTTCCGGTGCTCGCGCCAGTGGCATCACTAACTCCAGCGCCAACAATCGCGCCGAACACGGCCGCGGGCGAAGCCCGAACAGTTCCACACCAGGCATTTGCGCAGTTTCCACCGCAAAGGTTCTATGAACTGTCGCAACAGGCCGGAACCGTGTTGATGGCTCCCGCAGGCGAACTGCCACCACAAACAATTTGGGGCTTCAACGGCATTACGCCGGGTCCACTTTTCGTCGAGCATTACGGAAATCTGGGCAATCCCGGCGCCGGTTCGATACTGGTCCGCCAGCGAAACAATTTACCGGCTAATAACGGCGGCTTCGGCCTGCCGTCCGTTACTACTCACTTACATAATGGCCATACCCCGCTCGAAAGTGACGGCTTCCCCTGTTTCTTTATGGAGCAAGGCCAGTTCTACGATCATCACTATCCCAACGTCTATGCCGGAATCAATTCAACGCATCCCGGCACCGGCGACATCAAGGAAGCGATGCACTCCCTCTGGTATCACGACCATCGCATCGATCACACCGCCGAAAACACTTACAAAGGCCTCGCCGGCGCCTATATTCTCTTCAATGAATTCGACACTGGTAACGAAAATACCGGCTTCCGTTTACCGAGTTTTGGAGACGGACAAAACCCGCTCACCAGTTTCGATATCCAAATGGTCTTCAACGATAAGGTCTTCGATAACGATACCGGATTGTTGAGATTCGATCTGTTCAATACAGACGGAATTCTGGGCGACAAATTCCTCGTCAACGGCAAGATACAACCTGTGTTGCACGTAAGCCCACGCCGTTATCGCTTCCGCTGGCTGAACACCGGACCTTCGCGCTTCTACCAGATGTTCCTGCTTGGACCAAGCAACAGCACCAAATCGTTCTGGCAGATTTCGACCGACGGCAATCTGCTGGAGCGGCCGGTTCAGGTAAATAGCTCACGCTTCGCCGTAGCCGAGCGCGTCGATGTAATCGTTGATTTCACTAACGATGCCGGTAAGACGTTCTACATCGAGAATCGCCTGGACCAGCAAGACGGACGCGGTCCCACGGGAGATGTCCTCGGCGCCGGCCAGGGGAACAAGATACTGAAGATCATCGTCGATGGTCCGGTAGTGGCTGATAACAGCGTCAATCCCGCAACTATTCCCGCGGGCACTTATTTTTATGGTTTTCCGAACACCAACGACGCCCCACGCATCACTCGCACCTTCCGGTTCGAGCGAGGCAATGGGCAGTGGCAGGTAAACGGTCAGCTTGTCGGTGGTTGTAATCAAGCTCCCCGCTTTGCCATTAAACGGAACACCGTGGAGAAATGGATCTTCCAGAACAACTCGGGTGGATGGCAGCATCCGATCCACATGCACTTTGAAGAGTTCCAAACCCTCTCGATCAACGGTAACCCACCGGCCAGCACTGGATTGATTACGAGAGGGCGGAAAGATGTTTTCAGGTTGGAGCACAACATGGAAGCGCAGGTCTATTTCCGCTTCCGCGACTTTGTCGGCAGGTTTCCGCTGCACTGTCACAACGTGGTTCACGAAGACCACGCCATGATGGTGCTCGGTATCATCGACGACGTCGGCGACAACAAAACGCAGCCGTAGCCGCTGTTGGACTCAAAAACCTGGAGAAAGGAATTCTTTATGACGGACTTGAAACGCAGAAATATCGTAGCAGCGTTGGCAGCGGCGCCGTTGGCTGTTCCCCTGTTAACGCAAGCGCAAGCGCCCGACGCAAGCTCAAAGTTCAAAACAATACCTTCGCGGGAGCGGATCAGGCAGAGGTATTTTCCGAACCTCGTGCTCACTACTCATGAAGGACGCACGGTCAAGTTTTACGACGACCTCGTCAAAGACAAGATCGTGATCTTCAACATGTTCTATGCGAAGTGTGAAGGTATTTGCAGCCCGATCACCAGGAACCTTGCGCGACTGCAACAGATGCTTGGTAATCGCGTCGGCAAAGATATCTTCATGTATTCGTTTACGCTGAAGCCGAAAGAGGACAACGTAGAAGCGCTGGCCCACTATGCTCATATGCATAAAGCGAAGCCGGGCTGGTTCTTCCTCACCGGCTCTGTCGCGGACATGGAGACAGTGAGACGTAAACTCGGTTTTGTCGATCCCGATCCGGAAGTTGACAAAGACCTTAGCAATCACATCGGGGTGATCAAGTATGGCAACGAACCATTGGAGAGATGGGGCGGCTGCCCGGGAATGTCATCGCCGGAATGGATTGCAGAAACGCTGAGCTGGGTTGATTGGCCAAAGAACCAGGCGAAGCTGAAAGCGAATGGAGGTGCCAAATGATTCTTCTTCAAGGAAGAGTTTTCAAGCTGGTGTTGTTACTGGCGATCGCCGCAACAATGCCGAGTGTAATCAAGGCGCAGACCCAGATGAGTGAAATACCGCTTGGAGGCGGAAGCGCAGGCGGGGGAGCTCAAAGCATGAGTGGTGGCGCCTTGCTGGACGGCGGTGACATGGGCGGCGGGGGCTTAACAGCCGCCAGTACCACTGGTCCCGAAGCAGCAGTCTTCGACGGCACGTACGTTTGGGTAGCCACACAATTCAACAACTCGATAACCCGCATCAGAGTCAGCGATGGTGCAATCACTGGAACGTTCACTGTTGGTAAGCGTCCAGTGGCATTGCTCTCTGCGGCCGGTTCTATCTGGGTAGCGAACTTGTTGAGTAACAATGTAATGAAAATCACACCTTCAACGGGTGCCATTGCCGGCACTTTCACCGTTGCGGATGGCCCAGGCGGGTTGGCTTTCGACGGTGTGAACATCTGGGTCGCAAACCGGCACAGCAACAACGTAACTAAACTCAGCACCAAGGGCGCCATTCTCGGCACGTTCGCTGTCGGGAAACGCCCCATGGGCCTGGCTTTCGCGGCAAACAGCATCTGGGTCGCAAACAATAAGAGCAACTCGGTTACGCGCCTGAGCACCGCGGGCTCTGTGTTGGGCACGTACGCTGTAGGTAAAGGTCCATTCGGCGTCGCCGCTGCAGGTGACGGTCTTTGGGTTACTAACTATTTCAGCCAATCTGTCACGAAGCTTCGCGCCGAGGATGGATTCAACCTCGGCACGTTTAAGGTTGGTGATGGAGCGGCGGGGATAGCTTTTGACGGAACGAATCTTTGGGTAGTCAACAACGGCGACAGCAATGTGATGAAAGTTAGTCCATCGGATGGCGCCGTGATCGCTACTTATGTCACCGGCAAGGGTCCCTTCTCAGTGGCCTTTGACGGCAAACAAATTTGGGTGTCGAACTTCGCGAGCAATTCAGTCTCGACAACGGCAGTGAATTAAAAAGCGATGCCACGGGCTTGTCCCGTGGAGAGTCACGTTGGCAGCTAAGCAGATCTAAGCCCAACTTTTCAGATGCCACGGGCTTGTCCCGTGGAGTACTCACGATCTCTGCTATTAGCTGAGACGTGAAGCTCCACGGCTCAAGCCCGTGGTATCAGCAATGGATCAAGCAAGAATGTAAACGAACATTTCAAAGTCGTTACAATTTCATGTTCCAGTTGACAACTTTTTATCGCCTGTAGTAAAAAGTCGCACCTTCGATCGACAGCCTCCCAGCATGGTTCATACGAAGGTCTATTCGCACTTCAGGATGCGAAATGCTTTTGCCCGACTCAGTTTTGCCGCAATAAAGTAATCCGCCCAGACCCGATGTACCCCCTCACGTGGTATTCAGCCGAAGTTTTTGTTGATAGGGTTCCGCGCGCACCCGTCTATTAATCTCGGACTGTCAGTAAAAAACATCTCCCCAGGTGTCTGTGTATTGGATAAACGAGTAGAAAAAATTATCGCCATGATGAGAGAGGACGTTCGTGGAGAACTTTCTCTCGGCGAGTTTGCCCAATCTGTAAATCTTTCAGTTTGGCGACTCTGCCATATCTTCAAATCCGATGTCGGCATGCCTCCCATCCGTTATCTGAGATTGTTGCGGATGGAGCGAGCGAAAGATCTATTGGAGTCGAGCTTTCTTAGCGTCAAGGAGATCGCGTACCAGGTTGGGCTGAACGACGAAAGTCATTTCGTGCGTGACTTCAAATCAACTTACGGATTCTCCCCAGCGTTATATCGTACACAGTTCAAGAACAACAACAGTGAAGAACCTCACAACGGCAATAATGGCAGCAACGGCAGCAATGGGACCAAGCCGAGCAAGTTGCAGCAGGAATTAATTCGCGTCGCAAAGAATTCAGTACTCCCATCAATACACCTCGTTGTTTGCATGGTTTCTTATTTAACCGGAGCATGGACCACCCTTACTTAAAACATGGACCACACCGGCGCGATTCTGAAATTCAATTTCAGGCGGAAGCAAGATCCGCTAACGAACAACAAAATACGCCAAGCATGAAAGCTTGCTACGCGAAAAGTTGGATCGTAATCTTCGCACGATTCAGCACAGCGCAAATTGAAGTTCCATCAAAGGTATTTTCGCGTACGTTCAACTGACATTACTCAACGGTTTCAGCAAAAGCCCTCTCGCCCTTCAAACTGATCGCCTTGACGGGAAGTTAGATCAGGATTCGGGAGCTACTTAGCGACACTCTTCGAGTAAAGGTCTTAACCAACAGCCAGGAATTCTAGTTTTTGAGGCCACTACCCAACGGCTGAAAGGAGATTCTATGCCTAAAAACGAGGCAAATAACCGGCCGGAAATCGATAACAAAACTGAAGGCACAATCAGTAGAAGAAGTGTGCTCAAGATAGGTGCAGCAGCCGGGGCCGCCGGTGTTTTGGCCCCAAGCATGTTGACTCACACTGAGGCACTCGGCTTTCAGACGATTCCGGAGCCCGGTGTTTGCGCAAGCGCAGTTAGTCCAAACCATCATCCATTTGTGGATGAGTTCACAGCTCCGTTTCCTGCGGATGATCATCCACTGAATCCGCAACCAACCGAGTTTCCTAACCTCGGAGCGGGCGAAGCACCCCGAGCGGCCCATCAACGCTGGTCACAGTTCACGCCGGCTCACTTTACCTATGAACTGGAAGCCAGACCGGGCCTCCATACGTTCCACTCTGACTTCCTGCCCACGTACATCTGGGGCTTCAACGGTCAGTATCCAGCTCCAACGTGTCTGCAAAAATACGGCAAGCCCACGATCGTCCGCTTTAGGAATAGCCTGCCCGACGACAGTACGCCGGCCGTGCCTGAGATCACGGTCCACTTGCACAATGGGCACCATGGTTCAGAGAGCGATGGTTTCGCGGGTGACTGGTTCACAAATCCATTCTGGAAAGACAATCTTTATCCGAATTGCTACGCCGGCCTCGACGTTTTTGGCGGCAATGGCGATCCAAAGGAAAAGATGGGCACTTTCTGGTTCCACGACCACCGCGCGGAGCATACACAAACCAGTAATATTATGGGCCTGAACGGTATGTTTATTGTCTATGACGAAACAGACCCGGGACATGAAAATCCATCCGCCGGCTCGCTTCAGCTGCCTGGATATTACGGTGTTACTGACTTTCCGATGATCCTTACCGACAAGAGGTTCTGCGCCACCGATCCCGTAGCCGGGCGGACGGAAATGATCGTTACGGCGGGCGGCACCGACAAGTGGATCATCAATGGAAAGATTCAGCCGAAGTTAACTGTCAGAAAACGGAAGTACCGGTTCCGCATCCTCAACACTGGTACGACAAAGACGTGGAACCTCACGCTTATCGGGGCTGATGCAAACGGCAATGCCAAAGTGCAACCGATAACCGTGATCGCCACGGACGCTAATTTCCTCGAGCATCCGATTGTGATCGATGACACTCCGGCGAATGCGGGCAACAGCAATGCTGACACTGCTCCGATCACTCCGGGTGGACTCCGGGTGAGCGTTGCCGAGCGCTACGACATCATTATCGATTTCAACCAGTACGCGGCGGGCACCAAGCTTTACCTCAAAGAAAACGGTGTCGCAGCGGGACAGAAAGTTGGCTTCCCTTCGCCGGATCCGTTGCCGACAGGATTGCGAATTGAAGATGTAGTGATGCAGTTCAACGTGGTGGCAAGAGAGCCGTGGTTCCCGAAGGATACACCGCCCATTCCAGCCACTCTCTGTACCTATCCAACGCTTCCACCTGTCAACAACAATTGGGAGTGGCAGTTTGTCCTGGTGAGTGGTGTCTTCAGAGTCAAGAGACCAGGAGACGCGGTTGGATGCGTATTCGATCCGGACCACCCGGCTCACTGCATTCTCAGAGGGACCACTGAAGAGTGGCTCCTGAATAACAACATAGCATCCGGCTGGACCCACCCGGTACACATTCACTTCGAGGAATTTCGTACCGTGGGTCGATTCACGAACGGAGTGCCGCAAATTCCCTTTGTGCCTCCGCTGATGTCGGGTAGAAAAGACGTAAGTCGACTCGAGCCCGGACAAGGAACATTGCTAAGGATGCAGTTCAGAGACTACAACGGCAGGTACCTAATCCACTGCCACAACATGGCCCACGAAGACAACTTCATGATGGTGCGTTGGGATATTTGTCCGGACACGAACTCTCTGAACGCCTGCATTGCTGATCAGCAAATCTGTGAAAACGAGCTGAAAGCCAAATGGCGGCTTGATGAGGAGGTGGCGTAATGGATAGAAGAGAACTACTCACACGAGTATATGAACCGCATCGGTCATCACCGGGAGCTGCGCGGTACACAAACGCCGTACTCCGGACGCAAGACAACAAAGAGGTCAGATTCTATGACGATCTGATCAGAGGTAAGCAAGTCGTGGTCAATTTCATGTACGCAGAATGTCACGGCTCGTGTCCTCTGGTGACTCAAACCCTGAAACAGACTTACAGGGAATTCAAAGATCGCATGGGCAAGGATCTCTTCTTTTACTCAATCACGACCAAGCCGGAGGAAGATACGCCGGCCTCGTTGAAGCACTATGCGGAGATGAGGAATGCTGATCTGCCTGGCTGGTATTTCCTGACCGGAGACCCCTTCGATATCAAGACCATCCGCTTCAGGCTGTTCAACATGGACCATCCCGGTTTCGACGTCGATCTCAACATGCACACCGGTTGGCTGCGTATCCTTAACGATGCCAGAAACTACTGGGGCATGGCTCAGGCGTTCGCAACTCAGAAGAATATTCTGAACCGAATTCGCTGGGCGGATATGCCGAAGTCACATGCGGAGTGGGTCGTCGAAAACCGCAAGATACAGATCGCGATTGAGCAGGATGTCAAGAAGTACGGCTATCGCCGAGACATTTAAATCCTGACCCTGATCCATAACAGACCGGGAATGGGAGCTGCTCACGCGGCTTCTATTCCTGGTCCAACTCAAACCGGCGCGTAGTGCTGAATCCCATGCGGGCCATAGGGGTATAAGAAATGAAACGAACTGCCATAATCTCGCTATTGGCTGTTTTGCTTCTGGGCTCAACGGCTTTCGCCCAGGAACAGGAACAGAAACAAAAACCAACCTATCCGAATCTGCCGAAGAAACCCGAAGCGGTTTTCGGTCCACCGGCGGAGAAGTGCTCATGCAACATCGTCGGGACCTGGAAGGCGCAAATCTCGACTACCCAGGCACGTCTTTACACGTTCGATGCTGATGGCACAGTCAAGGTGCTTGCGGTTTCCGGCGCCGCCAAACCTCGGGAGATCGCCACTGCAAAGTATGCGCTCCCGGAGGACCCGAATGCTCCCAAACAAGTTTCGTTCACAGCAGACGGCAAGAACCGAATTTTCGGCCGGGCCAAAGCCACGATGAATATTGTTAGCTTTGACGACTCATCGATCACATGCGAGATACCCGGTATCGCGGGCACAACTCGCTGGACCAGAGTCGATCCCAACCGGTATTTCATTGTTTTTGTCGCACGCAAGGGAGAGCACAACGGTGGCGCAGCGTTTCCGATGGTTATTAAGTTAGCTGACGGTGTTCCGACAGTAGATGCCGTAGGTATGTACCCAGTCGGTGGACAGGTTACTTTTGGCGCCGTTCCGCACGAGGCTTACAAAGACTACTTGAGAGAAGCGCGCGGCGATTCGGAAGTAATACTGCGGCTGGAAATCACCTCCGGGCAATATGAAAGAGCTCTGAAGCTCATACAGGAGTGGCAGAGACGCGCGCGCGAGGATGCGCTTGTATACAAGGAACCCTATAGTCAGGTTTCTCTGAATAATGTTCTCCTCGTGAGGACTGTTTCAGAGACGCTGAACACTTGCCAGAACGATTTCGATCTATACAAGCTCGACTACGTTCATCCTACTGACTGGATCAGCAACGAAACGAGCCCCGACTATATTCCGTTTGTCTTCTTCAAAGAGTTGAGACGGCGGAACGAAGCGCGACACATCGACTACAAAAAGTTTCAGGAACTGGTGCCGATGTCTAATCTGGCGAACCGGTAGCTCTGACTCAAACACGAGGGAAGCAATCGGCTATGAAGAAATTCTTTATCAGCATAGCTCTGTTGGTGGCGGTATTTGCCGGCCCACAGCTCATCCGGGCACAAACGCCCACGACGCCTGATGAGAAAGCTAAGCCGCGGAAACGTGGTGGGATTTTCACAATGCACGCCCTGGACCCTGTGTCCCGTTCGCTTTGCTTCAACGACGGGAAAGAAGGGATGGCGATTGGTAACAACCAGTGGGAAAACCGTTGCAGCGATCTGAGCTACACCTTCGCGGGTGGAGGCAGTCTCGTTGCCGGTATTGAAAGTAATCGAGTGGCGACGATTGTCGATATCGGCACCGCGGACCAGCTTCGTGAGCACTATGGTTTTGACGACGCCGAACGGGGTGGCAATGGATTCGCTTCATTGCGTCTTGAGGGAGGCAAGATCATGATCCTCCAGGACAACTCCAAACCAGACAAGCCGGAATGGCAAACGTTGCAGGAGGCGGCCAAACTTTTTTCCGACCCCAGGGTATCCGCCAATGCGCCCATCCAGTTGGGCCACATCTACCTGGTGCGGACTCTCGATCAAAGGGACAAAAATTTTCAGCAGATCGTCAAGCTCATGGTAATTGGGTATCGTCCCGAGGAATCGGTGACAGTACGGTGGGAGTTGCTCTAATCCGTCAACTCCGCAACGCGTTTCGGCAATATTCACTAGTGCTTCCCGAACAAGGAAGCAAGTTCAACGAACTTCCATCCTGAAGGAGAACAGGTATGAACCAAGATCTAATTCAACAAGAACTGACGGCGGGCGGCGGCAACGGCGGCAACACCACTACTGGTTATGCAACTGGCGCAACAGTTCCTTCCAGTGGTACTTACCGGTGCAGCAACAGGTACATGGACGTGGTCCTGGTCTATGCTGCGGGCGACGTTTTCTTTGCGGGCCCTGATGGCAAGAAGACCACCTGGTACGCTCTGGCCCCGAACCTCAGCACCAAAGATTCGGGCGGCGGTTTTACATCGGTAAAAGTCGACGCCGGCACGATTTAGTTAGCTACAGTCCACCTACCAGCGGGGCACTATCACGCACCTCTTTCCTGCTCGCGCCATGCGACGCGAGCAGGAAGAGGCTCTCATCAAGGGGTTGGAATGAACTTCTTGCTGCTTCGACTCTTGCCGCTTCTCGCGGTCACCTTGCTTGTGTGGGGGAGCGGCGTGTATTCTGTGGGCGTCGTTACGGCAGCACAGAAGGCACGTTCGGCTCACTCGAAAAAATCGGCTCAGTTTTATTACGTCTGCCCGATGCACGAGGATGTAACCTCGAAGACACGAGGTAAAAAATGTCCAAAGTGTAAGATGAAACTCGAGCGGAAGCCTTTACCTGAACAGTCGAGTCAGTAAGTTTACATGGCCACCATGAAGCACAGCAGGCACCCACGGATCGCTAATGGCATCCTGCGCCTTTTGTGCCTCCTGGTGGCTTTGTCGTTCACCGCGCCGCTGCTGCCAATCGTGAGCGCCTCTTCGGGCTCGAATATGCCCTGTTGCGCAGGCAAAGCGGGCCACTGCGATTCGGGAATTGCGCCGAAACAGGTTCTGCCACCTACCTCGGAACCTATGTGCGGCCTGAAGGGAGCGACGATGGAGGATGATGGCATCACCATCGTCGCTCAACCTTCACAAACTGAATCTCCACACCAACACTCACACAACCGTGCTGAAACTTCCTCAACTCAACCTGCTGCTGAATCTGCTTCGTTGAGTAAGCCATGCCATATGGAATGCGGTGCCTGTCTGGCCGGCTCCACTCGCACACAAAAGCGCGAGCGGACACTCATTCAGTCATTCGCACTGCGACTTTCGTCACCGGTTACTCCAGACAGTTTCAATTACCTGTCACTTCTCTTCTCATCGAACGTCGACTGGAAACAAAGCAGCCCGCGCGGCCCACCGTCTGATTTTCTCCTTTAATCAACTGAAACCAGTGCATCCTGAGGATTGAATTGATCCTTGGGCGTTGATCGTTTTTGGGAGAAATCCGATGAAAATCCCTCTCTATCTGTGCTCTGTATTTATATTCCTGTATGCAGGGCTTTGCGCAGCCCAGCAAAGCGTGACATCGGCGACGCTCAGTGGCCGAATCGAGGACGCGCGCGGCGCATTCGTAAGCGGCGCCAGCGTGACAGCCGTTAACCTCGAAACACAACAGCACCTAAACACTACTACCGACGACGAAGGTCGTTACCGCTTCCCCTATCTTCGCACCGGCACTTACGATCTCAAGATCGATGCCGCCGGCTTCTCGTCTGTAACCAAACAATTGACAGTGTCGATCGGCCAGGCTCTCGATCTCCCGATCAAACTCGACGTCGCCGGCGTGTCTGCACAAGTCAACATCGGCACGGACATACCCGCCGTCGAGACAGTGCGGACGCAGATCACTGAGACGATCAGGCCGAGAGAGATCAACGAGCTGCCGCTGAACGGGCGAAACTATCTCGACCTGGCGCTGCTGATTCCCGGAGTTTCACCAACAAACACGGGCAGCAACCAGCGTTTCGCCGAGACCTCAGCCGTGCCGGGACAAGGTATCTCGATCGCTGGTCAACGAAACCTTTACAACAGTTTCATTATCGACGGCGTTTCGGCGAATGACGATGCCGCGGATCTCACCGGCACGTATTACAGCGAGGAAGTGATCGATCAGTTTCAGGTCGTGACATCCGGCGGTATTGCGGAGTTCGGTCGCGCTTCGGGTGGCGTGGTCAACATTCTGACGAAGTCGGGCACTAACGATTTGCGTGGCAGCTTGTACGGCTTCTTCCGCAACCAGCGCTTCGATGCTCGCAACCCGCTCGCGCCAACGAAAGATCTTTTGACGCAGGCGCAGTACGGCGGAACGATTGGTGGACCGCTGCGACGTGAGCGAACGTTCTTCTTCAGTAACTTCGAGCAGACGCGCCGCAACTACTCGGCAGTGTTGACGATCTCGCCTGCCGCAGTTAACTCGATTAACAACCGGCTGCGCGCGGTCAATTACCAGGGGCCGCTGGTGAGCACCGGCGTCGTGCCCGCGAGCTTCGACACCACCAACTTCTTCACGCGTATCGACCACAGTATCAACCAGCGCAATCAACTCAGCGCGCGCTACAGCCTGTATCACATCGAAGCCGTCAATTCGCGCAATGTCGGCGGACTGAATGCAGTTAGTCGCGGTACCGGGTTGAGTGATACCGATCAAACCGTCGTGGTCAGCAACGTCACCACGCTCAGCTCGCGAACGTTAAATGAAGCGCGCGTGCAGTACACCAACAGCCGGCTGGACGCGCCAGTCAACGATGAAACCGGACCAGCAATAAACATCGCGGGTGTTGCAAATTTTGGTACCGCGACGTTCTCGCCGCAGGGTCGCGACATCAATCTGTTCGAAGCAGTCGATAATGTTTCGACGCAGCGTGGCGATCACTCGCTCAAGTTTGGCGCGAATTTTCTTTACAACCGCGTCAACATTCTCTTCCCCGGCGCGGTCCAGGGTGTTTACTCTTTCAGCTCGCTCAATAATTTTCTGACTGGGAATTACCTTAATTACCAGCAGGCGTTTGGAGTTCCGAACCAGCTTCAGTCGAATCCGAACTTTGGCGTGTTTGTGCAAGACGAATGGCGCGTGCGTCCGGATCTAACGCTGAATGCCGGATTGCGCTATGACGCGCAGTGGCTGCCCGAACCGATCCAGACGGATACCGATAACTTTTCGCCGCGACTGGGAATCGTCTATGCGCCCGGCGACCGCAAGACGGTCGTGCGCGCGAGCTACGGACTATATTACGATCGCATTCCGCTGCGTGCTACGTCGAATGCTCTGCAACGCGACGGTTCGAAGTTTCTGGTTGTGCAGTTGTCGCCGACACAGCCCGGCGCTCCCGTGTTTCCGAATGTCCTGGCCCTTCAGCCTGCATCGCTGCCGACAAAGCCAAACATCACGCGCATCGATCCGAATATCGAGGCAAGTTACAGCCGGCAAGCCAATCTTCAGATCGAACGCGAACTGCCGGGCAATGCTGTTGTATCCGTCGGCTACTTACATCTGCGCGCTTACCACGTCATTCTTTCGCGCAACGTGAACGTGCCGGCGGTGCCGGCGTCGGCCGGCATACCAAATCTTGGTCGTCCGGATCCGAACTGGGGCAACATCTCGCGCTTTGAGAGCTCCGGCAGGTCCAATTACGACGGCATGGTGGTTTCATACAACCAACGCGCCGCGCGTTGGGCCAACGTTCGCGTGTCGTACACGTTGTCGAAGACGATCGACGATGCGGGAAACTTCTTCTTCTCGAGCGTACAAAACAACTTCAACATCCGTGATGATCGTGGTTTGTCGGACAACGATCAGCGCCACCGGCTGGTGGCGAGCGGTTCGGTTGACGCGCCGCACGGATTCCAGTTTGGTTACATCTTTACTTACGCTTCGCGCTTGCCGTTCAACGTGTTGCTCGGAAACGATCGCAATCTGGACACGAACAACAACGACCGTCCGCTGGGCGTGGGACGCAACACGGGACACGGATTTGATTTCGCGTCGCTCGATCTGCGTGTGAGCAAGCGCTTCAAGCTTACGGAGCGAGTTGATTTGCAACTACTCGCCGAAGGTTTCAACATGCTGAATCGTGCGAACTTCGGCGTGCCGAACAACACCTTCGGATCCGGCGTGAATCCTTTACCGTCGTTTGGACAACCGACGCAGGCGTTCGATCCGCGCCAGTTTCAATTTGGGATGAGAGTGAGTTTTTAGCCACAAAAAGGCACAAAAGGCACAAAAAAGAATTTCTGGTTATGAAGAGAACAAGCAGTCTAATAATACTGGCGGTGATCTTATGTATCACCGGTTGTAAACATTTTTCGAGCACGCGCGGAGCAGAAGCTCACAAGGCTTTTGGCCCCGTGCAGATCTCGGCGCCGGGCGTGGATGCTGCGGAGCCGGTCACGGCGGCTGCGGGCGACGGGTCCTTCTACGTGGCGTGGGTCAATCACGAGGCGAAGCAGGCGGACGTGATGCTCGCGCGTTTCAATCAAGACGGCGCGATGCAGGGTTCTCCAATCCGCGTTAATCGCCAACAGGGTGTGGCCACAGCCTGGCGCGGCGATCAGCCGAGCATTGCTGTTGCTCCGGAGGGCGCGGTGTATGTCCTGTGGACCGCGCGTGTCGAGGCGGGCGGCAAGCAAGGCACAGACGTCTATCTCTCAGTCTCAAACGATCGCGGGCAGAGTTTTGCAAGTGAAGTAAAAGTAAATGACGACAAGGCTCCCGGCGCTCACGGCATGCACTCACTCGCCGTAGCCACTGACGGACGCATCTACGCTGCATGGCTCGACGAGCGTAACGTACACACTCCCAAACCCTCGACTAAGGCCGACGGACATCACATGGAGAGCAATCGCGATCTTTATCTCAGCTACTCCACCGACGGCGGTCGCACCTTCTCTGCCAATCAAAAAGTCGCGTCTGAGGTGTGCCCGTGCTGCAAAACGGCGCTCGCTGTTTCCGTTGATGGGACGTTGTATGCGGGCTGGCGCCAGGTCCTGCCCGGAAGTTTCCGGCACATTGCAGTCGCGAGCTCCACTGACGGCGGAACGAATTTCTCGAAACCAGCCATCGTCAGCGACGACCATTGGGTGTTACAGGGCTGTCCCGTCTCTGGTCCATCACTTTCCGTCGATCGCGCGTCCGGCAGTTTGAAAGTGGTGTGGTACGCGGCAGGTGAAGGAAATGCGCCCGGCATTTACTTCGCGGAATCAAAAGATAAAGGACACAGCTTCACACCACGCCAGTTGCTGTCGCAGGAAACTGTGCGCGGCACACCGGCGCTGACCACCGGCCAGAACAATGCGATCGCTGTCTGGCAGACTGCGGATACGGCCGAGACTAAAATGCGTCAGCTCGGCAATGCCGGCACCGCGCTGAGTGTCGCTGCTAATGCGGAGCTGCCGGCGGGTATTTTTTCGAACGAGAAATTGTTTGTCGCCTATATTGGCAAGGAAAAGGAGAAGCGAAGTATATGGCTCATAAGAGCCGAGTGATCGTTGTTTGTGTGGCGCTTCTTTTGGGCGCCTGTAGTAAGCAACAGCCTGCTAATAAAGAAACTCCGGCGCCAACGCCGCCCTCCGGACCGGCGGCTGCGCTGCAACCAAGTACTTATCAGGGTGTCGGCGTTGTAAAAGGACTGAATCCCAAGGCGCCCGCCATCGAGATCGATCATGGAGAGATCGTGGGACTGATGCCGGCAATGCAGATGGAATTTCCGGTAACAGACGTCGCGTTGCTGAGCGGCCTCGCCGTCAACGACCACATCGACTTCACCGTTGTGGAAAAGACCGGCTTGATGAAAGTAACCGCGATCAAGAAAAAATAGGGCCACAGATTAACGCGGATAAATACAGATCAAATCCGTATCTATCCGCGTTTATCCGTGTTACTGCTTCTGCAAACTCGCCAGAGCAGCAAGTACTTCTTCGCTGTGCCCGCCTGGCTTCACCTTCTCAAACACCTTCGCGATCTTGCCCTGCGGATCGATGATGAAAGTGTTGCGCGCGGAGAGTTTCGCGCCGTTGTACTCCATGATCGAGCCGTACTGCTCGGAGACCTTCGCGTCGGTGTCCGCCAGCAGTTTGAAGTTCAATCCTTCCTTCGCGCAGAACTCTTTGTGTGAGTCCGCCGGGTCGACGCTCACGCCGAGAATCACAGCATTCGCTGCATCATACTTCGCGAGGTCCTTTTGGAAGTTACGGGCTTCAAGCGTGCAGCCGCTGGTGAAGTCCTTCGGGTAGAAATAAAGCACCACCCATTTGCCTTTGTAATCGGCAAGACTCACCTGCTTGCCTTCATTGTTGACGAGATTAAAACTCGGCGCCGCCGCTCCCACCGCCGGAAGCTCGTTGACTGCGCTGGCACGATTGCAAGCCAGCACCGCTACGATCGCAAACATCAGAATAAACGCATACTTGCCCATTCCTTGACCTCCTATTTCTATTGCGAGAATTGCGCCACGATAGTCTCACGAATCTGCGCCGGTGTCAGTTTCTGTTCCTTCTCGAGCTTCAACGCCAGCAGCGCTTCGTTCACGCAAGTTGCGCAGTGCGCTGCATGGTCGTCTTCGAAGCAACTATAAAGACTCTTGTGGCCATAACCTTTGTCGCAGTGGCAGTAACACGGCAACTGCGCGATTGTCACTGGTATCTGTCGCACCGCGCGATACGCCTCGCGAGTTGGACCAGTGAATTTTTCCGGTTCGAGCGTCGGGGCCAGGCTCGCTTTGCTCGGCGGTACCTGGAAAAACGCGGGGATACTTTGAGCGTTGGGAGTGTTATTGTGGGCCGGTGTGGATTGGCTCGCTGCGGTAGTTCGAGTCGCCTCGGGCTGAGGTTGATCCTTGCTGGCCGAGTTGACCAATAAAACGGCTACGATAAGCAGCCCCACAATTCCGCCGATTAATAACCAGCTCTTCTTCATGAAAACGTACTCCTCATTTATGAGACACGGCTTCACACGGATGAACACAGATCCGTGTTCACCCGTGCTATCCGTGGCTAATTTACGCGGCCTTTTTGTCCTTGGTCTTGTCCTTCTGCTTCATGTTGCAGCAGTCTTTATGATCTTTCGTGTCGTGCTTCATATTGGGATCATGCTTCATATTCGCGTCATGCTTGCTCATGTCGCATGATTCGTTACAACACGCCTCTTTATGGTTCTTCATGTCGGCGTTGTCTTTCATTTTGCATGAATCACCACTGCAACAACACTCTTCCTTGGCATCAGCACCGGCCGTCTCGCCCTCTTTTTTCATCGGGCACGAACCGTCGGTGCCGCAACACGATTCCATTGCGCAACACGCTTCAGTTTTCTTCTTCTGATCGCCTTGTGCGGGGGTTTGGGCCATGACGGCTGCGGATGCAGCCAGCAGTAACCCAACGACCATGATAAGGACGATCTGTTTTCGGGGTTTCATTTTAGTTCTCCTGTATCTTAGAGATTAATACATAGCCGTGCGCAACGCACACGGAGCCTTAACGTTTACCCTGCGCCGGGCAGATCTCTAGATCAGGAACACACAACAAAGAAGGTGAGTAGGGCCACGATTTGGCAGGACCGGAACAACGAGAGCGTTGTCCGGTGTTTGAGTCTGTTTCTCAAGCTGCGGCAATGCCGCCACTGAAGCACGTCCTGGATCCGGTACGTTGGTGGTATTTTTCGAAGTCGCCGCCGTCGCATTAGTTACTAGCGGACAATCATTCATCATGCCACGCGGAGTGGGAGCGAAAGACGTCACACCTTCCGGCTGCTTCACCTTGCGGGTGTTCTGCTTCTTCGGCTTTTGACTGGCGCAGCATTCATGTCCGGAACGCACCGCCTGACAGCTTTCGCCCGCCTCGATCGTCGTGGAGTCATCGATCTCAGCTGCCATCGTGCTATTGCCGCAACCGAAAAGACAGCCACCAGCCATCCAGATCGACACACTGATCGACAGCAGCAATCGCACCACTTTGTTCGAGAAAAACAACCTCATTTGGCTAGCAGTCTACCCCTCCGGGCCGCTATTTGTCGAGGTTTAGACTCGCATCAAAATCGTCATCAAATTCCAGCACTTCTGTAACGACGGACTTGTTAGCCTGAAGTCATGAGTATCGATAAAAACAAAATTAAAACTCAGGATGAACTGGATGAACCAGCACCTATGGATATTGCGGATCAACGCGCAGAAGCTGAAATGAACGAACTCGAAGATCGGGCAAAAAGAGATGTCGCAGAGGGACTGCGAAAACAGGAAGGAGGGGAAGAATAATTAACCACGGATGACACGGATAAATCCGGATTTTTATCCGTGTTATCTGCGTTACCCTTTTTCAATCAACGCCTGTTCCAGCGCTTGTCTTAGCTGTACAGGTGTTGACTGCGGACTGAATCCGATAAATCGTCGTATGATGCGCCCGTCGCGCGCGATGATGAAGCTTTGCGGGATGTTAGTGCGTCCCTGCATCAGCCCGAGCGCCACTTCACGCGTGGCCCATCCGATCTGGTAATCGACATTGTACGCGCGCACAAATTCCTGAACGCTTTGCGCCGAAGCGTCCGGATCTTCAGTCGAGAGCCCGATCATCTCCACGCCACGGTCTTTAAACTCCTTATTTAGTTTCACCAGTTCAGGAGTTTCCATCCGGCATGGACCACACCAGGTCGCCCACAAGTTAACCAACAATACTTTCCCCGAATAGTCGCCGAGCTTTATTGGCGTGCCGCTCGTCATCCGGTTCTCGGCCTGCAGCACCGGCGGCGACAACGTCGTGAAACCTGCCCGGTTAGGCGCCGCGCCCGATTTATTGGCGCTCGCCGGATTGGATGATGGATCGTTTGAATTGCAACTGGAAACGCCGAACGCTGCCAGCAATCCGAAAGCAATTACGGTACACGCCAACCGCAGCGGAGTCCAAAACTTCATTTTATTGATTTCACTTTTCACTTCTTTTTACCAAACCTGAACGACTCCAGTATCACTGGCGCCTCACCTCTCTCACCCACGTCCTCCACTGACGATAACTCACCGGCAAGAGATGTACAAAGCAAGGTGAGGGTTGCGCCGGTTGTGTCGCCTTCCTTACCCGTCGGCAGGAAGATGACGCGGCCCCACAAATTCAGGTCGCCGCGCTCAGTCCCCTTCGAAAGACCTTCCCATCTGAATTCGTAAGCATCCATCGAGTTGACCTTCGTTGGACCTTCCGAGACTTTTTTATAGTCCGGAATCATCTTGGCCAGCGAATTACTGAACTCCGTCACGCGCTGCGGATAACTCGGCAGATCGCCGACAAAAGTACCGGTGCTCGTATACCAACCTACCGCAAAATTCTCCTGAGTGAAATCCGGCGGCAGCATTCGGTCCACCTTCACGAAGTTTGTGGCGCCCGCCACTCCTGATTTGCGGTCGCGGGTCCACCCTTGAGGGTAATAAAAGGAGAAGTCGAAATAGTGGTCAGCTAACTTTCCGTCGAGATTCGCATTTGCATTTACAAACTGGACCGTACCCGCAGGCGGCGCAAAAGTGTCTTCAACTGTTGGCGACGGCGAAGGTGCTTCGACAGAAGCGGTCGGAGTCGGCGTACTGACCTCCGCGGGCCGCTCCGGCCTTCTTTCCGCAGCCATCTCGTCCAATTTCGGTTTAATCACAAAGAAGAACACAGCGGCCAGTGCTCCACCGCTCAACAAGAGAAAAACAAGAACCCCCGCGATGATGAGTGGCACCTTCGACTTCTTCTTCGCGACTGGCGGCGGCAATGGCGCTGAAGGCGCGGGCGCCGGTACTTCCACCGTAGCTGGTGTCGACTGCTCAGCAGGCGGTGCTGGAGGCGGCGGTGGAGTTACGCTCACGGGCGGCGGCGGTGGTGGCGGAGGTGGCGTTGGCGGCGGCGCCGCGGGTGGTCTCGCGATATCTGATGTATTCGGACTGGCTCCGGTTGGTCCGGTAGTTGGGCCAGTGTTGCGCGGCAGTGCAATCGTCGCCGGATAGTTCTCGATGATCGTCGCATTCGGATCCGGCAGATCGCGACTCGTCGGTCTTTCTGCCGCGGCATTCAGGTCGATTGTGGTCGCTCGTATCGTCGCATTCGGATCGAGGGTTTGTGGCGCAATCAACAGTCCGCCATCAAACGTGCAGAACTTCTGACCTTCATCGGGGTACGTACGATTACACTTAGGGCAACTCTTCATTTACACGGACCTCTTAACGGGAGTCTGATTGATCTTGATCACCTAGTTCGCACGAGCTCTGGCGAGTTTCTGGGCAGCACCATTATTGTTCGGATCGAGTTCCAGTGCACGTTGATAGGCGCGCACGGCTTTGTCTTTCTGCTTCGACTTCAGGTACCCGTCGCCGACACCTTCAAAGCCAAAAACACCGGCGAGCTGTTTTTTCTCGCCCGTTCCTGCTACTTCTGAAGCACGCTCGTACGTGGCTTCAGCATCACTGAACCGATCCATTCCCAGATAAGCCCGGGCCAAAAGGTTGAATGGTTGAAACGCGCGTGAGCTGACTTCGGTCGCCGACTTCAAATAAGGCTCGGCTTCCTGGTATCTCTTGTAAACGATCAAATAGCGACCCATCAGCAGCAGCGACGTCGGGTTATTTCGATCGAGATCGAGCGCCTTTTTGAGCACCGGTTCTGACTGCGGCCACAGTTGCTCGCTCTGTAGCGAGTCGGCTATCAGGTTGAGCGTCGCCGGATCCTTCGCCAGCTCGACGGCTTTGTCATACATCGGCGCCGCCTCAGTGTATTTATTCATTTTGTTGAGCGTGCGCGCCAGGTGCGCATAGGCAACGGCAAACTGCGGATCGAGCTCGATAGCACGACGATAGGAATGTTCAGTTTCGCTGTTCGCAAGACCGCGTGCTTGCAGTGCCACGCCGAGACGGTCCCAACCCACAGCGTTCTTCGGGTCGATTTGCACTGACTTGCGGGCAAACGACTCGGCATCGGCAAATCGCTTCGCATTGTCGCCATCTACTCTTGGTTGCACCAGCACGACGCTCAAGGCGATGTATGCGTCGGCATTTGTTGGCGCCCACGTCACGGAATTCCGGTAAGCGGCTTCGGCCTCTGCCCAGCGCTGCTGGTCGGAATAGACGTTGCCCAAACCATAGGCGGCACGCGCGTCGCGTGGGGTTAGTTTCAAGACTTCTTTGTAAGCATCTTCAGCTTCCGTGAACCTGCGCGCGTCGCGGGCTTCATTGCCTTTATCGAGCAAGTCCTCAACGCGCTCCACAACGTTCGAGCGAGTGGGACGCGTGGGACCGGTGGTGCGGCTGGGTGGCTTTGTCCCCGTGGTGGGTTTGGCGCTCTTCTTCGTCTCCGGATTCCTTGCTCTGAAAATCCCGGCGCCGGCGCCTACGTCTGCGCCGACGTCCTGTGCAAATGCGGTCGCGCCGGCCATTAGACTCAAGACCATCACGCGCAGGATTGCCTTAGTGCTCATGATTACTTCTCCTGGGGCTTCGAAAAAAAGAACTTATGGATCACGGAAGAATTACTGCGTTGGATTGTAGATCAGCTTCCCCTGATGGAGCTAATCGCCTTCATTTTAATACGTCCTTTAGGACTTATACGATCTGTATGACCTATTAGCCGCAGATTGTTACGGGCTGCGCACGAGCCGGAAACCTAATAGCGTCTTCTTCGTGGAAGGGGGGACAAAATCACGCAGGCAAGACGTCACGGGCGCTTCGACATTCGCGGGATCGCTAATGTAACCAGCACCGCGAATCGTTATCCAATCCTGGTAGCTTTTGGGAATTTCCCTCTGGTTACCCGGATATACCGCGACTTTGGACGAAGTCAATTCCCAAACATTTCCAATCAGGTCAAGCACACCCCACTTATTCTTGCCATTTGGACGCGAACCGACCGGAAACGGAGTGGCGTCCTTGAGAATCGCGGCGCCGTCCTGCCACTTAGCTCCCCATGGATATAAGTCACCCTGCGCGCCGTTGCGCGCCGCATACTCCCATTCTTCTTCAGTCGGCAAACGGTACGCGACGCCATCACGTTTCGAACGCCACGTAGCAAACGCCATCGCATCGTCCAGTGATACGTTTACGACCGGCCACAGCTCCTGGCCGAACGGTGGCTTATTTCCAGCCCAATGACTGGGCGGCGTGTGGTTCATCTCTCTCACGAAGTCGGCGTATTCGGTGTTGGTGACTTCGGTTGTGTCCATCAGAAACGGCTGTACCGTGACGGTGTGAGCCGGAGTTTCCTGCGGCGGACCAGTGTTACGACCCATCTGAAAAGTGCCACCTTCGATAGCCACCAACTCGGCCTTCTTCGCAGGCGATGCGATCGGACTCGGCGTTGGCTGTGGACCGTCGACTATTACGCGAGGTCTCAACATGAAATACGCGCCGATACCAACACCCGCGAGCACAAGCACCATCACCGCACCGCCGATGAGCAACAATGATGGCAAGGCTTTGCGCTTCGGCGAAAAGTCGACGATCATCGGCTTGCGCGAACCAACAACAGGCCCAACTGCCGGGGCGCCTGTGCTACCCCATTGAGGATTCGTGGAACTTCCCTGCACGTGTGTCGTCTCAGGGTCCATCGCAGGTGGCATGCTGCCTGAAAGCCGGTCAAGTCGATCTTCCAGTTCCTTCGCCTGCGCCTCCATGCGTTCCAGCTTATCTTGCTGTTCGCGCTCTTTTCGCTCTCGTTGTTCCTCGTCGCGGTTAACGCTGGTCAACGAGCCAAGCGAAACTCCGAAATTCGTCTCCTGTGCGATCGGTGGTTGACTTGAAGTCGCTGACAGATCGGGAGCGGGCCTGGTTGGAGGTTGAGTTATTGAAGCTACGGTCCTGTTGGGATCCATCGCGACCGTCTCTCGCAGCGCAGAGGCAACAACAGGCGCGGCGTTCACCGCTGCATGGAGGTCGCGCAGGAAAGCCGGTATCGAATCGATGCGCGCTGAGACTTCTTTCTCGAGTGCATGCCTCACTACAGATTCGATCGGCGGCGGCACCGCTATTCCCATCGATTGAAAGCTGGGTGGCGGAAGCGTGAGATGCTTCTTCATGATCGACGGAATCGAAGATCCTTTAAAAGGAACTTCTCCGGAGAGCATCTGGTAGAGAATAACGCCGAGACTGTAGATGTCGGCACGTGCATCCGGTTCTTCATCGGACCACTGTTCCGGGGCCATGTAAAACGGCGAGCCCATCGGCCCACTCGTTTGCGCTTGCACGAACGACCCGAGTAGCTCTCCCGATTTGATCTTCGCCAGGCCGAAGTCAAGAATCTTTACACCTTCCGCAACCGACACGTTGTCCTGGACCATTATGTTCAGCGGCTTCAGATCGCGATGCACGATTCCCTGCCGGTGGGCGGCGCCTACACCGGCGGCGATAGCGCTGATGAACTCCCACGCGCGTTGCGGCGACATCACGCCTTCCGTTGCCAGAATGTCCTGAAGTGATCGGCCTTCGATAAACTCCATCACCAGAAAAGGCATGTTGCCGCGCACCACGCCGAAGTCAGTCACGGCAATGATGTTCTGGTGACGTATCGCCGCAGCCGCCAGCGCTTCCTGGCGAAAACGTGTGGTGAGCATCGGATCGTTGCCGACGAGATCCGGAATAATGATTTTTATCGCGTGGCGGGTTTTGAGAAAGATGTGGCGCGCCTGGAAGACGACGCCCATGCCGCCTTGCCCGAGACGGCGTTCGAGCATGTAGCGGGCATCAAGTGTGCATTCACCCAAAAGTGACGGCGCTGTTGCATCACCATCCTGGGGACAGTGATTGATTTCGTCAGGATAACAGCGCTTACACTTTGGACACTCTTTCATCTACGCAAGTCCACAGATTACACAGATTAACATGGATTTACCTGTTGTTTGCGTAATCTGTGGATAAGATCAGCGGATGACGACGTTTACCAGACGACGCGGCACGACGATCACCTTCACCACTTCGCGACCGTCGGTCAGAGCGCGCACGCGTTCGTCGGCGAGCGCGGAAGCGCGCAACTCATCCTCGGAAACGTCCGGCGCTGCAATCACTCGCGAGCGGAGTTTTCCGTTCACCTGGATCGGAATCTCCAGCTCTTCGCTTCGCGCGAGCTCGGGGTCAGCGACCGGCCATCGTGGCACTTCTTTCAGTAACCCGCCGGTGTGGCCGAGACTTTCCCACATCTCCTCCGCGACGTGAGGCGCAAAGGGCGTCAGCATGATCACCAGCGATTCCAACGCTTCCCGCACCGCAAAGACATCTTCCGCCGAAGCGGTTGCCGGGTCAGCGTTGAAGTCTAAGATCTGGTTGAACAACTCCATCAACGCGGCGACGCTCGTGTTCAAGTGCAACTGTGTGAAGTCGCTCGTTATCTTCGCGATCGTTTGGTGAGTCTTTCGCCGTAACGTTCGCGCTTCCACGCTGGATTCACCGGCCGGTGGACCATCTGGATTTACGAGTCGCTCCTGCCACCTCCAAACCATCGTGTAGACGCGTCTCAGGAAGCGCACCGCTCCTTCGATTCCCGTCTCAGACCAGCGCAATTCGTTTTCGACCGGCGCTGCAAACAACACAAACAACCGTGTCGCGTCAGCGCCAAATGCCTGGATCATCTCGTCCGGATCCACTCCGTTGCCGAGACTCTTCGACATCGCTTTCCATTCGTCAGTTCCCTCGATGCGGTTTGTCACCATTCCTTGCGTCAACAAACGCTTCACCGGTTCGTCGAAATTGACCATGCCGATGTCGCGCATGAACTTGGTCCAGAAGCGCGTGTAGATCAAGTGCATTACTGCATGTGAATCGCCGCCGATGTACTGGTCCACCGGCGTCCACTGTTTTGCGACATTCGTGTCGAACGCCTCGCTCTCATTTCGCGGATCCAGGTAGCGGAAGAAGTACCAGGATGAATCGACAAACGTATCCATCGTGTCAGTCTCGCGTCGCGCGGGCCCCTGACACTTCGGACACGTCGTGTTTACAAACTCCGGCACGCCCGCCAACGGCGACTCGCCCGCTCCCGTGAATACTGCTGTTTGCGGCAGGACCACCGGGAGCTGATCGTAAGGTACCGGCACCATGCCGTCCTTTTCGCAGTAGATCATCGGCACTGGCGCGCCCCAGAACCGTTGGCGCGACACACCCCAATCGCGAATGCGATACGTCACCGCCGGCTCGCCAAAACCGTTTGTCCTGGCGTGTTCCGCCATCTCGCGCATCGCAACATCGGAGAGTTTGCCGCCCCAGTCGCCGCTGTTGATCAAAACACCGTAGTCGGTGAACGAATGTTTGATCTCCGCTGATGCATCGCCCGCGGTAGTCAGCGTTGGCTCTGCGTCCAACTGCTCGTGAGTAACGGGCGCTATGACCTGCCTGATCGCCAACGAGTACTTCTGTGCAAAGTCAAAATCGCGCTCGTCGTGAGCCGGAACGCTCATCACGGCGCCTGTGCCATACTCCATCAGGATATAGTTCGCCACCCACACCGGAATGGTCTCGCCGCTGAACGGATTGATCGCGAGCACGCCCGTGTTGAGTCCTTCTTTCTCTTCCTCGCCTACTTCGCGACCGGCTGCACGCTGCGTTCTGATCTTCTGCGCAAAGGCTTCGATGTCCTGCTTCAGCGCCGAACCTTCGAGCAGTTCAGCTAACAACGGGTGCTCAGCCGACATCACGACTGCGTTCGCGCCGTAGATCGTGTCGATGCGCGTGGTGAACACACGAATCTTCTTGTCGCTGTCCTTTACCGGGAAGTCGACATACGCGCCTTCGCTGCGGCCCACCCAATCGCTCTGACGCTTCAGTACCTTCTCGGGCCAACCGGCTTCGATCTGTTTTATGTCGGCGACGAGCTGCTCTGCGTAATCGGTGATTTTCAGGAACCACTGTTCCAGATCTCTCTTCTCGACCGGCGTTCCACAGCGCCAGCAGATCCCGCCCGACGACTGTTCGTTCGACAGCACGGTCTGCTCTTTCGGACACCAGTTGACCTGCGACACTTTCTTGTAGGCCAAACCGCGTTCGAGCATTTTCAGGAAGAACCATTGGTCCCACTTGTAATAGTCAGGCCGGTGCGCAGCGATCTCGCGCGACCAGTCGTAACTGATGCCCAGTCGCTGCATCTGTCCGCGCATGTGCGCGATGTTTTCTTCGGTCCAGTCGCGTGGATTCACGCCGCGTTTGATGGCAGCCTGTTCCGCGGGCTGGCCGAAGCTGTCCCAGCCGATTGGGTGCAGCACGTTGAAACCCTGGAGGCGCTTGAACCAGGCGAGCGCGTCGCCGATCGCGTAGTTGCGCACGTGACCCATGTGCAGGAAGCCTGACGGGTAGGGCAACATCTCGAGGCAATAGAATTTCTCGCGCGAATCGTCGGTGGGCGCCTGAAAAACGCCCGATTCATTCCAGCGTTGCTGCCACTTATTCTCGATCTGTTCGGGAAAGTATTTTTCGTCCATAACGTTATCCAATCATAGAGGTCCCCTGATTTAAACTTGCTTGCTTCTGTGTGTGGAAGTCGCCGCCCTGCCGAACCACGCACTTAGGCGCGGCGCAGAAGCGGCACCGTTAGGAGGAGGCTAGTTGAAGGATACTCTGAAAACATTAACTACGGATTTTACACGTCTGTTTATCCGTGTCAATCCGTAGTTACAAATGACCGTAGCATCTCGAGGTTTTTGAGATCGGCCAGGGGGTCGTCGTAGGGGGTTTCCAGGATGAAGGCTGCGTGTTTGAGTTTTGGGTGGCGAGCGACGCGGCGGAGGGCGTCGGCGCCGATGTGGCCTTCGCCGATGTGCCAGTGGCGATCGACGCGCGAGTTGTAAGGGACGCGCGAGTCGTTGAAGTGGATGGCGCGCACATTCTTTGTCTTTACTGTCTTCTGCACTCGTTGGAGCAATGCCTCGAGGCCGTCTTCTTCGCGGATGTCGTAGCCTGCGGTGAAAGCGTGCGCGGTGTCGAGACAAACGCCAAGTGGAAGCTTCGGGCAGATGCGGATGATTTCCTGAAGATGCTCAAAGCGGTGACCGATGCAGTCGCCTTGCCCGGCAGTGTTTTCCAAAAGGATCCGTAGCTTGCCAAACTTCAGTCCCTTGCACGCGATCTGCAAACTCGCCGCACACAGCGCGATGCCGTCCGCTTCACACGCACCACGCGCGCTTCCCGGATGCACTACGAGGTAATCAACACCGAGCAGCAGCGCGCGCTCGACTTCTTCACGAAAGGACGCGCGCGATTTCCGCCGCATCAGATCGTCGGATGCGGCAAGATTGACGAGATAGTTACAGTGGATCAAGACGGGCGAGATCTTTGTTTGCTTGCGAGTCTTTCGAAATAGTTGAACGTCTTCGAGTGTCAACGGCTTCGCCATCCACCCGCGCGGGTTGCGAGAGAAGAGTTGGACCGTATCGCAGCCCGTCTCCTTCGCAACTAACAACGCATTATGAACCCCACCCTTAATGGGCGCGTGAAATCCGATCTTCATCTGTGAAAATCCGTGGCTTCCATTACTCGCAGCATGTTCCCACCAAGTATTTTGTCGACGTCACTCTCCGTGTAGCCGCGTCGCAAGAGCTCTTTAGTGAGATTTGGCAGCTCAGCCACTGTGGCCAGATCCGCAGTCGTGATCTGCACCCCATCAAAATCAGAGCCGATGCCAACATGGTCCACACCGACCAGCTTCACGATGTGATCGATGTGATCCACAATCCGCGAGACCTTCACCGGCGGCAGGCGACGCGTGTACTCGCGTTGCCTGACGCGATCGCGCGCCATCTTCTTGTGAACCGCATCTCCAGGCTCAGCCGCCGACGCTTCCTGGACCATCGTCGCTATCTCCGTGTCAACCTGCTTCTTCTTCTGACTCCAACCCGGTTCGAGGTGCTCGGGATAAAAGATCACATTCACGACGCCGCCTGTCTTCGCCAGCGCCCGAATCATGTCGTCAGTTAAATTTCGCGGCACGTCTGCAATCGCTCGACACGCAGAGTGTGTCGCAATCACCGGCGCCGTCGAAGTATTAACAATATCCCAGAAAGTCGGATCAGAAACGTGCGAAACATCAATCATCATCCCCAACCGGTTCATCTCGCGCACGACGTTCTTTCCAAACTCGTTGAGCCCGCGCGTGGCGCCTACGTCGTCACCTGAAGACCCTGCCCAACTCGTACTCACGCTCCACGCAGGCGACATGTATCGAACACCAAGATCGTAGTACCGCCGCACGTTCTCCAGCCGGTCATCGATCGCATAACCGCCTTCAAGACCCAACAAAGCAGCTATCTTCCCCTCACTGGCCGCGCGACGAATGTCAGCCGCGGAAGTCGCGAGCAACCACGTCTCCGGATGCCGCTCGGCAAGCGTGCGTACGGCAGCGATCTGATCGTCAGCCCGCTTCATTGCCTTCGCACCACCACCGCCAAACAACTGCGGCTCAACCCAGATCGAAAAGAACTGCGCATCAAGACCGCCTGCCTTCGCGCGCACTGCGTCGAAGTGGCCGTCGTTGAGTTGCTGTTGAATATCGACGTCTTCGTCAAGCAAACGCTGCGCGGTGTCGACGTGCATGTCGATCGCGATGGCACGTTGATGTATCGCGAGTGGATCGGTTTCGGTGGTGGTGATTGTGTTCTGATTGTTCTGATTCATCTTTTTGTCACTACAGCTGGCAGGAAACGTTAGCAGCAAAAACAGGATAATTGAAACAGTCGCGATGAGACTTTTGGAGCGGTTTTTCGGTAAGGCCCACGGATTAGTAATCTCTAGTTTAAAGTGGCTCAATTGTGTTATTGCGCGAGTATAAATACTGTACGGTACCGTTCTTGCCAAGCGAGTCAGAACTACTGTATTGTGCCCGTTTGATAACCCACTCAGCGCACGTAAAGAGGACCGAGTTTTCCCGTTTGTAGCGTTCCGCGCGGCAGAGATATGGGCCTCCCCCAATCTCAGTATTTCCTGAAGGAGTAAACAACATGTTCTCAAAAGACGGCAACACCAAAGACATTAAAACACCACGCATCTGCGACGTTGTCTGGCATAACGGCGAGTTTATCAATTGGAACGATGCGCGGGTACACGTGATGTCGCACGTTTTGCACTACGGCTCCAGTATCTTCGAAGGCATCAGATGTTACTCCACTAACCAGGGACCAGCCGTCTTTCGCCTGCGCGAGCACATGCAACGTTTCCTCAACTCGGCAAAAATTTATCGTATGGACCACCCGTGGACGCTCGACGATTTGTGCGATAGCGTGGTGGAGCTGGTCCGGCGCAGCGGCATGGATCAGTGCTACATCCGGCCCATCCTGTTTCGCAGTCTCGACGAAGCACATCCGGCTTTCGGTGTGAATCCATTTCCGAATCCACTGGCGTGTTACATCGGCGCGTGGGACTGGGGCAAGTATCTCGGCGACGAAGCGATCGAGCGCGGCGTTGACGTTTGCGTCTCGACCTGGAACCGGCTCACTCCAAACTCGATGCCGGCGATGGCGAAGAGCGGCGCCAACTACATGAACTCGCAGTTGATCAAGATGGAAGCGCTGTTGAACGGCTTCGCCGAAGGCATTGC
>Ga0070689_100000154_pt1 | contig 40356 bp, 34 predicted proteins | sample KBSS23HmetaG_FD_64669 | JGI IMG/M metagenome (GOLD analysis project Ga0070689, IMG submission 64669) | Switchgrass rhizosphere microbial communities from Kellogg Biological Station, Michigan, USA - KBS S2-3H metaG | ecosystem: Host-associated > Plants > Roots > Rhizosphere ...
TTCGTGCGGGACGTCGCGGTCATGTATCCGCTGCACGTCATCATGGAAATCCTCGGCGTGCCGCGCGAAGACGAGCAACGCATGCTGATGCTGACGCAGCAGTTGTTCGGCAGTCAGGATCCGGAGCTCAATCGCTCGCGGCAGGTCATTCTCGACATGGCGGAGATGGTGAAGCAGCTGCAAGCGGTGGTCGCGGAGTTCTCCGATTACTTCCGCAAGCTCACGGAGTCGCGTCGCGCGGCGCCGCGCGACGACGTCGCAACTGTGATCGCGAATGCTCAGATCGATGGTCGGCCCATTTCCGATTGGGAGGCAATGGGCTACTACATCATCATCGCCGCGGCTGGCCACGACACGACCTCCTCATCCACGTGCGGTGCGATGTGGGCGCTGTGCGAGCAGCCGGGCGAGCTGGACAAGCTGCGCGCGAGTCCGGCGCTGATTCCCGGTCTCGTCGAAGAAGCCATCCGCTGGACCGTCCCCGTGCAGCACTTCATGCGCACGGCGATGGAGGACTACACGCTGCGGGACGTGCCCATCGCGAAAGGCGACTGGCTGATGCTGTGTTATCTGTCCGGCAATCGCGACGAGGAAGTGTTCGAGGCGCCGTTCACCTTCCGCAGCGATCGCAGCCCGAACAAGCACATCTCGTTCGGCACCGGCGCGCACGCGTGTCTCGGCCAGCATCTGGCACGACTCGAGATGCGCATCCTGTTCGAGGAGCTGATTCCGAAGCTCAAGTCGGTCGAGCTGACCGGCGAGCCGCGCCGTTCGGCGTCGACGTTCGTGGGTGGGCCGAAGTCGCTGCCGATGAGGTACAAGCTGAACTGAGCCGAATTGCATGAGGCAGAACGCCGGTGACGCACCCTTATCTCCACGCGCAGACTCATCCCGACAAGCCGGCGATCGTGATCGCGGCGACCGGCGAGACCATCACGTATCGCCAGCTCGACGAGCGCTCGAATCAGGGCGCGCACCTGCTGCGCTCGCTGGGCCTGAAACGCGGCGACGTGATCGCGGTGTGCATGGAGAATCATCCGCGCTACCTGGAGATCTCCTGGGCGAACCAGCGCTCCGGTTCTTATCTCGTCTGCATTTCGTCGAAGGCTACGGCGGCCGAGGCGCAGTACATCATCGAGGACTGCGGCGCGAAGCTCTTCATCACGTCGCCGCACATGAACGAACTCGCGCAGCAGCTTGCGCAGCGCTTGCCGGGGCGGCTGCTCTACATGGTCGGCGATGCAGCGGAGCCGTATCGTTCGTGGGAGCGCGAGCGCGATCAGATGCCGACGACGCCGATCGCGGACCAGAGCGCCGGCGCTGACATGCTGTATTCGTCCGGTACGACGGGCCGTCCGAAGGGCATCAAGACAGCGTTGCCCGTCGACCCGATCGAGACGCCGAATCTCCTGGTGCAGCTCGCGAGCAAGCTCTATGCGCTGCGGCCCGATTCGATCTACCTCTCGCCCGCACCGCTTTATCACGCAGCGCCGCTGCGCTGGTGCATGACCGTCAACTTCGTTGGCGGCACCGTGATTCTGATGGATCGCTTCGATCCGGAACGCGCGCTCGCGCTGATCGAGCGTTACAAGGTCACGCACGCGCAGTGGGTGCCGACGCATTTCGTGCGCATGCTGCGGCTGCCAGGGGCAGTCCGTTCACGCTACGACGTGTCGTCGATGAAGGTCGCGTTGCATGCCGCCGCGCCATGCGCGATCCCGGTCAAGGAACAGATGATCGAATGGTGGGGGCCGGTGGTGTACGAGTACTACGCGGGCACCGAAGGCAACGGCATGACGGCGATCACTGCCGCGGAGTGGGTGGAGCGCAAGGGCTCGGTCGGCCGTGCGATCGTCGGCGAGATTCGCATCTGCGACGAGCTGGGCGAGCCGGTGCCGCCGCTCACCGAAGGCACGATCTATTTCTCCGGCGGCCGCGACTTCGAGTATCACAACGCGCCGCAGAAGACGCGTGAGACGCGCAATCGCTACGGCTGGAGCACGCTCGGCGACGTCGGGTACGTCGATCGCGATGGCTATCTGTTCCTCACCGATCGCAAGGCATTCATGATCATCTCTGGCGGCGTGAACATCTATCCGCAGGAGATCGAGAACGTGCTGATCTCGCACCCGCGCGTGATGGACGTCGCCGTGTTCGGCGCGCCCGACGACGAGATGGGCGAGAAGGTCGTTGCGGTCGTGCAGCCCGTGGACTTCGCGACCGCTGGGCAGCCACTGGCGGACGAGCTGCTGGCGTTCACGCGCGAGAACCTGAGCCACGTGAAAGTGCCGCGCTTGATCGAATTCACGCCCGAGCTACCGCGACACGCCAACGGCAAACTCTACAAGCGTCTCCTCAGAGACGCGTATTGGCAGCGGTGATCATTCGGCGATTCGCGCGCCGTCGATTCTGAATCGCAGGTACGGCAACTGCGCTTGCGGGATGCTGCCGATTCCTGACCCCGCAGCGACTTGCTCACCCGGCTTCAACACGGCGGCGAGTCGCACCGGCGACCCTTGCTGCACGATGCGTCCACCTTGATCCACGAGCACCGGTGTGACCTGGAAATCTCTGAGCGGCACCGGCGCGCGATTCTGGACCACCACCAGCAGCCGCCCCTGGCTGTCGAACTGGCCCGCAGCAGCGACGTACTTGTCCGGGTTCTGCGGCAAATCCATGCGCACGAATTCGGCCGCGGCCATCTCCCCAATCCGACTCTGCGAGCCCGCCGCGGCCCGGTAGTACTCCATCGCCTTCGCTCGATCGCCGTGCTCACGCGCAATCGTGCCGAGGTAATACGCGGCCGGCGCCGTGGGCAGCAGCGCGGCGCTCTTCTTCAACCATTCCTCGGCCTTGGCGTGATTGCCGGCTTGAAACTCCGCCACGCCCGCGCCCAGATACGAGCCGAAGTAATCCGAGTTCAGATCGATCGCCTGCTGGTAGTACGGCAGCGCATCCTTGGGCTGCTTCTCCGCGAGCGAGATCTCGCCGAGCAATTCCTGGAATCGTCCTTCCTTCGGCAACAGGCGCGTTGCTTCCTGAGCAAGCGAGCGCGCAGTGGGGAAATCCTTCTTGCGTGCCGCCTTTAGCGCCTCGTCGTACTTCGCATACGCGGGCTCTATGGCGCGTAGCGACTTCATGCGCGCCGCGTATTTCTCTTCGCCGATGTCGCCGCCAGCTCCGAGCTCAGCCAACGTCTGCTTGTTCTGTTCGACACGCTCGGTCGAAGGCGGATGCGATGCGAACAAACCCTCCAGCCAGCTCTGCTTCTTCGCGCCTTCCTGCTGTGTGAGTCGCACGAAGGTCTCCTGCAGCGTCACCGCGCCCTGCGGGTCGTAGCCCGCGGCCTTCATGTACTTCATGCCGTACTTGTCGGCCTCTGACTCCTGATCGCGCCCGTATTTTTGCTGAACGAGTTGTGCGCCGACACCAGCGCCCTGAATGAGCAAGCCTGCGATATTCGTATCGACATTGCTGACCGCCGCACCGATCTGTGCAGCCGCCATGCCGGCTTGCAGCAGCGTGCCGCGCTCCTGCGCCTTCGCGCCATGACGTGCCGCGGCGTGCACGATCTCGTGGCCGAGCACCGCAGCCAGTTCCGCTTCGCTGTGCAGCTCGGTCAGCAGGCCGCGATTGACTGCGATCTTGCCGCCCGGCAACGCCCACGCGTTCGGCACGGAGTTGTTCAGCACCACGAATTCATAGGGCAGCTGGCGATCGGAGACCGCTGCGAGCTTCTTGCCGACTTCATTCACGTACGCGGTCGGCTCGGGCAACACGTCGAAGTCACCACCCTCGGCCTGGCGCATCGGCGAGTAATTCTGCTCGCCGAGCTTCACCTCCTGCGCCTCCGAGACGAACTGGATTTCCTGCTTGCCCGTGACCGGATTGACGCCGCACGCGCTGAGCGCGAGCAGGATCGGCAGGAATTTCAGAGCACGCATGCTTGACTCCTCAACTGCACTTGAGGAACGAAGGCAGACTGCGCTTGTTCCGTACGAGAAAGTCCCGTCAGCGGTCCGGTGACCCGCGGGGCATCAGCTCGTAAGGATGCTTCCATCCCGGGAGCTGCGCAATGCGGCGAGTCCACGCCAGCAGGTTGGGGAAGGCGTTTCGGTCGATGCCAGTCTCTTCTTCGTAGTACTGATAGCCGGCGAGCGAGAAGTCGGCGATGGTCGGCTGCGCACCGAGCAGGAACGGTTGCTTCGCCAGGTGCTTGTCGACGATGCCGAAGGCGCCGAGCACGCGGCCGCGCAGGAATTCCAGCACCGCCGGATCGCCGTTCTTCACGATGCCTTTCAGGAAGCGCAGGGTCGCGTAGTAGCTGGTGAACTTGTGATTGTCGAACAGCATCCAGCGCAGGATCTCGAGTCGCTCGTGCTCATCGCGGCCGCCATAGCGCCCGACTTTGTCGGCCAGCCAGGTGAGGATCACGCCGCTCTGCGTCAGCCTGCGGCCCTGGTGCTCGAGTACCGGCACTTCGCCGAGCTCGTTCACCGACTCGCGATACGTATCGCCGCGCGTCTCGCCTGCGAAGTAGTCGACGAACGCCGGCTCCCAGTCGCAGCCGCAGACGTTCAGCATCAGGGCGACCTTGTAGCAGTTGCCGGATTCGCCCACGCAGTACAGTTTGTATTCGCTCATGGCGCGACTCTACGTGCGTGGCGCGGGGCCGTAAACGTGCCCGCGGTAACGTTGGATTTTTCTCGGCGGTCGTGAAGATAAGCTTCAGGATGTTCTACACTGACCGGCACATAACACCGCAAAGGGGACACACATGGCCGTGGATGACTTTGGCGTCAAGCGTCGCGGGCGCTTCGGCCGGTTCGTCGTGATCCTGCTAGCCCTGGTGCTGGTGATTGGCGCGTTGTGGACCTGGTTCTCGCTGTCCTGGGCGTATTCCGAGGGCGAGCGTGCCGGCATCCTGCAGAAGTTCTCGAAGAAGGGCTGGATCTGCAAGACGTACGAGGGCGAGCTCGCGTTGTACGTGGTCGGTGGCGTCGCGCCGCAGCTCTGGTACTTCAGCGCCCGCGACGACAAAGTCGCGGAGCAGCTTGCCGGTGCAGTCGGCAGCCAGGTGCGTATCCATTACACCGAGCATCGCGGTGTGCCCACTTCCTGCTTCGCCGAGACACCGAATTACGCCGAGAGCTTCACACGCGTACAGAAGTGAGCGTGCGGGGGAGATATTCATGACCACGATTCAAGACTTCGAAGCTCGCTCGCTCGCGGGCAAGCCCGTCGCGCTGCGCGACTACCAGGGCAAAGTCGTGCTGGTCGTCAACACGGCGAGCAAGTGCGGTTTCACGCCGCAATACCAGGGGCTCGAAGAGCTCTACAAGAAGTACCAGGACCGCGGCCTGGTCGTGCTCGGCTTTCCGTGCAATCAGTTCCTGTCGCAGGAGCCGGGTGGCTCGGACGAGATCGGTGCGTTCTGCGAGCGCAATTACGGCGTGAGCTTTCCGATGTTCGAGAAGATCGACGTAAACGGTCCGCAGACGCATCCGCTGTACCGCTGGCTCAAGCAGGTGCGGCGCGGCGTGCTGGGCACGCAGCGGATCAAATGGAACTTCACCAAGTTCCTGCTCGATCGCAAAGGCAATCCTGTCGGTCGTTATGCCCCACGCACGGAGCCGCAGGCTCTCACGAAGGATATCGAGGCGCTGTTGTGAAACGACGCGCGCTGCTCGCCTGCAGCGCCGTTCTCGCGTTGTCGATGGCGTCAGCGCACGCGGAAGAAAAGCCGTTGTGGGAGTTCGGCCTCGGCGTCGGCGCAATTGCCTTTCCCGACTATCGCGGCTCCGATCAGGGGCGCGTCTATCCCGTGCCGGTGCCGTACTTCGTCTATCGCGGTCCGATCCTCAAAGCGGATCGCGATGGACTGCGCGGCAAGCTGTTCAATCGCGAGTACGTGGAGCTGGATCTCAGCGTCGGCGCGACGATTCCGGTCAACAGCGAGGACAATGCCGCGCGGCGCGGGATGCCGGATCTGAAGCCGACGCTCGAGCTCGGGCCGTCGGTCGAGGTTCATCTGTGGCGTTCGGCAGACCGCGATGTGAAGTTCGATCTGGTGATGCCGCTGCGTGTGCCGATCACGCTTGAGAGCTCGCCGCAGTCGCTGCACTGGATCTTCGCGCCGCGACTCAATATCGACTTGGAAAACGTCGGCGGTCCCGACGGCTGGAACATCGGCGGCGGCATCGGGCCGGTGTTCGCGGCCGACAAGTTTCACGAGTACTTCTATTCAGTGCCGGCGCAGTTCGCGACGCCGGAGCGGCCCGAATATCGTGCCGATGGCGGCTACTCCGGCATGCATGTGCTGGCGGCCGTCTCGAAGCGATTTCCGAAGTACTGGTTCGGCGCGTTTCTGCGCTACGACTGGCTCGGCGGCGCCGAGTTCGCGAACAGTCCGCTCATGCGCCGCGAGAACTCGCTCGCCGGCGGCTTCGGCTTCGCGTGGATGATCAGCGAGTCGAAGCGCCGGGTCACGACCGACGATTAGTGTTTCTCTTGCGACTGCGAGTGCTGGCCGCCGGGCCGCGAGATGCCGCCAAGCGCTTCGCCGGCTTCGTCGCGCGCACTCTCATCGATCGCCAGATCGCCGAGCGACAGAATGCCGACCAGCCGCTTGTCGCGATTGAGCACGGGTAAGCGGCGCAGGCGCAGCTGGCCCATGTTCTGGGTCGCTTCGTCGACGGTCTGGTCTTCGTAGCAATACTTGATGTCGCGGCTCATCACGTCGCGGATCGCCGTGTCCGGCCCGCGGCCGGCGGCGACTGCACGCACTGCGATGTCGCGATCCGTGATCATGCCGACGAGGCGATCGTTCTCCTCGACCGGCAGCGCGCCGATGTCGAGCTTGGCCATCAGCTTCGCGGCCTCGCTGATCGGCTGATCCGGCTTGACCAGCTGCACGTCGCGCGTCATGGCTTCCCGGACTTTCATGGTCGTTCTCCGCAATTGAATTCCAGAGTAACTCAGCCGGCTCCGCGCAGTTCCGCCGCGCCGGCCACGGGTCGCAACGAGGCTGCGCCCGCCGTGATCAGATACACCACCCAGCTCACCCCGACGCCGAGGCTGACGAGAGGTCCGAACTTCGCGGGCGCTGCGATCGCAGCCACGGTGCTCAGGAATGCCGCAGCACACAGCAGTGCCGCCAGGTAATTCCAGATGCGCGTCCCGGAAGATTTCACATAGATCGCGGCAGCGATCGCTCCGGCGACGCCGAGTCCGAGCCACTTGATACCAGTCGCCCATGGCAACAGGGTGAACCAGATCGAGGCCGGATCGAGCTGCGGCGTCAGGCTCATCAGGCACGTATTCTCCGCGTAGTCGCCGAGAGCCGCGATGACGGCGATGCGAAAGCCGAGCGTGCCGAGCGACGCATGGCGCCCGCGCATGCCGAGAAAGAAGAACGCCATGAACACGCCGTACACCGGGATGTATACGAGCACGTCCACCAGATTGATCGCATCCATCCGCTCGACGACACCGGAGCGACACGGCTCGTTACCGAAGATCGCATCGAGGTCTGCCGGGCTGCGCGCGAGCTCGAACGCGATGATCGGCGCGTAGTTCTGTGGCAGATTGCCGCACGGCTGCACCGGCGGCTGCGTGGCGGAGAACAGTGTCACCGCGAGCACTAGCAGCCCGGCGGCGAAGCTGATGCGGAAGGCGGCTCTGGGATGCATGGGCGGTATTATCAATGAATATTCGAGCACCGGCACAGTCACGCGCGACGACGCGGCTCGAGCGGATCGCGCTACGGTGCTGTGACTGGTCGGAGCGCTGGGTTCCGGACGCTTATGTATTCGCGGCGCTCGCGGTCGTCATCGTCGCGGCCGTCGCCCTCGTGCTCGGAGCAACGCCGCTGCAGGCGGCGCAGGCGTTCGGCGACGGGTTCTGGACGCTCATCCCGTTCACGATGCAGATGAGCTTCATCATCATCGGCGGTTATGTCGTGGCCAGCTCGCCGCCGGTCGCCCGGCTCATCGAGCGGCTGGCCGCAGTGCCGACGACGGGACGGGGCGCCGTGTGCTGGATCGCGCTCGTCAGCATGCTGGTCTCGCTGATTCATTGGGGACTGAGCTCGATCCTCGGCAGCTTGCTGGCGCGCGCCCTCGGACGTCGGCAGGAGCTCGGCATGGACTACCGGGCAGCGGGCGCGGCGGCGTATCTGGGGATGGGATCGGTCTGGGCGATGGGACTGTCGTCGTCGGCCGCGCAACTGCAGGCGAATCCGGCGAGCATGCCGCCTTCGCTGCTGGCGATCACCGGCGTGATCCCGTTCGAGCAGACGATCTTTCTGTGGCAGTCGTGGGCGCTGACCGCGATTCTCATCGTCGTTACGCTCGCAATTGCCTGGTTGACTGCGCCGCCCGCGTCGCAGGCGCGCAGTGCGCAGGACTATGGAGTCGTCGACGTCGTGCGTCCGCCCGCTGTCGTGCATGCCACGCGTCCCGGCGAGTGGCTCGAATATGCGCCGTGGCTCAACATCATCATCGCGGCGCTCGGCGGTGCCTGGCTCGTGCATGAGTTCTTGACCAAAGGCTCGAGTGCTGCGATTTCCAGTCTCAACACGTACAACTTCCTGTTCCTGATGTTGGGCCTGCTGCTGTGCTGGCGGCCGCGAACTTTTCTCGACGCGGTCGCGCGCGGCGTGCCGAGCGTCAGCGGTGTGCTCGTGCAGTTTCCGTTCTATGGCGGAATCGCAGCCATCATTACGGCGCCAACGGGCGATGGCGGGGCCAGCATCGCGCAGCATCTCGCAAGCCTGTTCACGCACGCCGCGACGCGCGAGACGTTCCCGATCGTGATGGGCGCTTACTCAGCGGTGCTCGGCTTCTTCGTGCCGTCGGGCGGCGGCAAGTGGATCATCGAGGCGCCGTACGTCATGCAGGCGGCGAACGAGCTGAAGGCGCATCTCGGCTGGGCGGTGCAGGTCTACAACGCGGCTGAAGCGCTGCCGAACCTGATCAACCCGTTCTGGATGTTGCCGCTGCTCGGCATCCTGGGACTGAAGGCGCGCGACGTGGCCGGATTCACCATCGTGCAGTTCGCGGTGCACTTGCCGCTGGTGTTGTTCCTGCTCTGGATCTTTGGCTTGACGCTGGACTACACGCCGCCGGTCATGCCACCAGCGCCTTGATCACCGCGTCGCGCTGCTCGCGGGTGACGCCGACTGTCTTCTCCAGGTACCGATCCAATCCGCCGAGCGCATCGATGCTTTCCAACGCGGCTTGCAGGAAGTCGGCGTGCGCCATGAACAGCACGCGTCGAATGTCATCGGGCATCGAGAGCAACGGGTGATGGATGTCGGTCAGGCCGAGCTGCGTATCGTGGCGATTGCGCAGGAACTGCTCGAAGTCGCCGGCGTCATTCGTGAGCAAGTAATCCTCGAGGGTCGTCTGCGGCGACACATCGATCGCTCGCAGCAGCACTGCGATGGCGACGCCAGTGCGATCCTTCCCGGCCGCACAATGCACGACCACGGGAACGGAGCCATTCGCGACGCAATCGAGCATGCCGCGAACTCGCGGCCCCATCCATTCCGGCAGCGCGCGATACAGATCGATCATCGCATCGAACATGCCCGCGGCCGTAGCCGGACGGCGCGCTGCGAACGAGCGGATCATCGGCGTGTTGATGCCGTCGTCCCAATGCAGATGCGCGGGGCGATTTGCGCCTGCCGGCCATGCGCTCGGCTCGCGTTCGCGTTCCTCGGCGCGGCGCAGATCGCAGATCGCGCGGACCTCGAGGCCGTGCAGCGTGCGGTGATCTTGATCTTTGAAATAGCTCAGCACGCCGGCGCGATAGACGCGCCCCCAACGTACGGCGCCGCCACTTTGGGTGGCATAGCCGCCGATGTCGCGAAAGTTACAGCCGTCGTGCAGTGAGAGGAGTCGGGCAGAGGTGTTCGAAGTCATTCTTTAAAAGGATCGCCGGGCTGAACGCCGAGCGGTTCGAGCCGGCCCTCGGTGGTGAATTTCTGGTTGCCGATGTCCTTCGCCTGGTCGGGCGGGATCGGCGCGAAGATGCGCCAGGCCTGCGTCGGATGGAACAGTGCCCAGAACGGTGCAGCGATGCCCGGCCAGACGCGCGGTGTGAACGTCGGCGCCGGCACGCGCGCACCTTCGACTTCGATCTCCTCGATGTTGTCGGATTCCATCTTCGCGATCATCCGCTCGAGCTGGCGCGGCGTGTAGAGCTTGGTGATGTCCGGCGGCCGCAGATCGAGCGGTTTCGGCGGCGGCGTTGCGGCTGCCTTGTCATCCGCGCGAACTGCAGCGCAAGCCAGGCCAAGAGCGGCTGCCATGAGGACGGCGGTGGTTTTCATAAATGCCTCGCTCTGTCCACATGAGAGCGCGGCCGTGTACATTCGTTCACCGCATTTGCCGTAACAGGAAACTCATGACCCAGGCTTCGCAACCTCCGGCCGGCGCACTGACGGGCATCCGGGTGCTCGACATGAGCCGCGTGCTCGCCGGCCCCTGGTGCGGCCAGATACTGGCGGACCTCGGCGCGGAAGTCATCAAGATCGAACGGCCGGGGAGCGGCGATGACACGCGCAGCTGGGGGCCGCCATACCTCAAGGATCGCGAGGGGCATGAGACGCACGAATCGGCCTACTACCTGAGCGCGAACCGCGGCAAGAAATCTGTAACGCTCGACATCGCCACGCCTGCCGGGCAGCAGATCGCGCGTCGGCTCGCAACGCAAAGCGATGTGCTGATCGAGAATTACAAAGCCGGCGACCTGACGCGCTACAACCTGGGTTACGAGCAGCTGCGCCCGCTCAATCAAGGGCTCGTCTACTGCTCGATCACGGGCTTCGGCCAGACCGGACCGATGCGCAACGTCGCGGGCTACGACTTCATCATCCAGGCGATGGGCGGCCTGATGAGCATCACCGGTGATGCAGACGGACAGCCGGGTGGGGCGCCGCTGCGGGTCGGCGTCGCGGTCGCCGATCTGTCGACGGGCATGTACGCAACGATGGCAATCCTCGCCGCGCTGTTCCATCGCGCGCGCGCCGGCGAAGGTCAGTACATCGACATGGCATTGCTCGACACGCAGGTGTCGATGATCGCGAACATGAACATGAACTACCTGGTCTCGGGCCGCGTGCCAAAGCGCATCGGCAACGCGCACGCCAACATCGTGCCCTATCAGGTGTTCGACGCTGCGGACGGCAAGGTCGTGCTGGCTGTCGGCAACGACGGTCAGTTCGCGAAATTTTGCGAAGCGGCGGGTTGCTCGCTGCACCAGGATGCGCGCTTCCGCAAGAACGCGGATCGCGTCCGGCATCGCGAAGTCGTCGTGCCGCTGCTCGCAGAAATCATGCGTCGGCGCACGGTCGACCAGTGGGTGAAGTTGCTGGAGCCGGTCGGCGTGCCGGTCGGACCGATCAACGATCTGGAGCAGGTATTCGCGCACCCGCAGGTGCAGAGCCGTGGACTGCAGCTCGAGCTGCCGCATCCCCTGTCGGGCTCGGTGCCGAGCGTTGCCAATCCGATCCGGATGTCGGCAACGCCGCTGCGCTACGAAGCTGCGCCGCCCACGCTGGGCCAGCACACACATGAAGTGCTCAGCAGTCTCGGCATCGACGAGCGCGAGCTGCAAACGCTGGCGCGTGACGGTGTCATCTGAAGAAAAAAATCCCTCCTCCGCTCCACGCGGAGGAGGGTGAGCTGCGGGGGTCGCCGCGCAAAATTCAGTAGCTGTCGTTGTGATACTCGACCGCAACGACGTGGGTCACTGGCAGGTCTTTGCGCTCGCACGCCGACACGTCGAACACCCAGTTCTCGACGGCGCTGCGGGTCGCCGCAGCATCCAGCCGGCGATAGCCGCTCGAATGATTCAGGTCGGCGCTCTTCGCGCGGCCGTTCTCGTCGATGGTCACGTTCATGTACACCGTGCCTTCCTGGCCGCGGATCTGCGCGCCGAGCGGAAAGCTGGTCTGTTTCTGGATCAGGTGGGGCTTGCAGACAGTGTCCGCGGATGCCAGCGGGGCAGTGAGCAGGGCAGTCGCAGCGGCCAGTGTCGCCAGGCTAGAAACGAACAAGGTCTTCATGGGGATCTCCAAACTCGATACGGGGCCAGGGGCTGGGACAGGTCGTCGCGTCGCACTTATGTCTGCCGGGTTGCACTGGCCGGGTGCCGGCGCTACATTAACGCGCGCTACAGACCTGTCTGTTCGCGATGGTACGTACAGGTCTGTAGCGTGTCAAGAACAGAGTACATAGATGTCGGGGGGTTGAGATGGTCAAAGCCGGGCGGGCGCGTGCGGCCGACGAGGTCGTAAGCAGTACGGAGAGCGTGCGGGATCGAATCCTCAACACGGCGCGCGAGTTGTTCTATCGCGAAGGCGCGCGCTCGGTGGGGGTCGATACGGTCGTGGCGCAGTCAGGCGTCGCCAAAACCAGCCTCTACCGCTGGTTTCCCTCCAAGGACGCGCTGATCGCGGCAGTGATCGAGGCGGAGGCGAAGGATCGCTGGTCAGGCTGGGACTACACGGCCCAGCGCAGCCCACCGGATCCGCGCGAGCAACTGCGTGCGCAGCTCGCGGGCATCGCGAAGTTCGTCAGCAGCCCGAAGTATCGTGGCTGTCCCTTCATGAACGTCACGGTCGAGTTCGCCGACGATCAACATCCGGCGCGCTTGGTCGCGCGCGAAGTGATGGAGGAATTGCGGCGTCGGGTACGCGCGCTGGTCGACCAGATCGGCGTGCCCGAGCCGGCGTTGCTCACCGAGCAGATCGTGATGCTGGTGGACGGCGCGTTCTCCAGCGCGCAGGTCTTCGGCAAGAACGGTCCGCAGCACCTGCTGGTCTCGGCTGCGGATGCGCTGATCGACGCGCAGAAGAAATGAGCGACTGATCAGTCCGTCGCTTCGTTGCCGTTCGTTTCGCGCAAGAAGAACGTACCGACCACTGTCGTCAGCAGGCAGACGACCAGCGGGTACCACAGTCCCGAATAGATGTTGCCGGTGTAGGCGATCATCGCGAAGGCGATGCTCGGCAGAAATCCGCCGAACCAGCCGTTGCCGAGGTGATAGGGCAGCGACATCGACGTGTAGCGGATGCGTGGCGGGAACAACTCGACGAGCCACGCCGCAATCGGTCCGTAAGTCATCACGCCCAGCACTGACAGCACGAACAGCAGCAGGAACACCATCGTGTAGTTGATCTGTTGCGGGTCCGCGCTGCCCGGATACCCGGCACCCTGCAACGCTGCCGTCAGCTGTTCCCTGAACTGCGCACTGCGCGCTTTGAACTCGTCAGCGCTCAACGTTGTGCCGTCGAACGCAGCGATCGATGTTCCGCCGACCTTGACGAGTGCTGCAGTTCCAGCGGGCGCCGCTGCGTTGGAATACGGAATGCGTTGACCCGCGAGCGCGCTCTTCGCGACGTCGCACGAGCTCGTGAAGCGCGCGCCGCCGACTGGATCGAACTGAAAGCTGCACTCGCGCGGATCGGCGACGACCACGACCGGACTGCTCGCCTGCGCCGCTTCGATCTGCGGATTGGCGTAGTGCGTGAGCCCGCGGAAGATCGGGAAGAACGTCAGCGCCGCGATCAAGCAGCCAATGACGACTTGCGGCTTGCGGCCGATGCGATCGGCAATCCTGCCGACGGCCAGATAGAACGGAGTCGCTGCAAGCAGCGACGCAGCGACGAGCAGATTCGACGTTGACGCGTCCACCTTCAGCGTCTGCGTCAGGAACAGGTTCATGTAGACGAGCGATACGTAACCGATCACCGCCTGACCTGCCATCGCGCCGAACAGCGCGAGCAGCACCAGCCGCAGATTGCTCCAGCGTCCGAGCGATTCGCGCAGCGGATGCTTCGCCAGCTTGCCCGACGCACGCATCTCGCGGAACACCGGCGATTCTTCGAGCTGCAGTCTGATGTACACGGAGATCGCGAGCAGGATGATCGACAGCAGGAACGGCACGCGCCAGCCCCAGGTCTCGAAATTCTCGCCGAGCAACCAACGGCAGCTGAGGATCACGATCAGCGACAGGATCATGCCCGCGGTCGCGGTGATCTGAATCCAGCTCGTGTAATACGCGCGGCGGCCGGGCGGCGCATGCTCCGCGATGTAAGTCGCAGCGCCGCCGTACTCGCCGCCGACCGCGAGGCCTTGCAGCAGTCGCAACGTGATCAGAATGATCGGCGCCGCAACGCCGATCGTCGCTTGTCCTGGCAACACGCCGACGAGCGCGGTCGCGATGCCCATGATGACGATGGTGATCAGGAACGTGTGCTTGCGACCGGCGAGATCGCCGAGCCTGCCGAAGATCAGCGCGCCGAACGGCCGCACAGCGAAACCGGCGGCGAATGCCAGCAACGCGAAGATGAACGCGGTCGTCTCATTGACGCCGGCGAAGAACTGCTTGCCGATGATCGAGGCGAGCGAGCCGTAGAGGTAGAAGTCGTACCACTCGAACATCGTCCCGAGCGACGCAGCGGTGATGACGCGTCGGTGCGCGCGGTCGATGCCCAGGCCGGGGCGGGCGGTAGCGTCGACTGTGGTAGCCATGAGTGGGGGCCGAGTAGACCACAAAGCAGCAACGCGGGGTACGACCCTTGGCCGTTCTTGTCAGTCGGTCACGTCACTCGGATGAGGCGGCCAATTCGGCGTCGAGACGCTCGCTCGCAGCGACCCACGCGTCCTCGCCGGCCTGCAGATCGCGACGCAGTTCTGTCTGCGACTTGAGCAATTCCTGCAGGCGCTGCTTCGCTTGTTCGCCGTAGATCTCGGGGTTCGCGAGCTGTGCTTCGATCTCCTGGCGCCGCTGCTCCAGTTCTGCGATGCGCGCCTCGCAACGCGCGACGTCGGCCCGCAGCGGACTGAGGCGATTGCGTCGCTCAGCCTCTTCGCGCTTGCGCTGCTTCTTCTGTTCAGCTGCCGGCTTCGCCGTGGACTCGGCTTCCTGCGCGGGTTCCGCGGCGGTGAGGAACCAACGAGCATAATCTTCCAGGTCGCCGTCGAAAGGCGCCGCGCGCCCTGCGTCGACCAGGATGAGCTCGTCCGCAACCGCGCGCAGCAAGTGCCGATCGTGCGCGACGAGAACGACCGCGCCGTCGTAGTCCTGCAAGGCAACTGCGAGCGCCTGACGCATTTCGAGATCGAGGTGATTGGTCGGCTCGTCGAGCAGCAGCAGATTCGGCCGACGGAAGCTGACCAGCGCCAGCACCAGCCGCGCCTTCTCGCCGCCCGAGAACGGTCCGACAGGCTCGAACACACGATCGCCGCTGAAGCCGAAGCCGCCGAGAAAGGAGCGCAGCTCTTGCTCCGTCATGCGCGCGGCAGCTTCGCCGCCATGACGGCGCAAATGCTGAAGCGGCGATTCCTGCACGTCGAGTTGCTCCAACTGATGTTGCGCGAAGTAGCCGATGCGCAGGTCGCGCGCCTCCGTGCGCTTGCCATCGCGCGCTTCGAGCTCGCCGGCCAGCAGCTTCATCAGCGTCGACTTACCAGCACCGTTGCGACCGAGCAGCGCGATGCGCGCACCCGGCACGATCGTCATGTTCAATGACTGCAGCACGACTCGCTCGCCGTAGCCGACGGACTGCTTCTCGAGCGTCAGCAGCGGCCGCGGCAATTTCTGCGGCGCCAGGAACGCGAACTCAAATGGCGAATCGACGTGCGCCGGAGCGATGCGCTCCATGCGCTCCAGCGCCTTGAGACGGCTCTGCGCCTGACGCGCTTTGCTCGCTTTCGCGCGGAAGCGCTCGACGAAGCTCATCATGTGGCGGATCTCGCGCTGCTGGCGCTCGTACAGCGATTGCTGTTGCGAAAGCTGTTCTGCGCGCTGTTCTTCGAACGCCGAATAGTTGCCGGTGTAGATCTTCGCCGCACCCTGCTCGATGTGCACGATGCGATTGACGCTGCGATCCAGGAACTCGCGGTCGTGCGCGATCATCAGCAGCGTGCCGGGATAGCTGCGCAGCCATTCTTCCAGCCACAGCACTGCATCGAGGTCGAGGTGATTGGTCGGTTCGTCGAGCAGCAGCAGGTCAGAGCGACACATCAGCGCCTGCGCGAGATTGAGCCGCATGCGCCAACCGCCCGAGAACGCAGCGACCGGCCGTGTCTCGTCGGCGGCCGAGAAGCCGAGGCCGTGCAGGAGGCGACCGGCGCGACTGCGCGCGTCATAACCACCGAGCGCGGCGTAGCGAGCATGCAGCTCGCCGAGTGCAGCGCCGGCATCTCGGGCTTCGGCCGCGGCCATCGCTGCTTCGGTCTCGCGCAACTCAGCGTCGCCGTCCATGACGAATTCGACGGCGTCGCGCTGGGTGGCATCCATTTCCTGTGCGACGTGCGCGACGACGAGCTGCGTCGGCATGTCGAAGCTGCCGGCGTCGGGTTGCAGCTCGCCGAGGATCAGTGCCAGCAAGCTCGACTTGCCGCAGCCGTTCGCGCCGACGATGCCGACCTTCTCGCCGCGATAGATCGTGAACGACGCGTCGGAGATCAGCAGCCGCGTGCCGCGGCGGAGCGAGAGGCCGGAGAAGGTAAGCATGGCGGCATTGTAGAGGAGCTGTAGGTCGGGCTTTAGCCCGACAATCCGTGCGAGAGCAAGAGCCGGAGTCGGGCTGAAGCCCAACCTACAGCGCCCTTAAGCGAACAGCTGTGAGACCTTGCCGCGTCCGCTCTGCTGAGCGAGCAACAACCCGAAGAACTCATCCGCGCTCATGGCATCGCCAAACAGGCGCCCCTGCGCGTAGTGACATCCGCGGCCACGCAGGAAATTGAACTGCTCTTCGTTCTCGACGCCTTCCGCCACCACCTCGACCTCGAGCGCTTTGCCCATGTCGATGATCGTGCGCACGATCGTCGCGTCATCCGAATTCACCGCGGCATCGCGCACGAACGACTGGTCGATCTTCAGCGTGCCGATCGGGAACTGCTGGAGTGCGCTCAGCGAGGAGTAGCCGGTGCCGAAGTCGTCGATCGACAGGTGCAGGCCCATCGCGTACAGCTCGTCGAGCAGCTTGATCGTGCGCTTCGGATCGGCCATCAACGTCGTCTCGGTGATCTCCAGCTCGAAGCTGGTCGGCGACACTTCGTGGCGGCGGAACACCGAGCGGCAGCGGCTGATGAAGCTCGCCTGCCGCAGCTGTTTCAGCGACAGATTGATCGAAACGCGTCCGGGATTCTGGATGCGCTCGGTCCAGCGCCGGTAATCCGCGCACACGCGGTTCAGTACCCATTCGCCGATGCCGAGAATCAGGTTCGTCTCTTCGGCGAGCGGGATGAATTGCGAGGGCGAGATGTCGCCGTGACCGGGCAGACGCCAGCGCAGCAGCGCCTCCGCGCCGATGATGCGCCCGTCGCGCAGATCGACCTTCGGCTGGTAGAACATCACCAGCTCGTCGCGTTCGAGCGCGCGACGCAGCTTGCTCTTCAGCATCAGCCGCTCGACCGCCGCTGCGTTCATGTCGGGCGAGTAGAAGGCGAAGCTGTTGCCGCCGTTCTGCTTCGAGTGATACATCGCGGCGTCGGCGTTGCGGATCAGGTCGATCACGTTCTCCGCGTCCTTCGGACAGAACGCGATGCCGACGCTGGCGGTCAGGAACACTTCCTGCTGATCGACGTAGTACGCCTTGCACACTTCGGCAAGCACCATGCGCGCGAGATTTGCGGCCTCCGCCTGCTCGTTCTGTTCTTCAGCGAAGCCTTCGATGAACAGACCGAACTCGTCGCCCGCGAGGCGGCCGACGACGGCTTCCTTCGGCAGGATGTGCGTGAGCCGCTCGCTCAGCACTTCGAGCGTACGATCACCGGCGGCGTGACCGAACGTGTCGTTGATCTCCTTGAAGCGATCCATGTCCAGATACAACAGCACGATGCCGCGATCGTTGCGGCGTGCCCGCGCAATCGCCTGCTGCAGCATGTGCTGGAACTGCATCCGGTTCGGCACCTTGGTCAGCGCGTCGTAACGCGCCAGGTAACGGATGCGGCGCTCGGCGCGTTTGCGGTCCGTGATGTTGCGCACGACGAAGATCGTGCCCTGGAACTGCGGATCCTCGGCGGCGATGGGCGCGCCGGACAGCGACACTGGAATCGTCTGGCCGGTGCGCGTGGCGATCACAGTCTCGCGCGTTTCCAGCGCCGCCGCTTCCATCGAGAACGCTGCGCGCTCGTTCTCGGCGAGCAACATCGTGAAGGGGCGTCCAGCGAGGTCTTCCTCGCTGTAGCCGAACAATCGCACGGCTGCGTTGTTGATGCGCTTGACGATGCCGTTCGGCGCAGTGACGAGCACGGCGTCGTTCATGCTGTTAAGCACGGTCGTCAGATAGTTCGTGGTGATCGTCGTCTGCTGCAGCTTCTGCCGCATGCGGTCGAGCGCGACTTCCAGGTCCGCGATCTCGTCGTTGCTCGTGACCTGGTGCGGCCGCGTGTAGTCGCCTTCGCCGATGCGCTCCGCCGAGCGGATCAGCTCGACGATCGGACGCTCAAGTCGTTGCGCGAGCATCCAGGCGACGAGCGCCAGCATCGCCGTGATCAGCGCACCTGCGCCGAAGATGATCCACACCTTACGTCCGAACCCGTGCTGCTCGACGCTCTGGAGTTGCGTGCGCAACGCAGTCGCCGAAGAGTGCAAGCCGGGACGCGCGACCGTCAGCTCGAGCGTGCCGAGCGGCTGCGCGTCACCGAGCTCGCGTCGCACGGTGCGCTGCTCTTCGGTAGTGAGCGTGCTGGCCCACGCATTCGAACGTCGCGTCTCGAATATCAGCGAGCCATTGGGACGAAGCACGCGGACGGCCACCGTCGCGTGATTCTCCAGCAACGCAGCAGCGATGCGACTGACGGTCTCTTCATCGCGAGCTCGCAAGGCATTTTCGAGTGAGGGCGCGGTGGCAGAAGCGAGATCGCTGGCGAGCGAGTCGAGACGTTGCAGCTCGGCTGTAAGCAGCGAGCGCTCGCCCTGATCGCCGACCGCGGCACGCGTCTGGCGATAGTCGAGATACTCGAGCATGAACAACGTCGCGGAAATGCCCAATCCCGCGAGTATCGCAATCAAGAGTAGACGAGCTTTGAGGCCGTGCGATTTCAACGCAAACTCCGCCGCCGCCGATTACTCTGCGCGCGCGAAGTGCCCCGGCTTCGACGCTGCATCGTTCAGACGCTATTCGATGCTTACATTAGCGCAAGATGATACCCGCGTTGCAGTCGTGTAACCGCAATACATCGATTGTCGGGTTTTTTGACAGGATTTTTTGCGATACTCACCGACTTTCGTACAGGTGGGGCTGGATGAACGAGTTCGAGCTGACCGGACGCGCGAGTACCCACATCGTGGAGCTGGCTCAGCCGCGCTGCGCTCTGCACTACGAGGCCGCTGCCTCCTTCCTGGCGATGCGCGATGCGGCCCAGCGCGACGGCATCGACCTGGCAGCCCGCTCCAGCTTCCGCGACTTCGACACTCAGCTGACGATCTGGAACGCCAAGTGGTCCGGCGAGCGGCCGCTGTTCGATCGCCAGGGCCGGCCGCTCGAACGCCGGCAGCTGGCGGACAGTCAGGCCGTCGACGCCATCCTGTGCTGGTCGGCAATTCCCGGCGGCAGCCGGCATCACTGGGGCAGCGACGTCGACGTCATCGACGCTGCCAGCGTGCCGGCAGGTTATGCAGTGCAGCTCGTACCTGCGGAGTACGCGCGCGACGGCATATTCGGCCGCCTGTCAGCATGGCTGGACGCGAACATGCAGTGCTTTGGCTTCTTTCGGCCGTACCGCACAGATCGTGGCGGCGTGAGCCCGGAGCCCTGGCACTTGAGCTACGCGCCGGTGTCGTTGCCCGCGCTGGAATCGTTGAGTCTGTCGATGCTGAGGCACGTGCTCGAAGGCAGTGCCATCGCGGGCCGACCGCACGTGCTCGCACGGCTCCCAGAGATCTACACGCGCTTCATGCTTGCGGTGGATTCGCCTGTGCAGACCTCATCTTTTCCCGCAACGCCAGCACTCGCTTGAGGAAGAAGCGCGGCGCCCAGCGCTTGATTCGCCACAGCATGCGTGCCGAGCCGGGCAGCACGATGTAGAGGTGTCCCGCAGAGGCCTGCAGAAGAATGTCGCGAGCTGCGTCGGTCGCCGCGTACTTGGATTCGCGCAACGCCTGAGTGGCACGCTCGCGCGCCTCCGCAGGGCCGCGAAACGATTCGATCAAGTTGGTCGGCACGAACGTCGGCATCACGACCGACACCTGCGTACCGCTCCCCGCCAGCTCGCCACTGAGCGTCTCGCTCAACGAAAGCACTGCGGCCTTGGTCGCGTTGTACGAAATCATTCCGGGCGCCGAAGCGAAGGCGGCAGCGCTCGCGACGTTGATTATCAGGCCCGCGCCGTTACGCTGCAGATGCGGGATCGCGGCGCGCGCACCGTGCACTACGCCCATGAAGTTGATGTCGACGATCCAGCGCCAGTCCTCGAGCGACACTTCCATCAGTGTGCCGGAGCCGGCGACGCCGGCGTTGTTGACCATGAGCTCGAGCCCGTCTTGTGTCGCCGCGAACGAATTCACTGCGACCGTGAGCTCGTCCGCGTTCGTGACGTCGCCCGGATAGGCCAGCACCGCGAAGCCGGAGCCGGATAATTCCTCCTCGACGCGCGACAGGCGCTCGACGTTGCGATCGAACAGCCCGAGCTTCCAGCCGTCGCGTCCGAGAGCGCGTGCCAATTCCAGGCCCAGCCCGCTGCTGGCACCGGTGATGAAAGCGCGCTTCGCGGGAAAGCGGCGCGCGAGAACCTCGAAGGTCGTTGTCATGCCAGCAAGGATCTCACGAACCATCCGGCCCACGCAGCCAGCACCATCAAAACGATTCCCGGCAGCAGCTGGAATGCGAAGCGGCGGTCGCCGAGCGAGAAGGCCACGACGGTCTTGCTGATCGCGTTGGTGCTGAAACCGATCAGCACCGCCACCGCTGCCATCTTGACTTCGGTCTGGCCGCCGGCCGCGAGCGACGCTGCCGAGATCGCTGCGGCATGCGAGTCGCCCAATCCGGCGACTGCGGTTGCGAGCAGCAGGCCGTTGTCGCCGAGCCACGTCGTGAGCGCGGTGGAAACCGCAAGCGCGGCGCCGACTATGAGCACGAACAACAGCGCGGTTTTCGGCGAGAACGGCCGGCCCGGAGCGATGTCCGCCTCAGTCGTTTCCCGGACGCTGCGCAGAGTGAACAGTGCTGCGTACCCGAGCGCTGCGAGACCCGACAGGAGCAGCGACGGCACCAGTATTTTGAGGGTCGGGATGCTCACGAGACCTACGACGATCCCAAGCTGCACGACTGTTGCAACCGACGAAGCGGCGGCGCCGGCAACTGCGCCGCCACGCAGCTCAGCGCGTGTTTTCGCCCGCGAACCCATCGCGCCGATCGTTGCCGTGCTCGAAACGAATCCGGAGAACAAGCCCGCGAGCGCGAGTCCGACCTTTGCGCCCAGCGCACGGACTGCGATGTAGCCGAGACCGTTGATCGCCATCACCAGCACGGCGAGCGTCCAGAGCTTGCGCAGGTCGAACACGCCCCACTGATCGATGGGCTTCTCGGGCAGCAGCGGCAGGATGACGAGCGCCGCAGCGAGCAACACCAGGCCGTCACGGATTTCCTCGTCCGTGAGCAGGTTGTTGATCCAGTCGTGAACCTTGGTGCGCGACGCCAGGATGATCGTGACGACGACCGCGAGCGCGCCGGCGATTTGCGGCTCGTTCAGCGCGAGGCCGCCAAGCAGCACGGTGACGACCATCGCGACCTCGGTCGTGAGACCGGCGTCGTGCCGGAAGGTCCGCACGTAGCTGATCGCGGCGAACAGGCCGATGACGCCAGCGACGAGGAGGAACGCCGGCGGGCCACCGAGCTCGAGGCTGATGGCGCCTGCCAATGAGATCAAGGTGAAAGTGCGGACGCCGGCTGCGGCTCGCCGTGGTCCCTGGCCTTTGTGTCGCTCGCGCTCGACGCCGATGAGCAGGCCGACCGCGAGCGCCGCAGCCAGCCGGATTATCAGCCGTTCTTCCACACCTGCTTCAGGTGTCCGATGACCAGCGAGCGGATGTTCTGCACCGGGTTGCGCTCCCAGGTGAAGCACGGCGGATCGCGCCGGAGCATCGGCCAGCGGCCGGTGCGCAGCACTTCGCCGAGATAGTCGAGATTGCGCTCGATCGCTTCCATGTACGGATTGCGGCCGTTGAACAGCGATTCGAGATAGCGATAGGCCGCGCCGAACTCGCCGTCCAGCCGCGTGCGGCGCACGTCCTCGACGAACTCCGGCGTCCGTCGCAGCACGTCGAGCCCGGAGTTGTAGCGCACCTGGGTCTTGCCGAGACCGTCGCTCGGCATCGCGATGCCGCCGAGCACGAACTCGGGATAGAGGCGGTCGCGGCACTTCTCGAGATAGCAGCGGTCGGCCATCTGCGCGATCAGATCGCCGGTGCCGATCAGGTGACCGAGCTTGCGATCGCGATGATCGTCGAGACGGATCTGGTCGAACTGCACTTCGTAGCCGGTGAAGTGCACGATCTTGGTTGCCACCGGCACCCACTCGGCCATGCCGATGGTCGGCAGGTAGCGGCTGATGAAGTGTGCGCTGCGGCTCACGTGACTGAGCGTGAACTCGGCGCCGTTGCGATGCGTCTGGTCGTCGGTCTGGCGGATGTAGCCGGCGTCGTGGAACAGCGCGGTGACCACGCCGACGATCGCGCGCTCGGGCCCGAGCCGCTCGTCGGCCAGATGCGTGCGGTCATAGCTGACGATCAGGCGTGCGACCGCGAGCGTGCCGTCGAGCGAATGCTGCAGGTCGTGATAGACGGTATCGCAGCCGTAGTAGCCGGGAAACTGTCCGTTGAACAGCCGCTCGAAATCGCGGAACGCGGTCTCGACGCGGTCGAACGGATAGTGGGGCCAGTTCTGGCGGAACAGCTCGCAGACTGCACGGCGCACCGCGTCGGTCGAGCTGACCTGTACGGTGTTGGTGACGTCGAAATCGCTGCGCCGATACTGCATGTTCGTGGATTTGGACGGCGCGTAGCCCCGCGCGCGTGTCGGCCGGAGTCTAGCCGCTCTAGTTGCATTGTCCATGTCGAAAAATTTGCCACCGCTCGTGTCCGGCGCGGTGTCCCCAACGGTTTTCCTGCGGATTTATCGCTTCCGGTGAGACCACGCCGGTGCGCTGGCGTGCCCGTGGCTTATCGCAGATGTGACCCGTCTCACACTATTTATTCCGCCCTGACCGGCGCAAACGTCGGGTCCGCGAGCTTCATCTCCGTGATCGGTCCGTACTTGCGCAGGCCGTCGCGGATCGCCGCGGCGTTGCCGATGACCACGATGGAGAGCGCCGTGCTGGGTGGGATCACCTCGTCGATCACCTTCTTGGCGTCGGCCGACGTCACTCCCCCGAGCTGCGCCGAGTAGTCGTCGATGTAGCGGCGGTCCAGGCCATAGAACTCCAGCGTCGCGAGCTGCGCCGCCCACTGCTCCGAAGTCTCCAGCGCCAACGGGTACTGGCCCTGCACATAGCTCTTGCCGGACTCGACCAGCGCCGGCTCGAGCCCCGACTCGTGCAGCTGGTCCAGCGTCGCGAGCATCAGGTCGAGCGCCTGGATCGTCGTCTCCGTCTGCGTGAACGAGCTCATCTCCCAGTTGCCCGGCTGCTGCAGCCGGTCGAAGTGCGAGCTGGCGCCGTAGCTCAGGCCGGTGCGGATCCGCAGCTCGGTGTTGAGCATCGAGGTGAAGCGTCCGCCGAAGAGTGTGTTGGTCACGTCGAGCGACGGCCGGCGCGGGTCCTTCTTCGCCACGGCGACGTTGCCGGCCCAGAAGTAGGACTGCACCGATTCCGGCGCGTCGATGAGCAGGACGTTGCGGCTCGCCACTCGCTCCGCTTGCGGCAACTGCTGCAGCGGCGTGCCGGCTTTGCGCCAGCCGGAGAACGCACTCGAGATGCGCTGCTGCAACTGCGCCGTCTTGAAGTCGCCGGCCACGGAGATGATCAACCGGTCCGCGCCGACCTGCTCCTGGTAATAGCGTTGCAGATCCGCGTGCTTGATCGCTGCGAGGCTCGCTTCGCTGCCGTCGACGGGCCGGCCGTAGGGATGCGCGCCGAACAGATGCGACTCGCCGTAGATCGGCGCGAGCGCCGCGAGGTCGGACTCCTTCGCGGCACGAATGAATTCGATCTGGCGCGCGCGCAGGGTGTCGAACTGCTCCTGCTCCAGTCGCGGCCGCTGCAACATGTCGGCGACGAGCTCGACCATCAGCTGCTGATCGCGAGCGAGGAACGAGCCGCTGACCGAGATGCTCTCGGTGCTGGCCGCTGCCTCGATCTGGCCGCCGACCGACGCGACGGTTTCGGCGAATTGCACGGCGTCGCGCTGGCCCGCACCTTTCTGCAGCAGCCCGGCGAGCAGACTCGCAACTCCGGAGCCACCCGCGGGATCGCTGACAGCGCCACCGCGCAGAACTGCGCTGAATGCGATCAGCGGCACGTCGTGCCGCTCCATCAACAAGACGACAGTGCCGTTAGGTAACTGCAGGCGTTCGAACGGCGGCACCTTGACGCCGTTGCCCGCAGCAAGCACGCACGCCGAACACAAGAACAGCACAGCGGTGACGAGCGTTTTCATCGGCCTTCTCCCTTGCCAGCAGCGGGAGTTGCCGCGGTGAGCACACCGACTGTGCGATTCGACGGCCGCAGCAGATCTACAGCGAGCTTGCGAATGTCGTCTGCTGTCACGGTTTCATAGGCGTGCGGCGCCTCGAACAATCGTTTGTAGCCGCCTTCCAGCACTGCGTACTGACCGAGTGCCTGCGCTTTGCCATCGATCGTCGCGAGCCCGCGCCAGAAGTCAGCGAGTGCCTGGCTACGCGCACGCGCCACTTCCTGTGCAGTCACACCGCTGTCGCGCACGCGCTGGATTTCGGAATCGAACACTGCTTCCGCCTGCTTAGTGTCCCCACCGGCGGGCAAGGTCAGCAGGAACCAGGTGAGACCAGGATCGAAGCCGCGATCGACGTAGCTGTCCGCGGAAATTGCCAGCTTCTTCTCTTCGACCAGCACTCGATGCAGCCGCGACGCGTCGCCGTCGGTAAGGATGCGCGTCAGCAGTTCGAGCGTCGGTTGCTGTGGGTCGGCGCCGGACATCGTGTGATATGCGAACTGCAGCAGCGGTGTCTGCGCGTCGGCCTCGATGTTCACGCGCCGTTCGCCCTCCTGCGGCGGCTCCTTCGTGCGGACGGGTTCGGGCGGCGCGTGCGACGGAATCGACTCGAAGTATTGCCGCGCGAGCGCGATCACGCTCTTCGGCTCGACGTCGCCGACCAGAATCAACGTGCAATTATTCGGCGCGTAGTACGTGGCGAAGAAGGTCTTGAGATCTTCGATGCGCCACGACTCGATGTCGGACGGCCAGCCGATCGTCGGGATCTGGTAGGGGTGCGCGAGAAACGCCGTCGCCTGCACCTGCTCCTGCAGACGACCGACGAGACTGTCTTCGACGCGCAGCCGCCGCTCGGAGTGCACCACACCGCGCTCGCTCTCGATCACCTTCGGCACGAACGCGAGATCGCGCAGTCGATCCGCTTCGACTTCGAACACGGTCCCCAATGCCGCGCGCGGCAGCCAATCCTGATACACGGTCACGTCGTTGGTCGTGAACGCGTTGTTGCGCGCGCCGTTCGCTTCGAGCACGCGATCGAACTCGCCTTGCGGGCGCGTCTTCGTGCCGTTGAACATCATGTGCTCGAAGAAATGCGCGAGACCGGTGATGCCGGGCACTTCGTTGCGGCTGCCGGCATGCACCCAGTTGAACAGCGCGACGTTCGGTATGTCGTGATCCGGCCAGACGATGACCTGCAGGCCATTCGCGAGCGTGACCTCCTGCACCTGATCGGCGCCGGCCACTTGTGCCTGCGCGGATGTGAACGACAGGGTCGCAGCGAGCAGCGCACCAGCAAGCAATCCGCGAGACATACCGCCACCTTCGGGGGAATGAAGGGGCGGAATCATAGCCGGCAAAAGCCACGCCTTTTGACGGCGTTTGTCGAAAGGGCCTCGGCCGCTTTCGACCAGAGGACCCGCGCAAAAAAAAACGCCGCCAGCAGGGAAGAGTGCGGGCGGCGTCGAATCCGAACCTGAGATCGCTCTTAACAAGCTAACGGGTGGGATCGTCGACCTCACGCCCTGGTGGGCAGGGCGCGCGGGTCCAATCCCAGGTTCAGCGCATCGATTTGCGAGCGAGAGAGTTGCAACGGCTGTGCCAAGATAGGAAAGCGATGGCCATCAGTGACTTACGCCAATCGCGTATTCCGGTCGGGCCGCTGCGCCTGACAAGGATTGTCAGCTTGCGACACGGCATAATTGCCAGCCTCGTCCAGTTAGCTTTGGTGGAGAAGAACCTCATGACGGACACCCCGCGCCGCCGCCTCGCCGACCACGTCTCTTCGAGCCCGACCTTCATCGGCGCCGGCTCTGCGTTGACCGGCGATCTGCAATGCGGCGGCGATCTGGTGGTCGCAGGCTCCGTCCACGGCGACAGCACTGTGCGCGGCTCGTTCACGCTCTCCGAGGGCGGACGCTGGGAAGGCCGCATCTCCGCGGCGAATGCCGTCGTCGCCGGAGAAGTGGAGGGCACGCTCAATGTGGCCGACAAACTCGAGATCCGAGCGACGGCCCGCCTGCGCGGCGCGCTCAGCGCGCGCTCCATCGCGGTGGCGCGCGGCGCCGTGATCGAAGGCGAAATGGCAGTGACCAGCGGCGCCGCCGTGGTGCACTACGAAGAAAAACGCAAGCCCGGTTAGCGTGCTGTAGGTCGGGCTTTAGCCCGACAATCTTGCGCAACTAGCAGCCCGTCAGGCTGTTGATCCACTGCGTCAGCAGCGCGACCCCATCCGCATCGACTCGATTCGACCCGAGCGGTGGCATGCCGTCGCCGTCGCGCCGATTCGCCCGATTCGGGATGATCGAATTCGCCGCGCTACCTGGCGCGATCAACCGCGCGTTCGCACCGATGCCAAGATCCCCCGCCGTTGGCACCACGTTGCACGCATTCGTCGCATTCAGAGCCGTCGTGTAACGCAGGTCCATCGTGCTCGGCGTCGGTCCGCCCGGGCGATGGCACTGCGAGCAGTTGGTGTGCAGGTAGGCGCGCGCTCGATTCGTCAGCGATGCGGTCGTGTCGGCCGGATCGGGCATTGCAGGCTGCGTCGCTGAAGCCGTGATCGGCGGCGAAAGCACGCCGATGTGGCTGAGCGTGATGAGCTCGTTCGCCGTGCGATTCGTTTGCGTATACGTGAGAGTGCGATTGAGCTGCGAGGTCTCAGGCCCGAGCGCACGATTCGCCGCGCTCGTGTGGCAATCCAGGCACTGCGACTCACTCGGGAAGCGCCACATCTGGCCGTTGCCGAGGTCGCGATTCGCCCCGCCCTGGAGCAGCGTCGCGTCGGTCTGCTGCGCGTTCCACTCGTAAGTGAAGCCGCCCCACGTGCCGTCGGGGTGACGCATCAACAGACGCGTTTCGATCAGCCGCGTGCCGACACGGAAGTTCTTCATCAAGACGCTGCGGTTCGGGAAATCCCAGTCGCCGTCGGTACGCACGGTAATTGCTTGACCATCCGGCAACGCCAGCCAGCGTTCCTTGCTCGCACCGTCTGACCAGAACGGCGCGTTGATCGCGTACGGAATCATTCCTGGCGCCGCCTGCTGCGCATTGCTGGCGACGACGCAACCAGTCTCGCTCAGCTTGCTTGGCGCCGGATTGGTCACGGGCCCGGCGGTGAAATTGATGTGATGCAGAGTGCCGCCGTTGATATCGACCACGTACAGCTCGCCGTCGTTTGCCTGGCCAAACGACGCAATGCCCAGGTTCGTATCGATCAGTTGTGTCGGCTCGCGCGGCGCGGCTGCAGCTTCCGGGATCCATGCCCAGATGCGTCCCGAGCCGAAATCGCCGAACAAGAAGCGGCCGACGAGGCCCGTGCTCTGCGTGCCGCGGTAAACATAGCCGCCAGTGATTGAGTTGCCCACCGAGTGATCGTATTCAGCAACGGGGTCGACGAGCCCGCCGCCGTTGCAGCCGACACTCGTGTCGAAGTTGTGCGCACCTTCCCGGCAACGCCATCCATAGTTCTTGTTGATCGTGACCTGATCGACCTCTTCCCACAGGTTCTGGCCGACGTCGGCGACCCACAGGTCGCCGTTGACGCGATCGAAGCTCCAACGCCACGGATTGCGGAAACCCCAGGCGAAGATCTCGGGGCAACTCGGGCTGCTGCGGCCCGCGGCTGGACATTTGGCGGCGCCGTTATTGAAGAACGGGTTGTCGGTCGGAATGGTGTAAGTGGTCCCCATGGGATCAGTGCCGACGTCGATGCGCAGCATCTTGCCGAGCATCACTCCCAGGTTCTGGCCGTTGCCGCCGTTCGGGTGAGCGTCGCCGCCGCCGCCGCCGTCGCCGAGGCCAAGGTACAGCCGCATGCCGTCGTTGGGGCTGAAGGCGATATTGCCGCCCTTGTGATTACTCTCGCTCGTGGGCTGATTCACGGTCAGCAGGACGTTTTCCGTTCCGGGATCGAGCGTGGCGCCGCCGTTGAGCGTACGGAACGCCGAGATGCGCGATACGCGACCGCTGGTTGTGTTGACATACGAAAGGAACACGCGCGGGTCCGTCGGAAAATTCGGGGCGAACGCCATGCCGAGCAGGCCCTGCTCGCCATCAGGGTTGACGCGGGCGCTGATGTCAACGAAGTCGGTTGCCGTCGTCGGGTTGCTCGTGGGGAACGTGCGCACCACGCCCTCCTTCTGGACGACGAACCAGCGCGAGCTATCGTTCGGCGCTTGCAGCATCGCGACCGGTTGATTGAACGTCAGGTTCGTATAGCGCGTCAGCGAGATCGTGTCGGCGGCGCTCGGCCGATCCCAGGCCAGGCACGTCGTGTTCGACGGCCGCGTGTCCAGACCGGAGGTCTCTCCCGACGGTGGTGGTGGGGGCGGCGGTGGCGGATTGACGGGCGGATCGTTCGACTGTGTGCTTGCGCCGCTGCCGCAGCCGTGCAGAAACACGAGTGCCAGCAACAACGCGGCCCATTTCGCAGTGCGCTTCACTCGACCGGCCTGACTAGCTTCGTACATAAATTACCCGCTGCGCGCAGCAAATAGCATGGGCCATCGGAGTCGCCAAGTGTCTGGTGTCGGCGACGCATATGCGCGCCGCGCTTACGGCTAGAATGCGCGCCAACCATGCCATCTAGCCGTCTGCCCGAGCTGATCGCACGCCGCGGTAACGTCGCCGAGTATCCGGAGAACACGTTGCCGGCGTTACGCTCGGCGCTGGAGCTGGGTGCACGGCATCTGGGCTTCGACGTGCAGCTCTCGGTCGACCGGCAGCCGGTGCTGCTCAACGATTCGAGCCTGCTGCGCGTTGCCGGCGTGGACCGTAATGCCCTGGAGATGACCTGGAACGAGCTGGCCGAGATCAAAGTCACCGATACCGATATCGGCATCCCGCGCCTCGGCCAGGCGGTCGACCTGCTGGCCAGCCATCCAACGACCACCGCTTTCGTCGAAATCAAGCGCGCGAGTCTGCGAACACTCGGTCACGAGGCCGTCGTGCGCAAAGTGTGCGAAGTGCTGAAGCCGGTAGCGCGCCAGTGCGTGCTGGTTTCGGCGGACTTCGCAGCGGCGCATCACGTGCGGCAGGTCTCGCCTTATCGCATCGGCTGGCGCCTGTCCGAGTACACGAACACTGCGGCGCTCAAGTGCGAGGCGCTCGCACCGGACTATTTGTTCTGCGATCACCAGATTCTGACGCAGAGCACGTCGAAACTCTGGCGCGGTCCGTGGCGCTGGGTCGTCTACGACGTGCGCACGGCGAAAGCAGCGCTGGAAGTCGCGTCGCGCGGCGCACGGCTGGTAGAAACGAGCGTCATCCGCGACATGCTCCGCGAGTTTCGGAAGAAGAGTCAGGCTGAAGCCTGACCCACAAGAATTCCCAGACGCCGAGTGTTGCTGTGGGTCAGGCTTCAGCCTGACTTCTGCAACCCCATGTACTCCGCCACCCTGCGATCCGCCCAACTCTCCCTGGTAAAACTCTCCATGAACCCGCAATGGCCTCCATGCGGGATCGCCACGATCTGCAGCTGCGCCGCTCGCGCCACATCCTGCAGATCCTTCGCCGGGATGATCGGATCGTCGAGCGAGATCAGGATGTGGCTCGGCACCGCGAGCTGCGCCAGTCGATCGCCGATGATCGCGTAGCCGCTCAGGTACGCATCGAGCGTCGGAAACTCGCTGTGCTGCTCGACCATGATGCGCGTCATCTCCTTGATGCTGCGCTCGGCGAGGATCGGCGCGAAGTCGTAGCGCTGCGGAAACAGCCGCTGCTTGAGCTGCAACGACTTCTTCCACTTCGAGATGAAGTACTGGTGATACACGAACGGGCCCTGTTCGAGCACGTCCATCGTGCTGTGGGGCCGCAGCACCGGGCAGATCGCGATCGCACGCTCGAGTGCAATGCCTGCCGCCGGCGCACGCGCCGCCACGCGTAGCGCGAAGTTGCCGCCGAGCGAGAAGCCGGCGATCGTCATGCGCGGCTGCGGGAGCGCGCGTTGAATCGCGCGCACGGCGCCGACGACCTCGTCGAGCCGGCACGAGTGAAAGATCTCTTCGTTCAGATGATGACTCGGGCCGTGATCGCGAAAGTTCAGGCGATACACGTCGCAGCCGAGCTCGAACAGATGACTGCCGAGCGACAGCACGTACAGCGAATCGGCGCTGCCTTCCCAACCGTGCAGCAGGACCGCGAGATCGCGCGCCGGCGGACGCCCGGCCGCGACCTGGCTCGAATAATGGCCGAGCAGTCGCACACCAGCGCCGCACTCGACGATTTGCGTTTGCGCGCACGCGAGCATCTGGCGCGCACGACGCGCGACCAGCGGACGCCGTAACCGCAGGCTCGGCACGATGGATTGCAGATGCGCGTTGACGAGCCAGCCAGGTGGCGCGAACGACGGAGGCGGGGCAAGGGTCATGAATCGATTCGGATGGGCGAGGAACCTGGCAGCGTGGTGACGAAGTCGGCGCCGACGAGCTCACTGGGTGTCGCGAAGCCGGACATCCGTGGCTGCGCCAGCAAGGTGCTGAGGATACCGAGCGAGGAAGCAACGGTCAGCGAGTAACCGTTCGCCGTGCGCAGGCGCGCAGTCTTGGAGGCGCCGGCGGCGTTGCGCACTTCGCCCCACACGAAGCTCGGATTGTTCTCGCGCTGCGTGCGGTCGGGCGGTCGCAAGCGCGAATCGACGATGCGCTTCGCGACCGCTTGCATCCAGCGTTGCCGCAGCAGCGGCGCGATCATGTTCATGCGGCGCATGCCATCGAGGCCCTTCTGCGAGATCGCCGTGAACACTTCGATGTTCGGAATGCCGGTCGTGAAGTACGCCGTGCTCACGTCGCCCCACGGAATGCCGACCGCGAGCCGCTCGCCCGAGCCGAAATCGATCTTGCGCGTCTGCGAGCCGAGCTCGACCGAGACAATCTTGCCGTCGCGGCGCACGCGCGAGCCGCCGCCGACGGACTCGATCGAGGTCTTGGCAGTTCCCTTGCTCATGCCGGAGTTGCCTTCGAAGCCGAGCGCCAGATGCGTGGCATCCGGCAGCGCCTGCTTCAACTTCGCGGCGACGCTGTCGGTCGGCACGACATCGAAGCCGACGCCGGGACACAGCACGACCTGCGCACGATGCGCCTTGTCTTCGACGCTGTGCGCCAGCTCGAAGACTTCGATCTCACCGGTGATGTCGAGATAGTGAACGTGCGTGGCGAGACAGCCTTGCATCATCGGCCGTGCCGTCGAGGAGAACGGTCCCGCGCAATGCAGGACAGCAGTCATGCCATCGAGTGCACGAACCAGCGAGGTGTGATCGTCGAGCGAGAACACTGCGCTCTGGCAACCGAGCTCGGCTGCGAGCTGCTCGACCTTCTGCCGCGAGCGACCGGCGAGCGTGGGCCGCATGCCGCGGGCAACCGCCTCGCGTGCGATCAGTTCCCCGGTGTAGCCGTTCGCCCCATAGAGCAGCCAACTATCGGTCATGACCCCGCCGGCTGCGCGGCAAACTCGACGCGGTTGTTCTGGGCGGCGATCTTGTTCCAGTCACCGGCCGTGACTTTCGCCAGCTGGTCGCCGCGCGGATACGGCACCGCTGGCTTGCGACCTTCGTGCTCGACTTCGACGCGCAGCTGCTCGCTTTTATCCTGACGCAGCGAGGCGACCAGATTCGCAAACGGCAGCGACTGACGCTGCGCGGCGCTCAGGCCGTCGTCGAACGGGTTGCCGCGCAGGTCGCAGCGGCTCGCCGGCAGATCGTCCGCGGCCATCGAGTAGCCTTCGATGCCGTTGCCGACCAGGCAGAACTCGCCGACGTACGTCGCGACCTTGATGGTGCCGTGAAAGCCGCCGGCCTTGAGCTGCCCGATCATGTCGCGCATGCGTTCGAGACGCGCACCGGACAACGGTGGCTCGCCGTAAGGCACGGGTTCGGATTCGACGTCCGCGTCGGCAGGTCGTGCCGCTGCCGTCGTGGCCAGCTGGATCTCGCGACCCTGTACGGCCTTGCGCAAAGCATCCAGCTGCAACTGCTGTTCCTGACTGAACTGCGCGAGCTTGGTGTTCTGTTGCGCGAGCTCGTTCAGCGCGTCGAGTGTCCGGGTATGGATGACAGCGAGCACGAACGTCGGCAGCACCGCGAGCGCCGCGATTGCGGCGACCAGCGGCCAGCGGCTCTGCGGCGGCGGCGGCGGTGCTTCGATCGGCTCGGGTGCCGGCGTCGGCGCAGCCGCAGGTTTCATCTCGGTGCTGATGCGGCGTGCAAATGCCTCCAGGCTCGCGAGCACGAAGCGACGCATCTCCGTGTTGTGCTCTTTGAGCACCGGTCCGGTCGCGTTCCGGATCGCAGTCTCGATGTCGCCGAGCGCGACGGCTTGCGGCTGGGCGCGAACGGCAGCGGATTCCTGCGCACTGTAGACGGGTGACGCCGGGCGGGCGTCGCGACGCTCGGGCAACAGCCGCAGCTGGTACAGGACCCGCGACACATCCGCCTGCTTGACGGTCTTCGGCAGCACGCCGACCGCGCCGAGCGCGCGCGCCTGGCTGACGTACAGCTCGCCTTCCTGCGAGGTGTACATAACGACCGGGATCATCGCCGTGTCCGGATTGCCCTTGATCGCCTGGATGGCCTGAAAGCCGTCCATGCCCGGCATCAGGTGATCCATGAAGATCACGTCCGGGCGGGCTTGCCGCAAAAATTCCAGGGCATGCTCCGCGCTCTCGGAGGAATCGACTTGCAGCCCGTACCCTTCCAGCATGCGGCTGAGAATGACGCGGGCCGAGCGCGAATCGTCGACGATCAGGGCTCGCTTGGTCATAGCGCGGGGATGATAGTCGCAGGGGTCATTACCGACAACGCGGGGCGGTCCCGAGGAGTATGCTCAGGTCAAACACCGCGCGCGCAGGGGGATGGCTTCCATGGCGTACTCGACCTCGGATATCCGGAATATTTCGCTGGTGGGGCAGGCGGGGGCCGGCAAGACCTTGCTGGCCGAAAGCCTGCTGTCCGAGTCCGGCGCGATTCGCAGCCGCGGCAGTCTCGAGCGCGGCACCACGGTGTGCGATTTCGATCCGCAGGAGCAGGAGCTGCGGCATTCTCTCGATGCCGCGCTGGTGCACTTCGACGTCGGTCCGTGCCACGTGAATCTGCTCGACACGCCGGGGTATCCGGATTTCGCGGGGCGCGCGCTGAGCGTGCTCGAAGCGGTCGAGACCGCCGCGATCGTCGTCAGTGCGGTCAACGGTATCGAGCCGGTCACGCAGCGCATGATGGAATTCGCGCGCGACCGCGAGCTGTGCCGGCTCATCATCATCAACAAGATCGACAGCAAAGATGCCAGAACCGAGCAGGTGCTCGCCGACGTGCGCGAAACGTTCGGCCGCGAGTGCCTGCCGCTGAATCTGCCGGCCGAGCGCGGCACGAAAGTCGTCGACTGCTTCTTCAAACCGGGCGACCTGAAGCCGGACTTCTCCACCGTAGCCGCTGCGCACACCGAGATCATCGACCAGGTGGTCGAGATCGACGAGCAACTGATGGCGCTGTACCTCGAGCAGGGCGAGGAGCTGACGCCGGAGCAACTGCACGACCCTTTTGAGCAAGCCCTCCGCGAGGGGCATCTCATTCCCGTGTGCTTCGTTTCCGCCGAGAGCGGCGCCGGCGTGAAGGAATTGCTCGAAGTGTTCGCGCGCCTGATGCCGAACCCGATGGAGGGCAACCCGCCGCCGTTCCTGAAAGGCGAAGGGCAGCAGGCGGAGCGCGTGCAGGTGACTCCGGACCCGGAGCGGCACGTCATCGCGCACGCTTTCAAGATCAGCATCGATCCGTTCGTCGGCCGTCTCGGCTTGTTCCGCGTGCACCAGGGCACGGTGCGCACCGGCTCGCAGCTGTTCGTCGGCGACGCGCGCAAGCCGTTCAAGGTCGCGCACCTGTATCAATTGCAGGGCAAGGAGCACGCGGAAATTTCGCGCGCGATTCCCGGCGACATCTGCGCCGTGTCGAAAGTCGACGAGCTGCACTTCGACGCCGTGCTGCACGACTCGCACGACGAGGACAACTATCACCTGAAGTCGATCACCTTTCCGCCCGCGATGGCCGGCCTCGCGATCGAGCCCGAGCGACGCGGCGAGGAACAGAAGCTCTCGGACGCCTTGCACAAGCTCACTGCCGAAGATCCGTGCGTGCGCGTCGAGCACCATTCGAGCCTGAACGAGACGGTGCTCTACGGCATGGGCGATCTGCATCTGCGCGTGATGCTCCAGCGCATGGCGGATCGCTACGGCGTGAAATGCAAGACGCACGTGCCGAGCATTCCGTACAAGGAGACGATCACGAAGCCCGCGCCCGGCCATCATCGTCACAAGAAGCAGACCGGCGGCGCCGGTCAGTTCGGCGAGGTGTATCTGCGAGTCGAGCCGCTCGAGCGCGGCCAGGGTTTCGAGTTCGTCGACGATGTGGTCGGCGGTGCGATTCCCTCGCAGTTCATTCCAGCGATCGAGAAAGGCGTGCGGCAGATTCTGGGCGAAGGCGCGATCGCGGGCTTTCCGGTGCAGGACCTGCGCGTCGTCGTCTACGACGGCAAGTATCACGCGGTGGATTCGAAAGAAGTCGCGTTCGTTTCAGCGGGACGTCGTGCGTTCCTGAACGGTTTTCGCGAGGCGGGACCGATCGTGCTCGAGCCGGTGGTGCGCGTCGAAGTGACGACGCCGACCGGCGCGACGGGCGATATCACCGGCGATCTCGCGACGCGTCGTGGTCGCGTCAGCGGTACGCAAGCACTTGCAGGCCAGCGCACGCGCATCAGCGCGCTCGTGCCGCTGGCCGAGATCACGGATTATCAGGCGCGGGTCAAGTCACTGACCGGAGGGGAAGGGACCTTCACGATGGAGTTGAGTCACTACGACCCGGTGCCGGCGAGAAAACAGCAGGAGTTGATGAAGGCGTTCAAGCAGGTGGAAGAAGAGTAGGAGTCAGGCTGAAGCCTGACCCACAGGAGCGATCCCCTGTGGGTCCGACTTCAGTCGGATATCCTCAGCTCTTCCTGAACTTGTACATCACCTGATCCGTCTTGTGACGGATCGACTTGTCGAACACTTCCTTCGAGTGATCGTCCGCCGGGTTCGCGAACGCCGGGCTCTCGCTGTCGAACTTCAAACCCGCCGCTTCGAAGTCACGCTTGAGAATCGCCGGATCGATGCGATGCATCGCCGTCACTGTCTCGGTCGGCTCTCCACCAGCGTTCGCAGCGTGATCGACCACGACCACCACCGCGCCCGGCTTCAATGCCGGCACGAGCTGCGCCAGCGCCTTGGCGGCATCGGTCTTCGGCCACGAGCCATCCTTCGGCCGCCAGTACAAATCGTGATAGCTCTGCATGAACAGCACGACATCCACGGATGCAGGATCGAGCTGCACTGTGTCCACCGGCTGCGTGACTTCGACGACGTTGGGCAGACGGTTGCTGCCGTAACGCTTGGTCGGACCGTCGCCGGAGAACTTGCGGTACTCATCGTTGTTGTACGCGATCACCTTGCCCTCGGCGCCGACGACGCGTGACATGAGCTCGGTGTAGTAGCCAGCAGCGGCGAAGTAATCGAGCGCGTGCTGGCCGGGGCGCAGCTCCATGAACGTCAACACTTCAGCCGGGCGGCGCCAGGCATCCTGATCCTTGTCTTCCTTCGAGCGGTCGGCGTTGGCCACCGCGGCATCGATGGCGGCCGCATCTGCCGTCGGTGCAGGCGCTGCGGCAGCAGCGGGCTCAGGCGGCGCAGCTTCGGGCGCTTTGGCTTCTTCGTGCGATTTGCCGCCGCAAGCGGCAACTGCCAGTGCGGCTGCCAGCAAGAGTAAACGTCGCATGGTCACTCCTCCGTCAATGCTTCTAATCGTTCTGCCAGGTTCGTCAGCTCGCGCTGCATGTGCTCGCGCTGCGCCGCTGTGAGCGAAGCGTCGAGCGTTGTCAGCAGCGCAAGGAAATGCTCGCGATTGCTCGTCTCTTTCGTCTTGTACGGCCCGGTCCACTGCGTGTCCGGCTCGCGCAGGAGCTGGAGGATACGCGCCTCAGCCGTGTCCCGGTTGTCAAAAGCTTCCCGCAGCGCTGCACGCCACTGCCGTTGGCTCTCGAGCCATTCTAGTGTCGTCGGCTGGATGCGCTGCATCGTTTCGTCGACCAGACGCTTCTGTTCGTCGCTAATCGAGCCGGTCCAGCGCTTCAACTGTCGTTGGGTGGTCTTGATCTGCTTCGCCTTCCAGGTGCCGTCGCGGATCGCATCGCGCTCGTCTTCCGAGCGCTCGTCGGATTTTTCCTCCAGATTCGCGAGCAGCTCCTCGACCTGCGCGGGCGACAACTCCAGCAGCAGCCGGGTCGCCTGCGGGGCTGTCTGTGCAGCGAAGTCGCCCACGAATCCTTCGACGCGATCCAACGCGCGCTGGAACGTCTCGCGGCCCGAGGGTTGCGCGAAGTTCGCAGAGAACTCGCGCAGGAACGTCGCGTATCGTCCCAGCTCGGAGGTGCGATGCCACTGCAGTGTCTGGCCCAGCCAGGCGCGCACGTCCGCGCGCTGCTGGTCGTCGAGCGAGACGAGATCGCCGATGTACCAGGCCGCGAGCGTGTCGAGCCGGTTGTACATGAACTTCGCGCAGCCGGCCGCGCTCACTGCGAGCAAGAGCACGAACAACAGGCGAAGGCCGCGACTGAGAGTTGTTGGACGGAGTTGCACGGTCATCAGGGTAATGGAGACTCGCGCGCGGCCAAAGAGTTCGGGGTACAGTGGCAGCGTGTTGTACTGCAATCACCTGCTGCGCCTTGCCTAGGTCGATGGCTTTTGCGGCTGCGGCGCTGGCGCTTGCTGCCGCCGGTCTCGTGAACGCAGTCGACGATGCCAGTCTGACGATCGAGCGCGTCGGCGGGGACGGCTGGACCGCCGAGAACATCGCGATCGACTGGCGCTCTTCAGACCGCGTCAGCGCAACGATCGGCCGCTTGAAGCTGAACACGGGTGCGCAGGAATTGCGCAACGTCCGCATCGATTGTCCGCGACTGCAACTGTCTGCTCGCGTGATCGCCTGCGAAGGAGCGCGCGTTGCGATGGCCTTGCCGCAGATCGGCGCGCAGACATTGACGGCAAAGCTCGTCTACGGCCGCAGCGATGGATCGCTCGAAGCTGCAGTGACAGGAATCAAGCTGGGCGACGGCACAGCGAAACTCGCAGCTTCGCTGCGCGGCGGCGCCTGGACGTTCGATGCCTCTCTCGCTGGAGTCACGCTCAATAACGAGAGCGGCAGTCTCGCGACTGACAAGCTGAGCGCTCGCGTGCGCGGGAGTGCGCGCCAGAGCGGAGAGGATTGGCAATTCGCTGTCGACGTGAGCTCGTCGCAAGGACAGGCGTATGCGCAACCGATCTTTCTCGACTTCGGTGCGCATGCGCTGCGCGCCAGTGCCACTGGAAAACTTCGCGGCAATCGTGCGCTGACAATCGAGCGCTTTACCCTCGACCACGCGCAGGTCGCGCAGGCCAGCGGTAGCGCTGCCGTCGACATTGCGAACGAACAACCGCTGCGCTCGCTCACGTTGCAACTCACGGCGCTCGAATTCCCCGGCGCGTATGAGAGCTACCTGCAGCCGCTGTTGCTCGATACGAATTTCAAGGCGATGCAAACTGCGGGAAAACTCGCGGGGCAGATCGAGATGGTCGATGGCACGCCGACGCGCGTCGACCTGACGCTCGCCGATCTGACTTTCGACGCCGGCGCACGGACGGTCGCGCTGCAGTCGCTGGGCGGCGCAGTGCATTGGCGCGCCGATCCGCAGCAGAAGAGCGAAGACTCGGTGCTGCGCTGGAGCGGCGGAACGCTTCTCGGTCTCGCGCTCGGCGCGAGCGAGCTGCAGTTCAACAGCAGCGCTCGACAGTTCAGGCTGCTGCAGCCGGCGCGTATCCCGCTGCTCGATGGCGCACTCGCGCTGGAAAGCTTGCGGATTCGGAACGCGGGATTGCCGAGCGTCGCATTCATGGTCGATGCAACGCTCGAACCGATCGACGTCAAGCAGCTGTGCCGGACTTTCGGCTGGCCCGAGTTCGGCGGCCGCGTCGGCGGCTCGATTTCCAAGCTGCGCATGCGCGAAGGCGTCGTGTCGCTCGGTAGCACGCTCAGCGCGCAAGTGTTCGGTGGCAGCGTCACGTTCAGCGATCTGCTGCTGCAGCAGCCTTTCGGCAAATGGCCGCGGTTTTCCTCCAACGTCGCGTTCGAGAATCTCGACCTGGAGCTGATGACCGGTGCGTTCTCGTTCGGTCGCATCACGGGTCGCTTGTCGGGTCGGGTCGATGGACTGCGGCTGTTCAACTGGGCGCCGGTCGCCTTCGATGCGCGTCTCTACACGCCGCCGGGCGATCGCTCGAAGCATCGCATCAGTCAGCGCGCGGTCGAGAACATCGGCAGCATCGGCGGCGGCGGTGCCGGCGTGACTGCGGCGCTGTCGAGCGGCTTCCTGCGTTTCTTCGACGACTTCAACTACGATCGGTTGGGCCTGTCCTGCCGGCTCGAGAACAACGTCTGCGCGATGAACGGGGTCGCGCCCGCGCCTAATGGCGGCTACTACCTGGTCAAGGGCAAGGGCCTGCCGCGCATCGACGTGATCGGCAGCTCGCGGCGTGTCGACTGGCCGCGGCTGGTGCAACAGCTGATCGCGGCGACGAAATCGGGCGGCCCGACCGTGCAGTGATAGCATTCGCCGCTGGTCCCTCGAGGAGCCCATGATGATGCTGCGCCACGCTTCGCTGAAATTGATCGCCTGCTGCCTGGCCCTGTCGGCCTGCGTAACGATCAACGTCTATTTCCCGGCTGCGGCGGCGGAGAAGGCCGCGGACAAGATCATCGAAGACGTCTGGGGCGGCGATAAATCGTCCGAGTCCGACACCAAGCGCGAGGACAACAAGCAGACGGCGGTGCGCGAGGAGGCGGGTGCGCAGCGAGTGCTGCTGGCCGCCGCCGCGTCGGTGCTGAACTTCATCGTCCCGCCGGCGCACGCGCAGGCGAATCTGAACGTCGATACGCCGGCGATCCGTCAGCTGACGCAATCGATGGAAGCGCGCCACGCGCAGCTGAAGAAGTACTACGACTCCGGCTCGATCGGTTTGACGCGCGACGGTCTTGTTCAGGTTCGCGACCAGAATCTCGTGCCGCTGCCGGAGCGCAATGCCGTCCGCAAGCTGGTCGCCGAAGAGAACGCGGACCGCACGAATCTCTATCGCGAGATCGCCTCTGCCAATGGCCACGCGGAATGGGAAGCGGACATCCGCACGACGTTCGCGGAGCGCTGGGCGAGCAAAGCGGCGACGGGATGGTGGTTCCAGGACGAGAGCGGCGCCTGGAAACAGAAATAGCCCAGGACAAAAAAAGAGCCCCGCATGTTGCGGGGCTCTTCGTTTCCAGGCCGACGATTTCTTCGAGTTGTTGGGTAGCGTGGCTAAAAAGGAAACGTTGCTCTGTCGCTCCAACCCTTCAGACCCCTGACGCCAGATTCGAAAGATCCAGCGGCGCATCCTTGACGCTTTGTTCCAGTCCCTTCCCCTTCGCGGTTGCCATCCCCGCTTCTCTGCCTCGAATCGCGGCTAGCGATTCCGATTGCATACAGATGAGCAAGTGGCGTGCCCGGCGGCAGCGGCCCCAACGCGAAACAAAGGTTTAGCTCGCAGTGTGGTGAGCATGCGACGCGTGCGGTGCGCGTAGTCCTGCGAGGTTGTAAAACCTGTCGACGCCGAGGTTTCCTCTCACCGCCCGCT